>Ga0180007_10001169_pt1 | contig 37381 bp, 35 predicted proteins | sample MM_PC_MetaG_FD_121122 | JGI IMG/M metagenome (GOLD analysis project Ga0180007, IMG submission 121122) | Groundwater microbial communities from the Aspo Hard Rock Laboratory (HRL) deep subsurface site, Sweden - MM_PC_MetaG | ecosystem: Environmental > Aquatic > Deep subsurface > Groundwater... | reverse complement strand
CCGCCGAGCCCGGCGGTCACGAACACTTTGCCGGTCAGGTCCGGGTCCTTCAGGTACAGGCGACCCGCATTCATCAAGGTGATCGCCGTGCCGTGCACGATCCCCTGGGGACCAATGTACATGTAGCTGCCTGCGGTCATCTGTCCGTAGCTGGTTACCCCGAGGGCGGCGAGTCTGCTGTAGTCGTCGGGCGTGGAGTGGCTCGGGACGACCATGCCGTTGGTCACGATCACGCGCGGGGCGTCGGGGTGCGAGGGGAACAGTCCCATGGGATGGCCCGAGTACACGGCGAGCGTCTGTCCGGTGGTCATCTCGCTGAGATACTTCATGGTCAACAGGTACTGGGCCCAGTTCTGGAAGACGTTACCGTTTCCGCCGTAGGTCACCAACTCGTAGGGGTGCTGGGCGATCGTCGGATCGAGGTTGTTCTGGATCATGTGCATGATCGCGGCGGCCTGGGAGCAACGGGCCGGGTAGGCGTCCAGGGGGTGGGCCTTGATCTCGTAGGTCGGTCGGAACCGGTACATGGTAATCCGACCGGTCGATGCCAACTCGTCGGCGAACTCCGGCGCCAGTTCCGCATGCCAGGCGGCGGGGAAGTAGCGCAAGGCGTTGCGCAGAGCCAGGATCTTGTCGGCATCCGACAGCAGCATGGGGCGCCTCGGCGCCCGACTGATGGCCGGGTCGAAGGCTGGCAGGTCGGGAATGGCGTGGGGGATGCCCTGGCGAATCTGCTGCTGGAAGACCTCGTTGGTCACCGGGGACACGAGGACAACCTCCTACAAGGGTGAAAAACAGGCTCGGCGAGCTGAAGATCACCGAATATAACACACGGACCCCCGTGGGGAAACAGGGGGGACAGCTGGAAGCCAGGAATGGCCTATCGAGCATCGCCGACCTCTTGCAGGCCGGCGACGCCGATTGCTCTGTTTGCCTGCCCAGGGAGCCCCGACCGTCTACCGGTAGAGGGCCTTCACGCCCGAGAATGTCATATCCTCGTTCGCGACCACGCTGCATTCGATCGAGTTGATCATGGCCACAGGTGCGGTGAGTCCCGTTCCGGAGGAAACCTGGAGCGGGCGCAGATCGCCGGCATTGTCGCCCACGGCATAACCGGGAGAACCTGGGAAGGAAACCGAACCCGGAACTCCGGTGACGAAGAAACTGATCTCGTCGAACGGTGACATGACGAACGCGCTCCAGGTCGCCAGCAGGACCGTGATGCCGTAGGGCAGGGGGCTGATGGTTCCGATACCGACCTGGAATCCGGCGGGCGATGGATCCACGTCGAGTCCCGCGGACAGGGTCCACATCGGTGCGGCGGGAGCCGCGCCCTCGGTCCAGATCTGGGCCTCCCAGCCCGACACGCCGCTCGATGCGTCCGGATTGGTGACCAGCAGATAAGCCACGGTATTTGCAAAAGGCGCGCTCGTGGTCGTGCAAACCACATCGCCGTCGAGGTCGAAATAGACGCCGATGCCGTTGGGATCGGGGTCCACGGTGGCCATGACGCCGACCGGAACCAGAACGACGACCAGCAGAGTCAGCAAGGTCTTCATGGTTTCCTCTCCTTCTTGAGAATGTCTCGTCGTTTCCAGTCGGTCAGGTCGTCCCTGATGTTCGTGCCGCCGGATTTTGTCGAAGCGTCAGTCCCGGTTCGTCCATTCTTCGGGCTGGAGTGGCGAGACCTTCGGCTCACTGCAATCTCCATTCGGTCAATGCAGCAATTATCGTGACAATACGACGTCTGGATGTCGGTGCAGATGGGCGCCCTCTTGACCTCAGACTGGCATGGTGACAGGATCCACAGCTGGAGATTCGATGGAGGCTGGAATTCGACCGGAGGTCACCGATGCGTCGTGCCGCACTGTTCGTCCTGATTCTTCTGCTGGCCGGGAGCGCCTGGACGGCGCCGCAGGACGGTCCCGTATACCGCACCCCCAACCAGTACCCTGTGCTCGACGAGATCCGGGCCAGGCGCGACTCCATGTCGGCCGAACGGGATTCGTTGATCCAGATCGTCAGGGACAGTCAGGCCGCCGAAAGTGAAGCTCGAAAAGATGCTTCCCAATCCCTGAGAGTCGACTGGACGAAGATCGATCGTCCCGACGGACCCGAGGACTTCTCGATCCACCTGCCGCACTTGCCGCCCATCGCCCAGTTCATGACCGGCACCTGCTGGTCCTTCGCCGCCACGTCGCTGATGGAGTCCGAGGTCATCCGTTTGGCCGGCCACCAAGTGAAGCTGTCGGAAATGTGGACGGTCTACTGGGAGTACGTGCTCAAGGTCGAGCGCTGGGTCGAGCAGTACGGCGAATCCCTCGTCTCGACGGGCTCTCAGAGCGACGGGCTGCTCGAGGTGTACGAACGCTGGGGTGCGGTGCCTCATGCGGCCTATCCCGGCGTCCTGTTCGACGACGGTCGGCACGATCATGACGCGCTCCACGCCGAGATCACCGCATGGCTCGATCTCTGCCGCGAGCGGAACATCTGGGATCGCGACCACGTGATCAGCGTGCTGCGTCTGATTCTCGATGCCCATCTCGGCGCGCCTCCGGTCGAGTTCGCCTTCGACGGCCGGACCTGGACTCCGGACGCCTTCCGCGTCGAGTACCTCAAACTCCACCCTGAAGATTACATCGGTCTGGTCAGTCGCCTCGACACGCCTTTTGGTGAGTTCTGCCTGCTCGACGTGCCCGACAATTGGCGTCGCGCCGAATCCTACCTCAACGTGTCGCTTGACGATTTCACCAAGGTCATGAAACGCAGTCTTGAACGCGGCTACACGTTCGATGTGGGCGGGGACAACTCCGAACCGGGCATGGACGGCCAATTCGATGCGGCGATCGTGCCGAGCTGGGACATCCCCGCCGCCGCCATCAACCAGGGCGCTCGCGAGCACCGCATCGTCAACGGTCAGACCGGAGATGACCACGGGTTGCACGTGGTCGGGTGGACCAAGGAGGGTGGCGTCGGCTGGTTTCTCATCAAGGATTCCAATCGGAGCAGCAGACTCGGGAATCACAAGGGCTATTACTTCTGGCGCGAAGAATATCCAAAGCTGAAAATGCTGACGATCCTAATTCATCGGGACATGGTCGCTGGCATGATGCCGGTCGATTGACCGACGATGCCGGGACCGAGATGCACACCCCTCTCTCCGGGCGCCTTGGAGTCCTGACGAAGCCCGGAGAGAGGGGTGTGCATCTCGGTCCCTCCGATGTTCGATCAATCCACCGGCATCAGTCCCGAATCGGTGATGGTGATGGCTCGATTTCTCAGTTCGGCAATCAGGCGTTCGACCGGAACAACGAGCTCCTGGGGTCGAGCCCCCGGCTCATCGATGTCTCCTCGTGCGAGCATGGCGGCCAGAATCGCCGCCGGGAAGCCGGTCATGCGCATCATGGCGGTCAGCTGCATGTCGGTGTCCTCGTGGTCGACGATCTCGATGCGGCGGCGTTTGCGTTCGCCTCTGATCGTGCCGACGGCTTCGGCCCGCAGCAGGACGAGGTCGGGGCCGGTCTTGGGGCAGACCGCCTCGAGGCAGGGGCCGAGCACGTCGCGGGGACGCACGTCCCCGGCGGGCGTGGGCACCGTCCCGGAAGCGGTGAGGCCCAGGTCCATCAGCAGGCGAATCTGTTCGCAGTGGCCGGGGTAGCGGATCGTCTTGTAGTCCATGTTCCGCACGCGGCCGAGCAGGGTCTGGGGGAGGGTCGAGCAACCGCCCGAAGTCTGGAATGCCTCCAGTTGTCCGAAGCCTTCGAACTCCAGCGTCTCGAGCTCGCTCATGCCGGGCACCGTCATGTGAACTCCATCCCGTATCACCTGGCATGGCTCGATGTACTCGTTGATCAGGCCCTGCACTGCGAACACGATCATGTAGTTCAGCGGGGGTTTGGGCTCGACCGGGAGGCCTCCGACACGCAGTTCCACGCGCTCGCATTCATCCCAACCCAGGGCCAGATGCCATCCGAGCAGACCGGCCAGGCCGGGTGCGAGCCCGCAATCGGGCAGGATCGTGATGCCGGCGGCGCAGGCGGCGTCGTGCTGGGCGAACTGCTTGGCGACGATGTCGTTGTTGCCGCCGAGATCGACGAAATGGCAGGCTCCCCGGATGGCCAGACCGGTGAGGTCGGCGTTGTACCAGTAGTTGACGGCGCTGATGCAGACATCGGCGTCGCCCATCAGGGGGCCGATCAGGTCCAGGTCGCGGACGTCGCCCAGAAAGAACGTCACCCTCGAGTCGTCGAGTTGGGCGAGAAAGGAATCGAGGGTCGTCTGATCGTATTCGACGACCACGAGCTCCTCGAGATCGGTCTGGTTGAGCAGATCGTGGGCAATGGCGCGGGCCTGCATCCCGGCGCCCAGCAGCAGGCAGCGCATGTTTTTGCCTCCGTCGTCCCTGGTTGGTTCCTGGGGATTCAAATTCCGAGGTTCCACTAATCCCTTTTGACGCTCGCCAAGTCAAGCGGTACGATTCTGAGGAGACTGTTTCGTCCACCCCGACCGAGGAGCGAGTCCATGGACGCCAAGACCCTCCAGGAGAGATTCCTGGAGCTCATCCGCCGCACGTCGTGCGAGATGCCTCAGGATATGATCCGGGCCGTCGACAAGGCCTGGCGCCAGGAAAAGAGGGACACGACCGCGAAGTACGCCCTGGGCGTGATGCGCGACAACATCAAGCTGGCCGGCGATCTCTCGCAGCCCTTGTGCCAGGACACCGGCATGATCATCTGCTATGTCGACCGTCCGGCGTGGATCAGCGAGCGTGAAATCATCAGGGTCTATTCCCGCGCCGTGGCCGAAGCCACGAAGAAGGGCTACCTGCGCCAGAACTCGGTGGATTCGATTACCGGCAAGAACTCGGGCAACAACCTCGGGCCCGGCAGTCCGGTTCTGCACTTCCACGAGACAACATCCAAGTCGATGACCGTGCGCATGATGCTCAAGGGCGGCGGCAGCGAGAACGTGAGTACCCAGTACGCCCTGCCCGACAACCGTCTCGGGGCGGGACGCGACCTCGAGGGCGTGCGCAAGTGCGTGCTCGACGCCGTTCATCAGGCTCAGGGTCGGGGCTGCGGCCCCGGCATCCTCGGCGTGTGCGTCGGCGGCGATCGGGCGACCGGTTATGTGTCGGCCAAGGAACAGTTCTTCCGCGATCTCGACGACAGCAGCTCCGACAAGACCCTGGCCAAGCTAGAATCCTCGCTGGTCAAGGAAGCCAACAGTCTGGGCATCGGACCCATGGGCTTCGGCGGCAGCACCACCCTGCTCGGCGTCAAGATGACCGCCCGCAACCGGGTGCCCGCCTCGTTCTTCGTCACGGTGGCCTACATGTGCTGGGCCTACCGACGCAACGGATTCAAGCTCAGCGAGTCCGGCCGCATCACCGGTTGGGTTTACGACCAGGGGGGGAAACGATGATTCTCGAAGCCCCGTTCACCGAGGCGAAGGTGCGCAAGCTGAAGGTCGGCGATGTAGTGGAGATCACCGGCCGCATCTACACCGGTCGGGATGCCTTCCACAAGTACCTGCACGACGGCGGCACGTCTCCGGTCGACCTGATGAACTCGATCATCTATCACTGCGGCCCGGTCGTGGTCAAGGAAGGCGGCCGCTGGGTCGTCAAGGCAGCTGGTCCGACCACTTCGATCCGTGAAGAGCCCTATCAGGGGCCGCTGATGGAGCAGTACGGAATCCGCGGCGTGATCGGCAAGGGAGGCATGGGCGCCAAGACCCTGGCCGCCTGCAAGAAGGTGGGCGCCTGCTACTTCCACGCTGTGGGCGGGGCGGCGCAAGTGCTGGCGCAGCGTGTGATCAATGTGCCGAACGTTCATCTGCTCGAGGAATTCGGATCGCCCGAAGCGGTCTGGGAATTCGACACGGTCAAGTTCCCGGTCGTCGTGACGATGGACAGTCACGGTCGTTCGCTCCATGACAAGATCGAGGCAGCATCGGCCAAGGAGCTCGGTCGCCTGCTGGGTTGATCGACCAATGATTCCGAGGAGGAATCCGTGAACCACAACGTCCCAACGAACCCGGTGGGAGGGAACCCACCGGGGGACGATTTCCTGTCCCTCGCCCAGATCCTCAACATCCTCTGGCGCCGACGGCTGCTGATCGTGGTGTTGACCCTGCTGGGGCTCCTGGCTGGCATCGCCTATGGCATCGTCGTCAAGCCCCTGTATCGGGCGACTGCAATGGTGCGGCCGGGCATCACCAACTTCCTGGCCAACGGCAATCCCGAGCGATCGTGGCAAATCAAGGACGTCGTTCGCTGGTATCACCGGTCCATGTACACCTCGGGCGTGCAGAAGGCCTTGGGGTGGTCGCCGGGTCAGCCGGCTCCCTTGATCGATGCGGACTTCATTCCCCGCGGTGTGGGTGTGCAGGGCGGCGACGTGGTCACCCTGACCCTTCTGCATGTCGACAGGGCCGAGGCCATGGAGGTGCTCAACACTTCGATCACAGTGTTCAATCAGAACGCCGAGATCAACACGGTCGGCAGCAGTCTTTCCCTCGAACGCCAGAGCCTGCAGAACCAGATCGACCAGCTGGCCAACGACCGCGACAATGTGGACATCAAGAAGGATCTGCTCGACATCGAGATCGAGCGGGCCCGTCGGGAGCTCAAGCAGATCGCCGTCCAGGAAAAGCAACTGGAACTGAAGGTGCGGGAACACGCCGTGCTGATGCAGCAGCGCACCGACAAGGCCGAGCGGATCGACATCGGCGTCGGCATCGCGGACAGGGGTCTCGGCGAAATGGACGACGTTCTCGACCGCATGCGCGCCAAGGAAGCCCGCCAGAGTGAAAGGGATTCCCTGCTGGCCCGGGTGCCTGAAACCGAGCAGTTGCCGTTCCTGTGGTGGGAAATGGCCCAGGACAAGACGGCGATCACCGGGCGCCTGTTGCTCAGCACCCTCGAACTCGAGGCGAAACTCTGGGACGATCAGCTTCGGGTCGTCGACCTTCGGGCGGAAAACGCCTCAGGCGATCTGGCCCACCAGGCCGATATGCTGGCTCGGCGATTCGACCTGGCGAACCGCAGCGAACTGGTCAGCCTGACGATTCGTGAAAAGGAAATCAACCGCGACCGGACGCTGACCCAAGAACTCGTCGACATCGAGGATGAGATTCGACTCCTCCAATCCCGGCGGGAGGTCCTGACGTCGCTCGAGAGGGTCGGAATGATCGAAGTGAGCGACAAGCCGGTGCGTCCCCGTAAAGCCAGAGCGGCCGGTCTGTTGACCTTGGCCGCTTTCTTGGGCTCGATCGGACTGGCCTTCGGCTGGGAATACGTCTCTCGCAACCGTTCCACGATCTTCGCATCCTCGGCCGACGCCTGAGATGCCCGGGCCGAAGAACGTGAATTCCAACGACCGCCGGCTCCCTGCCGGCGGTCGTCGCCTTTGGCGTGATATCAGCGTGCTCGCCTCCGGCCAGATCCTGGCACAACTGGCGAACCTGCTCGCTCTGGCTGTGGTGGCACGGCATCTCGAGGTTGGCGAGTTCGGGCTGATCCAGGTGGCGATTGCGGCATCAGCCTACCTGATGGTGGCCGCGGAAATGGGTCTATTCACCCATGGTATGCGGGATCTCGCCCGGATGAACGATGCCCCGGCGATCCGGACCCGGGTCAAGACCCAACGGAGTCTGCTGATCGTCCTGGCTGTTGCCGGAGTGGCTGTCGGCTGGTTGGTTCTGCCCCTGCTGCCGGTCTACCACGAGGCCCCGACGGTGTTCCATCTCTATCTGCTGGCCTTGCTGCCCCAGGCGTTCATGCTCGACTGGGTCGCCCTCGGCCGGTCGCTGCCGCTGATCGCCGGGACCGGCCGGGCCCTGCGCAGCATCGTCAACGCCCTGTTGATCGTCGGGCTGGCTTGGCGACTGGACGGAGCCCTGGGTTGGCCCCTTCTGCATTGGATTCCAGTTCTCTACCTCGCAGCGTTTGTCGTCGGCAACGCTGTGGTTGCGGATCTGGTCCGGCGAGAGGTCGGGAAGGGGCTCGGCTTTGCCTGGCGGGAAAGCACCCCTTGGTTGATCACGCTCCGGGAGACCGTTCCGATCGGCGGCGCCCATGTGATTCGACGCCTGCTGTTCAACGTGGACCTGCTGCTCCTTGGAGCCCTGGCGTCGTCAGAGGAGGCAGGTCGGTACGCGGCCGCAGCGAAGCTGGGATTCCCGTTGGTCGTGGGAGCGGAAGTCGCCATGGGGGCGTTGCTGCCGCGACTGTCCCGGGCATGGAGCGAGGGGGCCGGGGCCTTCGCCCTTGCGCTTCGGCGGCAACTCGGAGCGATGGTGTCGATCGTCGCCGTTGTCGCCGGCCTCGGCATCTGGCTCGGTCCACCCCTGGTGCCGATGCTTTTCGGCGAAGCCTATCGGGGAGGCGCGGACGTGCTGTTCCTCGTCCTGCCGGCTTATGCGTTGCTCGGGATCGGGATCCTGCTCCACGACGCCCAGGTGGCGGCAGACCGACCCAAAGGTGCGCTGATTCCGCTGGGGATCGCGGTGGTCCTGGGTGTGGGCACCGGAGTGTTCTGGATTCCGGATGCCGGAGCCGACGGCGCTGCCCGAGCGATTCTGATGTCCAATGGCATCTACGCCCTGGGCGGTTTCTGGCGTTGCCGCAGGCTTCTGATGGGGTGATTCGGATCGTTCCTTGGCAGATCCGGACCGATCCCGTATCTTGGCGCAACGTTCGGCCCCCCAGAAGGGGCCCCCCGGGACCATCGACAGGGAGACCACGATGAAGCAATGGACTTTCTTTCTGACTTTTCTGATGGCCGCGATGCTCGTGGTCGGCTGCAACGGAGATAACGGCGAGGCGAAGGCCGATGACGCGCCGGCTACAATGGAGGTCGTGACGCTCATGGAAGGCTTGACCATCAAGGATGTCGTGGTTGGCGACGGTGTCGAGGCGAAGAAGGGTGACGTGCTCACCGTGCATTACACCGGTTGGGTGCTCAACGACGGCGTCAAGGCCGAGGCCCCCTTCGACAGCTCCGTCGAGCGGGGCGAGCCTGTGTCCTTCCCGATCGGTATCGGACGCCTGATCCCCGGCTGGGACGAGGGCATCCCCGGCATGAAGGTGGGCGGCAAGCGCGAGTTGACCATCGCTCCCGCGATGGGTTACGGCGACCGTGACATCCCGAATATACCGGCCAACAGCACGTTGTTTTTCGAGGTCGAAGTGCTGACGATTCCCGCGGTTGAGATCAACGACGCCAAGGTCGGCGACGGTGCCGAAGCCCTCGAAGGCGACAACGTCAAGGTGCACTACACAGGCTGGCTGTACGAAGCCGGCGCCAAGTCGGGCGAGCCCTTCGACAGCTCCCACAAACGCAACGAACCCTTCGGATTCCAGATCGGTGCCGGCATGGTCATCTCCGGTTGGGACCAGGGTGTGGCCGGCATGAAGGTCGGCGGTCACCGCACGTTGATCATTCCGCCGGAGCTGGGCTATGGAGCTCGCGGCGCCGGTGCGTCGATTCCGCCCAACGCAACGTTGATCTTCGATGTGGAGCTGGTCGAGGTCGAAGGCAAGTAGGCATCGATCGAGATTGTCGCGGCGGGAGCTTTCTCGGGTGCTTCCGCCGCTTTTTCATTCTGATCGTCATTCTCGAATTGGCCTTGCCATGAAGTTCAGTATTCGCTACAATTTGTCCGCTTTCGACGCGACGGCCCTTCGGTCGCCGCGTTCGTGTGCCAGAGCCCTGATCGGGGCTCTGCCGAGTTCGTGGGGTGGTCCCAGGAAGGCCCTGCGTCTGAATCATCAGCCTCGCCTTCGGTGACTAAGGAGACCTTTTCGATGGGTACCATGATCTACCTGATTCCGGCCGCCGGTGTGCTGGCCCTGCTCTTCGCCGTGGTCAAGTCCGGCTGGGTGAACAAGCAGGACGACGGCAACGACACCATGCGGACCATTGCCGCCCACATTCATGAAGGTGCCATGGCCTTCCTGAATCGTGAGTACCGTGTGTTGGGAGTCTTCGTGGTCATCGTGACTGCGCTGTTGGCTTTCGGCAACCGCAGCATCGAAAGCTCACACGCCTTGATCGGCGTGTCGTTCGCGGTCGGTGCGATCTGTTCCGGGCTGGCGGGTTTCTTCGGCATGAAGATCGCCACCAAGGCCAATGTTCGCACCACCAACGCCGCTCGTGACAGCTTGAATAAGGCCCTGAACGTCGCTTTCAGCGGTGGGACGGTGATGGGCATGAGCGTCGTCGGCCTCGGGGTCGTCGGATTGAGCACCTTGTTCATCATCTACTCACGGACCTTCGAGGGGCAGGCGGGCTGGGACATCACCCGCATCCTTCAGGTTCTCAGTGGCTTCTCCCTGGGTGCCAGCTCCATCGCGTTGTTCGCTCGGGTCGGTGGTGGTATTTTCACCAAGGCCGCCGATGTGGGCGCCGATCTGGTGGGCAAGATCGAAGCCGGGATTCCCGAGGACGATCCGCGCAACCCGGCTGTGATCGCCGACAACGTGGGCGACAACGTGGGCGACGTGGCCGGCATGGGCGCCGACCTCTTCGAGTCCTACGTCGGTTCGATCGTGGGCGCCATGATCCTGGGCGTCGTGTTCCTTCCGGGCAGCCTCAATGCTGTCCTGTTGCCACTGGTGCTGGCCGCGGTCGGGATCGTGGTTTCGATTCTGGGCACGTTCCTGGTGCGCACCAAGGAGGGCGGCAACCCTCAGGTCGCTCTGAACATGGGAACCTTCGGCGCCGGCATCTTCATGCTGGTCGCTTCCTATTTCGTGATCAATCGCATGCTGCCCGAGACCTGGCTCTCCGGTGAAACGACCCGCACGGCCATGGGCGTGTTCTGGGCCACCATCGCCGGCCTCGGCGGCGGTATCGCCATCGGGCTGATCACCGAGTACTACACCAGCGACGAACGGGCGCCGGCCCGCGGTATCGCCAAGGCATCGGAGACGGGTGCCGCAACGAACATCATCTCCGGTCTCGCCCTGGGCATGCAGTCCACCGCCGCGCCGATCATCGTGCTGAGCGCGACGATCCTGATCGCTCACAGCACCGCCGGTCTTTACGGCATCGCCATCGCTGCCCTGGGCATGCTCTCGACCACGGGCATCCAACTCGCCGTCGACGCCTACGGCCCCATTGCCGATAACGCCGGCGGCATCAGCGAGATGGCGGGCCTCGGACCCGAGGTTCGCAGTCGCACGGACAAACTCGATGCCGTCGGCAACACCACCGCGGCCATCGGCAAGGGTTTCGCCATCGCTTCCGCCGCGCTGACGGCCCTGGCCATGTTCGCAGCCTATCAGCAGATCGTCGGTATCAAGGCCATCGACATCATGGAGCCCAAGGTGTTGGTTGGTCTGCTGCTCGGCTCCATGCTTCCGTTCCTGTTTTCCAGCTTCGCCATGAGCGCCGTGGGTCGCGCCGCCTTCTCGATGATCGAGGAAGTGCGTCGTCAGTTCCGCGACATCCCTGGTCTGATGGAGGGCAACGCCACCGCCGACTTCCGTCGCTGCGTGGACATCTCGACCGCGGCGGCCATCAAGGAGATGGTGGTGCCGGGTCTGCTGGCCATCGTCGCTCCGGTGGCTGTCGGTTTCCTCGGCGGTGCCACCATGCTCGGTGGACTGCTCGCGGGTGTGACCGCCTCGGGGGTGCTCATGGCCATCTTCATGAGCAACGCCGGTGGCGCCTGGGACAACGCCAAGAAGTACGTCGAGGGCGGAGCCCATGGAGGCAAGGGCAGCGACAGCCATTTTGCGGCTGTGGTGGGCGACACTGTCGGCGATCCGTTCAAGGACACAGCCGGTCCCAGCCTGAACATCCTGATCAAACTGATGTCGGTGATCAGCGTCGTGATCGCGCCGTTGTTGACAAAAATGTAATCGGTCACTTGTTGACCGTTTCTGCAGGGACCGGCTCATCCGTGAGGGTGGGCCGGTTCTCTTGTGTCTCTCGCCAGCCGGGGAGAAAGCAGGAGCCCGACTTTCATGGACGAAATGGTCCGGACAGGGTACCAATGGGGCACTGACAGAGCAGCATCACCAGGTTGTTAATTTCTTGACGTGAGCGGATCTTCAAATCACTTTGGGGCGGAATGTCCCAAGACAAGAACCACTCCGAGGAGACCCAGCATGGTTCAGTATCTCTTGGAAGCCTCACAGGTCACGGACTTCGTGTCTCACCTGTGTGAGCGGAAAACGGTCTACGCCCCTCATCGCAAAGGACGACGCTCGTTCGCTTTCGACGAGGTGACTGACCCTGATGCGGTTGTCCTCGATTACGATCGTTCGCTGCATTCGGTGAAAAAATACTTTCTGCCGCCCCAGGAGCGACTTCTCTCGTTCAACATCATCGAGAACGACTTTGAGTCCAGCGAAACCCTCCCTCTCGAAGCCGTGTTTCTCGGCGTGCATTCGTACGACATGCAGGCCGTTTTGAAGCTCGACCACAACTTCTCCCTGGGCCATCCCGAGAAGCACTATCTCGTCCGACGCGAGGGAGCCGTGTTCATCGGGGTCTCGTTCGAGCCCGACCCATGGCATTTCTCGGGATCGGTCGGGATCGGAAGCCGGGAGATGAGAGGCTTCGACATGTTCCTCGACAAGGTGGAGGCCGGCTACGTCGTGACAGCCATGACCGAAGCGGGGATCGACCTTCTGGTGGGCTTCGAGATCACGGAGTGGACCGACCATCTGGCCACCGAACCGGGATTCCAGCAGCACATCTACGTGCCCCAGGACAAGCTGGGCAAGGTCTTCGACGACAGTTGGAACAACGCCGTGTGGCAAGAGGTGGCGGAGCAATGCACAGGATGCGGAACCTGCAACCTCGTCTGCCCCACGTGCTACTGCTTCGATGTCGAGGACACCGTCGATATCACGGTGACCAGGGGAACGAGGGACCGCTCCTGGGACGGTTGCATGCTGCGTCCGTTTACCGAAGTGGCCGGAGGCGAAATCTTTCGCGAAGAGCTTTCCGCGCGACAGCGCCACCGCATCTATCGCAAGTTCAAGTACATCTCCGACGAGACGAGTGAGCCCTGGTGTGTCGGTTGCGGCCGCTGCACCCAGAGCTGCACGGCCCGCATCAGCATCGTCTCGATCGTCAATCGTCTGGTCAACGACCACAACCGCGACGCCGAACCGCCTCGGGGGGCAGGAGGACAGGCATGACGCCCCCGATTCCAGGCTCGCCACTCCGCGAGTTGTATGCACCGGTCATGGCCGAAATCACTGGCATGAGCCGCATGACCGGATTCGATACCCTTTATGAAATCACGCTGCCCGGCGGTGTGGACCTTGGCCATGGCCCCGGGCAATTCGTCGAGGTGTCGTTGTTCGGCGTGGGAGAAGCCCCATTTTCCATCTCCTCGTCGCCTACCCGGAAGGGGGCTTTCGAGATGGTCGTCCGCCGTGTGGGGATGCTCACCGGGATGATGGAGCGTCTGCAGCCCGGCGAAAAGATCGGCATCCGGGGCCCCTTCGGCGGCGGTGTGCCGGTTGAAGCATTCCGGGGACACGACGTCCTGATCATTGCGGGCGGCATCGGCCTGGTGCCCATGCGCTCGATGATCAACTACGTCCTGGACAACCGACAGGATTTCGGCCGCCTGATCATCTGCTACGGATCCCGCTCCGACAAGGAACTGCTGTTCGACAATGATCTCGATCTGTGGCGCGACCGGGATGACATCGAGTTCCATGTCACCGTCGATCGCGGATCGGCCGACTGGACCGGCGCCACCGGCGTGATCACGACCCTGATCCCCCGACTCGACCTTGATCTGGCCGAAACCCGGGCGTTGGTGTGCGGACCGCCGATCATGTACCGGTTCGTGCTGTTGGCCCTGCGCTCGAAGGGTTTGCCCGAGGAGAACCTGTACATGTCCCTGGAGCGACGCATGAAGTGCGGGGTCGGCAAGTGCGGCCATTGCCAGATCAACAGCTCGTACGTCTGTCAGGACGGTCCGGTCTATCATTACCCGGTCCTCAAGAATCTCCAGGAGGCCCTCTGATGGCCAAACCCAGGGTCGGTATCTTCGACTTCACCGGTTGCGAGGGCTGCGAGCTGAATCAGCTCAATTTCGAGGATCAGTTGCTGGATATTCTTGAGCACGTCGACATCGTGGAATGGCGTGAGGCCATGGACGGCCAGGCGGACGAACTGGACATCGCGTTCGTCGAGGGATCCCTGTCGACTCCCGACTGCATCAGACGGATCCACGAGGTCCGCCGCAAGACGAAAGTGCTCGTGGCTTTGGGAGCTTGTGCCTGCCAGGGCGGCATCAACGGCCTGAAGAACATGCGTCCCATCGAGGAGGTGCGCGAGGAGGTCTACGGAGAGGACAAGTACCTCTTTCCGACCCTGCCTGCCCTCGCTCTTGATGCAGTCGTGAAGGTGGACTACAAGGTGCGCGGCTGCCCGATGACGCAGGTCGAGTTCCTCAAGGTCTTCACGTCGCTGGTGATGGGCAAGTCGCCCATCGAGCCGGGGCACGCCGTCTGTGTCGAGTGCAAGCTCAAGGAAAACGAGTGCGTCTTCGAGAAAGGCATGATCTGCCTCGGGCCGATCACCCTGGCCGGCTGCGAGGCACGCTGCACCAGTGTGGGCCAGTACTGCACCGGTTGCCGTGGACTGGTTCCCGAGCCGAATGTCGAAGCCATGCAGGAGATCCTGATCGAGCACGGCTTGGCCTCGGATGAGGCCCGGAAGCGTCTGCAACTCTTCAACGCCAACCAGCTCGAGGGGGTCTGGGGATGAGCATCAATCTCGACATCAACGTCCATCACCTCACCAGGGTGGAGGGTCACGGCAACATCGTCGTGAACATGAAGGAAGGCGTGCTCGATAAGGCCCAGCTCGAGATCGTCGAGGCGCCCCGCTACTTCGAAGCGATGTTGAAGGGACGCAGCTTCCACGAAGCGGCCATCATCACCTCGCGAATCTGCGGGATTTGTTCGCTGGGTCACCAGATCACGTCGCTCAAGGCCACCGAGCAGGCCCTGGGGCTCGAAGTGAGCGAGCAGACGGTGCTGCTGCGCAAGCTGTGCATTCACGGGGCGACGCTGCAGTCGAACATTCTCCACGCCTACTTCCTGGCCGCACCGGATTTCCTGGGCGTGGGGTCGGTCTTCCCGTTGATCGGCACCCATCCCGACATCGTCAAGCGGGCGCTGCGCATGAAGCGCCTGTCCAACGATATCGGCGACGTGGTTTCGGGCCGGGCCGTGCATCCGATCACGCCGGTACCCGGCGGCTTCACGCGCATCCCGACCGAGAAGGAACTGCTGACCCTGAAGCAGCGCCTGCTCGACGAGATGGTCCCGGACTATCTCGCGACCATCGTGACACTCCAGGGACTCGCGGCGAAGATTCCGGTCTTCGAGCGGGAGACCGAGTTCATTTCCCTGCGCAGCGACGACGACTACGCCCTGTACGGCGGCGACATCTGTTCGACCGACAGCGGACGCGTTCCGGATACGGAGTATCGGAAGATGACCAACGAGTTCATCGTACCCCACAGCACCTCGAAGCACTGCAGGGTCAACCGCAGCAGCTACATGGTCGGAGCCCTGGCTCGCTGGAACAACAACCACGACCGCCTGTGCGACGTAGCCATGAGCGCGGCGGAGCAGCTCGGTCTCGAGCCGAACTGCCACAACCCGTACATGAACACGATCGCCCAGGTCGTCGAGGCCGGTCACTGCGCGCTGGATTCCGTGGCGATCATCGACCGGCTGCTCGACAACGGCCTGAAGCACGAGGAACCCAACCAGGAACCGACCCGCTACGGGACGGGCGTGGGCGCCACCGAGGTGCCCCGCGGCGTCCTGTATCACCAGTACAGCTACGATCGCCAGGGGCGGATCACGGCGGCGAACTGCGTCATCCCGACGGGGCAGAACCTGGCCAACATCGACGACGACATGAAGAAGCTCGTTCCGGAAATCATCGACAGGTCGAAGGAAGACATCACGCTGATGCTGGAGATGCTGGTGCGGGCCTACGATCCGTGCATCTCATGTTCGGTTCATATGCTCGACGTGCAGTTCAGGGAGTAGGGCCGTGGTGAAGATCATCGCCGTGGGCAACCCCGCATACGGGGACGATGGGATCGGCGCGGCCGTGCTGGAGGCTCTCCGTTCGGACGGCCTGGAGCCGGGCGTCGAACTGATCGACGTTCAGACCGACGCCCTGGCGATGATCGATCACTTCACAGCGGACGGCACTCATGTCATCATCGATGCGGCCGGCATGGGCGAGACGCCCGGCAGCGTCGTCCGATTCACGCCTGATGAAGTGCGTCTGCGCATCAACTGGGATCACCTCTCGATGCACGGTTTCGGCCTAGCCGAGACCTTCGCCCTGGCGGCCAGCATCGGCGAGATGCCGGTGAAGGTCGTGATCATCGGGGTGGAACCGGAAATCGTGGAGTTCGACCGCGGATTATCAGCCGCCGTGGCGGCGGCGATTCCGGAGATCGTCTCTCTCATCCAAACGGAGGTACGTGGCCATGTCGAAACGAACCATCCTGGTCGTTGACGATGATATCGATCTGGTGGAGATCATCCGCGTGACCCTCGAACACGCTGGATACGAGGTCATCGACGCCCAGACCGGCGCGCGCGGGCTGGACCTCGCACGGGAAAGAAGTCCCGACATGATCATCCTCGACGTGATGATGGGAGAGGTGGACGAGGGATTCCAGGTCGCCTACCAGCTGCGTCAGGGCGACGATACCCGAGACATCCCGATCGTGATGCTCACGGCGGTCGCCGACCAGACGGGCTTCAAGTTCGACCCGGACAAGGACTCCGATTTCCTGCCGGTGAACGAATTCCTCGAGAAACCGATCAGTCCCCGACAGCTTCTGGATGTGGTGAGGAAGAACCTGCCGACGACGATCTAGGAGGGACATGGGCGTTGACGTGACACAACACGAAAAAATCTCGGTGGTGTCGGCCCATTTCGTTTCCGCGGCAAGCCTGCGGCGCCGAACCGATTGGTTCATCAAGCTGCGCTGGGGCGCCGTGCTCGGTGTCTGGTTGTTCAGCCTGGGCGCCGCCCTGCTCGGGAATCTGCCGCTGCCCCTGGAGCAGCTTCTCGGCCTCGGAGCCCTCCTTCTGCTGTTCAACATCGGCTGCAAGATCTTCAACGGACGCACCGAAGCCATCGACATCGCCGCCGAGCTCAACATGGTCAAGGTGCAGATGGTGGTCGACCTCGTGCTGCTCACCGCCGTCCTCCATTATTCAGGCGGCGTGGAGAATCCCTTCCAGTTCATCGCCATCATCCATGTGATCATCGCCAGCCTCCTGCTGAAAGGTCGGCAGATCTTCCAGATCGCCTGGATCGCGGGCGGCCTCTTTACCGCGATGGTGCTCGGAGAACAGTTCGGTCTGCTCCACCATTACCACCTGCTGAGCGCCAGCGACCTGACCCACGAGTGGCCCTACGTGCTGATGGCGATCGTCTCGCTGTGGATGGTGTTGCTGATCAGCGCCTGGATCGGCTCCCGCATCATGCAGCACAACCGGGCCATCAAGGACGAGCTCGTCCTGCGGCAGCAGGATCTGGTGGCCGCCGACCGGGCCCAGCTCGACTTCTTCCGTTTCGTGACCCACGAGGTGAAATCCCCCATCGTCACTGCCCAGAGCGCCGTCGAAGCGGCCAGGGAAATCGGTGGAGCGGATTTGTCGCCGACGGTCAGGGACATGCTCGGCCGGGCCGTCCGGCGTCTGAACCTCGCATTGACCATCGTCAAGGACCTGGCCGACCTCACACGGGGGAGCATGGCCGGAGGGCCGTCCCTGCGCTCGACGGATTTGAAGGCCGTCGTGGCCGGAGTCCTTGAACAGCAGGCCGAGGCCATGGCGACACAGCGGCTGACCCTGAAAACGGATCTGCCCGATGACCCGGTGCATCTTCGTTCGGACGAGGGCATGCTGGACAAGATCGTCGTCAATCTGGTGAACAACGCCGTACGCTACAGTCATGATGGCGGCACGGTGCAAGTCGCACTCGTAGTTCGAAACGGACAGGTCGTGCTCACCGTTCGCGACGAGGGGATCGGCATCACGCCCGAAGATCAGCTCAGGGTGTTCGAGGAGTTCTTCCGGGCGACTGCCGCCCGGGAAATGTCGGATCTTGGCACGGGCCTCGGTCTGCCCATCGTGAAACGATTCACCGAACAGCTTGGCGGGAGCATCGAACTGGCCAGCAGGCTCGGCGAAGGCACGATCGTGACCGTGACCCTGCCCCAGGCGGGTCCTTTGCGTCCGAGCGAAACGGAGGACCAGGGGTGACAGGCGACAAGATCCGGTGCGGCGGGTTGATCGTCCGTAAGGACCTTTTCCTGGTGGAAGTGCTCGGCTACGTCTGGCGCCCAGGAGGGTCCTGCGGGATTCTCGCGAAATTCGCCGATGCAGGCGTATCGCTCGGTTTCCTGAATATTTCCAAGGAGTTGCATGGCCGCAATTCCATGGTGTTCTGCCTGCCTTCCGAGGCAAGGTCCCGGTGTTCGCTGATTTTCGATGAGGTTCGCGCCGAGTTTGCACCCGCCAAGGTGGAAGTTCGCGATCATGTGTCGATTCTGACGCTCTACGGCCCCCATTTCTACGAAAGGGTAGGGTTGTCGAGTGAATTCTATTCGGTACTCTGCCGTGCCAGGATCGACGCCCTGGCGATCGGAAGTTCGGTGAACAGCATCTCGGTGGTCTTGACGCGATCCGATGCCGAACGGACTCGCGAGGCGATGAGGGAGCGTTTCGACTGGCCCGAGTAGACCAGGATGAGGTATCTTGAACGAGGGTCCGGGCGAGGCTCGGACCCTCGTGTCGTTTTATCGCCAACCAGGGGAGCTGCCGTGCAGGATCATCAGGTTGTTCTGAAGACCTACATCACGGAAATCGAAGCCGATATGGATCGAGGTCGATTGGAATCGGCGGGCATCGACGCCATGATCACCTCCGACGACTGCGGCGGCATGCGGCCACATCTGGCCTACTCGCTCGGTGTGAAGCTGCTGGTGGCGCGGGAGGACCAGGGACGGGCGAAGGAACTCCTTGGGGCCCTGGATTTGCCGGTCGAGGAAACCTCGCCCTGGAATTGCGTCGGCTGCACCGAACAAAACGAAGCCGGCTTCGATGCCTGCTGGAACTGCGGCAAGGCACGCTGAGCCGCCCTTCACCTCGTGATGACGACCTTTCGGGACACGAGATCCCGGACGTTCAACTCAGCAGATCCGTGGCAATTGCTCCCCGACCGGCATGTCGACAATCCTCTCCGATCCCAGCGCCGTTACCAGACTCACCATTCCCGCATGCTCGGCGGTGACCTCGCCGATGATCGCCGCTGCGCCCCCGGCAGCGTTCGCTCGGGCCGCAGCCAGAGCCGCTTCGGCTTCGTCCTCCGGCATTACCGCGATCAGCTTGCCTTCGTTGGCCACGTACATCGGGTCGATCCCGAGCACTTCGCAGGCCCCGCGCACGTCGTCCCGCACGGCGATGGCGTGATCCTGCAGGCGGATGCCGACGCCGGCCGCCTTGGCGAACTCGTTCAACGTCGTGGCGATGCCGCCACGGGTTGGATCCCTCAGGGCGCGCAGGTTCGGCGACGCGTCCATGAGGTCGGCCACCAGTCCGTTCAGGGCGCAGGTGTCGCTCCTGACGCTCGACCGGAACGACAGGCCCTCCCGGCTGGTCAACACCGCCATGCCGTGATCAGCGATCGTGCCCGACAGGAGCACCCTGTCGCCTGCCTGGATGTTGGTGGCCGAGAGGGACACGCCCTCGCGCACAATTCCCAATCCGGATGTGTTGATGAAGATCCTGTCGCACGCTCCCCGGTCGACGACCTTGGTGTCGCCGGTCACGATCATCACGCCGGCCTTGGCGGCGGCGGCGGACATGGAGTCGAGGATGCGGCAGAACACGTCCACCTCCAGCCCTTCTTCAAGGACGAATCCCAGGCTGAGGTACAGGGGCGTCGCACCGCCCATGGCCACGTCGTTCACCGTACCGTTGATCGCCAGGTCGCCGATGTTGCCCCCGGGAAACTCGATGGGGTCGACGACGAAGGTGTCGGTGGAGAACGCGACCCTGCCGGCCGGCAGCTGGAGAACGGCCTGGTCTTCGAGGCGATCGAGGATCCGGTTGCTGAAGCGAGGCAGGATCACTCGCTCGATCAATTCGCTCGAAAGCCGACCGCCGGCGCCGTGAGCCAGCTGGATGCTGGTGTGATGCAGCAGGGGAGAAGGGCAGCCCCGTCCATCGAAATCCGCCCGATCACTCATGGCTGTTCCTCTGGTAGCGATGATAGGCCGCGCAGGTTCCCTCGCTTGAGACCATGGTCGCGCCCAGGGGCGTCAACGGAGTGCACTCCCGGCCAAAGGCTGGGCACTCGGGAGGCTTGCGCCGGCCCTGGAGGATCTCGCCGGCGATGCAGACCTCTGGTTCGGTCGGGCAGAGGCCGGTCACGCTGAACTTCTTTTCGGCGTCGAAGGCCGCGAAGCACTCCCGGATGCGCAAGCCACTCCCGGGGATCATGCCGATGCCGCGCCAGGGGCGATCGCAAACCTCATAAATCTCGTTCACGACCGCGCGGGCGGCCGGGTTGCCTTCCCGGCGAACTGCGCGCAGATACTGGTTCTCGACTCCGAACGCACCGCTCTCGAGCATTTGCAAGGTCTTGAGCAGGCCCTGCAGGATATCGACAGGCTCGAAACCCGTCGGCACGATGGGCACATGGTGCTTTTCAGCGAGAGGCTCGTACTGGTCCCAGCCCATGATCGTGCACACATGGCCGGCGGCGAGGAATCCCTGCACGCGGTTCTCGGGCGACGAGAGGATGGCCTCCATCGCCGGCGGCACCAGCACGTGGCTGACGATTTCCGAGAAGTTGGTCAGGCCCTCGGAGGCGGCCTGCTTCAGGGCCATGGCGTTGCCCGGAGCGGTGGTCTCGAAACCGACGGCCAGGAACACCACCTCCCGGTCCGGATTCTTCCGCGCCAGCTTCAACGATTCGAGAGGCGAATAGACCATCCGCACATCGCCGCCGCGTGACTTGACGCAGAACAGGTCGTCCCGGCTGCCGGGCACGCGCAGCATGTCCCCGAAGGAGGTGAAGATCACGTTTTCGCGGGCTGCGATCGCCAGGGCGCGATCAATGGTCTCGAGCGGCGTCACGCAGACGGGGCAGCCGGGACCGTGGACCAGGGTGAGCTCTGGAGGCAGCAATTGATCCAGCCCGTGGCGCATGATGCTGTGGGTCTGGCCGCCGCAGATTTCCATGATCGTCCAGGGGCGGGTGATGGTGCGGTGGATCCTGTCAAGCAGGGCCGAGGCCAGGGAGGGATCACGAAATTCGTCGAGATACTTCATGACGGATCGTTCTTCTGACGGTCGGCTTCGTAATGGGAGTTCAGCTCGGTCAGGGTCTGCAGGGTCGCGATCGCCTCGTCTTCGTTGAGCAGCTGCAACGCGAAGCCTGCATGCACGATCACCCAATCGCCCTTGCCAGCTTCGGGTGTGGACTCCAGACAGACGGAATTCTCGACACCGGAGTAGTCGATGCGGGCCATTTGCAGCCCGTTTTCCAGGTAGGTTTCGAGAATCTTGCCGGGGACGGCCAGGCACATGACGGATCCTCCTGAATGATCCTGAACGATAATGCCCAGGGCTGGTGGTTCCAAGGCGATGTCAGCCGAGATTCGCACGGGCGACCACGGCCTGGCCAAGGCAGAGACCGCTGTCGTTCGGAGAGACAGCCGAGGGTCGGAAGACGCTCATCCCCCGAGCCGTCAGTCCCTCGGTGACCAACCGGAGAAGGATCTCGTTCTGGAACGAGCCTCCTCCGAGGACGACGACATCCAGACCATGCTCACGGGCGATGTGCTCGGCGGCATCAACGAACAGGTCGGAGACGGTTCGATGAAAACGGGACGAGAGCTCGGCCGGATCCCCGCGATCGACGACGAACCACGCCGCCGAGCGCAGGAGTTCCCCGAGGCCAAGAATCCAGCGGCCCTTGTGTGCCGTGATGTCAAAGGGGAAAGGTACGGCTTCCCGGGCTGCTTCGCAGGTCGTCAAGGCCATGAACTCGATGGCGGCCTGGGCCTCATAGCGAACGTCACCCCACTGGCCGGTCAAGGCCGCCACGGCGTCGAACAGACGCCCGCAGCTGCTGGTCGGGGGGGCGTTCAGTCCCTTGTCCAGCGATTCGAGTATGGGGGTTGTGGCCCGATGGTCCAACCACGGCAATTCCGGCAAGTCGCTTCCGAACGCATGCTTCAGATAACTGACCGCCGTGCGCCAAGGCGCTCTCACCGCGGCGTCGCCGCCGGACAGGGGAATGGGCTCGAGATGACCGGCGCGTTCGAACCCGCGGGCATCGCCCACGAGAATCTCGCCGCCCCAGATCGTGCCGTCATCACCGTAGCCGGTGCCGTCGAGGATGAGGCCGACGGTCGGCTCGGTGAGTCGATGCTCCGCCATGGTGGCAACCATGTGGGCATGATGATGCTGCACTTCCACCAGCGGCAGGTCACGCATCCGAGCTTCCTCGCGGGCCCAGCGTGACGAAAGATAGGATGGATGGCGATCGCAAGCGATCACGTCGGGGTCGACTTCGAACAGTGTGCAGAGAGAACTGATGGTCTCGCGGAAGAAATCGTGGGTGGTCAGGTTCTCCAGGTCGCCGACATGGGGCGAGATGAAGCAGCACCCGCCCTTGAGCAGGCCGGCGGTGTTCTTCAGTTCGGCGCCTGCGGCCAGAATGACCGGGCCGGAGGACTGAGTCGAAATGGGCACCGGCGAGTAGCCCCGACTGCGCCGATGGAACAGGAGCCCGTCATCGAGGACCTGGGCGACCGAGTCGTCGGCCCGGCGCAGGATCGCTCGATCGTGACCGAGCCAGGCGTCGGCGATGCCGTCAAGACGTGCCCGGGCTTCGGCATCGTCCAGACAGATCGGTTCGTCGCTGGCGTTGCCGCTGGTCATCACCAGCGTGGGCACGCCGTGGGGTGCGAGGGCGTCGAAGAGCAGGTGATGGAGGGGAGTGGAGGGAAGCATGACGCCGAGCCGACGGTGGCCGGGAGCGACGCTCGGCGCCACCGGCGCGTCCGTGCGGCGTACGAGCAGGACGATGGGTGCGGCTGGCGCAGACATCGTCGCCAACTCTTCAGTGGTGGGCGTGGTCAGGGTTCGGACGGCACCGATGTCGGCGGCCATCAGGGCCAGGGGTTTGCCGTCGCGATGCTTGCGATCCCGCAGCCTGGTGACGGCGGCTTCGTCGTCGGCCCGCACGGCGAGGTGAAAACCGCCGAGCCCCTTGAGGGCCACGATCCGGCCGGCAATCAACAGCCTTGCGGCGGTCGCGAGGGGTGGACCATCGGCTCCATCGAGCCGCAGGCGGGGCCCGCACTCGGCGCAGGCGTTGGGCTGGGCGTGGAACCTGCGATTGCGAGGATCTTCGTATTCCGATCGGCAGGTGGAGCACATCTCGAACGGCGCCATCGAGGTGAACGGGCGGTCGTAGGGAATGCGGTCGATGATCGTCCAGCGCGGTCCGCAGTTGGTGCAGTTGGTGAAGGGATATCCGAAGCGGCGGTTCGAGGGGTCACGGATGTCCGCCAGGCAGTCGATGCAGACCGCGACATCCGGAGGAATTGAGGTGTCGGCGCCTGGAGTCTTCTCACTGCTGCGAATGCTGAAATCCGCTTCACCCCGGGCGGGGATGAGCGCTGACGTGATCTTGCTGATCGAAGCCAACGGAGGGGATTCCGATTCGAGGCGGCGATGGAGTTCCGTGAGATGGTCCAGGGATCCCTCGATCTCGATCAGGACCCCGTCGCTCGTATTGCACACCCAGCCGCGCAGGTCCAGCGACTCCGCCAGGTTGAAGACGAAAGGCCGAAAACCCACGCCCTGGACGACGCCCTCGACCAGGAGTCGATGCCGTAGCGTCACGCGAACTACTCCGCAGCCACGGCGGTGCGCTTCGCCCGGAGCCACTCGTACCAGCCTTCAAGGCCCTCGCCGGTCGTCGCCGAGACACGGAGAAACGTCAACCCGGGATTGACGGCGCGGGCATGGGCTTCGCAGGCATCGACGTCGAAGTCCACGTACGGCAGCAGGTCGGTCTTGTTGATCAGGCACACGTCCGCCGCCGCGAACATCATCGGGTACTTCTGGGGCTTGTCCGTGCCTTCGGTCGTCGAGATGATGACGATCTTGGCCGCTTCACCCAGATCGAAAAGAGCGGGGCACACCAGGTTGCCGACGTTCTCGATCATCAACACCGAACCGTCGGCCGGATCGAGTTCGCGGGTGGCGCGTCGGATCATCCCGGCGTCGAGGTGGCAGCCGTGGCCCGTGTTGATCTGCAGGACCGGCGCTCCGGTTGCGGCGATGCGGTCGGCGTCGTTCAGGGTCTGCTGATCCCCCTCGATCACGGCCAGGTTCAGTTCGTCCTTCAGGTCGGAAATGGTGCGCTCAAGCAGCGTGGTCTTGCCCGACCCTGGCGACGATACCAGGTTGAGCGCGAGGATGCCCTTGGCTTCGAACCAGCCCCGGTTGCGATCGGCCAGACTGTTGTTCCTGGACAGAAGATCCAGCTCGACATGCACGGTGCGCGAAGTCGGAGTGTCGTGATGATGGTGCTCGTGGTGATGGCCGTGGTCGTGGCCCTCACCGGGCCGGCGATAAGTCACTGCATCGGCGGGTTGGCTGCAGCCGCAGGTGTCGCACATGATCGGTCTCCTCAATCCACGTTCAGGGATCGCAGACGCAGCTCGCGTCCTTGCCTGATCTCCAGGCCGCCGTCGCAGTCGGGGCAGAGGGCCACGAAGAAATCGACGTCGGTATCGGTTCGGCAGACGGGACAGTGCCCACGCCCCGGGCGTTCGATGATATCGAGTCGCGCGCCTTCGCACAGGGTGCCGAGGCGGGCGGATTCGTAGCAGAAGGCCAAGGATCCGAACTCGACGCCTGCCAGGACGCCGATCTCCACCTCGAGGCTGTTGATGTGTCCGGCTCCGGCAGCGCGGGCCTGGTCCTCGGCCAGTTCGATCAGACCGACGGCGATGCTCATCTCGTGCATGCCCACCTCCGTTGAAAAGATAACACCCGCCCTGTTCAGGTCCAACTTCCCTTGCGTTCATCCAGGAGCCCGTGCAGTTTTGCGAGGTCACCAACTTCGGAGGCCAGCCATGTCCGAACCCAGATTGTCCGCCCTGTTCCAGTCGCGTCAGCCGTCGGTGATCCGCATGGCCCAGATACGCTTCGACGAGCGCAACGACGCGACCGAGGCCCTCAACGTGGCCATTGGCAACATCTCCTTGCCCATGTACCCGGCCATGACCGCCAGGATGCACGCCCTCGACGCCCCGGACAGCCCTTTCCGCGACGGCGTGGTGAAGTACTCCGCGACCAGCGGCAGCCGGGAGTGCAACGACGCGTTCCTCAACGTGATCGCGAGCAGCGGTTTCGATACGACGAAGCTTCACGGCCACATCACCGAGGGTGGCAGCCAGGCCATGGAACTGATCGTCGCCGGCGTCTGCGGACCGGCCGGTACGGACCAGGATCCCCTGCTGCTGATCGACGCCGCCTACACGAACTACAAGACCCTGTGCCAACGCCTCGGCCGGGCCACCTGTTCGATCCGTCGCGACCTGGGCGACGACGGCAAGTTCAGCCTGCCCGACAGCGCCGACATCGAGCGTGTCATCGAAGCCAGGAAACCCAACGCCATCGTCGTGATCCCGTTCGACAACCCGACAGGGCAGTACTACGACAAGGCCACGATGATCGAGTTGGCGAAGCTGGCCGTGAAGCACGACCTCTGGTTGATCAGTGACGAGGCCTATCGGGAACTGTATTACACGGGCGGCCAGTGCACGAGCATCTGGGGCGTGACCAACGACGACGTGCCCGGCATCGAGGGACGCCGCATCGGCATCGAGACCACATCGAAGGTCTGGAACGCCTGCGGCCTGAGGATCGGCGCCCTGATCACCGACAACCAGGAGTTCCACCGTCGGGCCATCGCCGAACACACGGTCAGCCTGTGCAGCAGCGTGATCGGCCAGTGGATCTTCGGAGCGGTGGCCCACGAGGATCACGCCGACCTGCGGGCCTGGTACGCCCGTCAGCGCGAGTACTACAAGGGCATGCTCTTCGACTTCACTTCGTCGATGAAGCAGGCCCTGCCCGGCGTGATCGTCTCGAGTCCCGACGCGGCGCTCTATTCGGTCATCGACGTCAGGAACTGCGTCGCCGACGGTTTCGACGCCCTCGAATTCGTGATGTGGTGCGCTTCGGAAGGCTTTGTTCTGGTCGACGGGCGGCCTGTGACGGTGTTGACCGCACCGATGGCCGGATTCTACAGCGTCCCCGAGGGGACACCCAACCCCGGTCGCACCCAGATGCGTCTGGCCTATGTGGAAACGCCAGAGCGTATGGCGATGATTCCGTCTCTTCTGGCCGAGCTCATCACGCTCTACGAGGCCAGCCGCGCCGGACCTCGCGACTGAGCCGGAACGGTCATTTCCGGCTATCTGATGGGGGAGCTTTCGGGCTCCCTCTTTTGTCTGCCGGGGTGGGTTTGCACGGGAGATGCCGGATCTGGTACAATGACCAGGAGAATCCGCAACTGAAGGATCCGAGATGCCGACACCGGAACAAATCGCCCAGCACTACGAACTTGAAAAGAAGCTCGCGGCCAGGATCATGAACGCCTCTCCGGACGATCGGACCCGGGCGTCGATCGATGCCTACGATGAACTGTTCAGCACCATCACCTGGCACGACGGTCATCTGAAAACCGTCGAGCGTCGGGACAAGGTCCGCGATTCCTACAAGCCGTTCCTGCGCATGGTCGGACGCGATCAGGACGTCCTGGAACTCGGTTGCGGGAACGGAGCCCAGATGCGGGCTCTCGGCCCGCTCAATCGACGCTGCGTGGGCATCGACATCTCCGAGACGGTCCTCGACAACCAGGCGGTCATGCCGTCCAACGTCGAGTTGCGGGTCGCCGACGCCACCAATCTCTTCCTGCTGGAGGACGATTCCTTCGACGTCGCTTTCAGCACCCAGTTGGTGGAACACATCCATCCGGAAGACGTGCAACGACATTTCGACGAGGTGGCGCGGGTGCTCAGGCCCGGCGGACGCTACATCTGCGAAACGCCCCACCCCCTGACAGGCCCCCACGACGTCTCGTTCCACTTCGACGAGACGGCGACCTGCTTCCATCTCAAGGAGTACACGTTCGCGGAGATTCTCACCCTGATGCGCCGTGCCGGGTTCCGTTCGTTTCGAGCGCCCCTGTTTCGCCAAGCCATGTACGAGAAGCGGCCGTGGTTGGCGAAGCTCGGCGAACTGCCGGCGGATTGGCGTCGTCCGGTCGAGTCGGCTGTCCGGTGGCTTCCGATTGGATCCCGACGCAGGATCGCGCGGATGTTGCGGCTGAGCAGCGTCTTCGTGGAAGCCAGGATCTGAGCCTGGTCACTCTCCCAGGCTGCCGTCCAGGAACCAGACCAGTCGGTTCTCGATGAAGTGACGCCTTACCGGCTCGCTTTCGGAACCAGTGAAGCCGGGACTTCGACGCTCATTTCGAGCAGGGCTTGGGACAGGGTCTTGCCTTGGGGGTCGAGCATCAGGGAAACGGTGCCCCCGCCGCCGAGGGAACTCTCCATCAGGAAATTCAAAGCTTCGAGATTGTCGAGTTCATGACGGGTGACCTTGCCCTTCACGATTCCCTTGAAGAACTTTTTCACAAGTGCGGCCGTCAGGTGAACCTTGAGCCAGTCGTAGATCTCGGGCGACCGGGCGAGAACGCCGATGTTGCAGGTGTCGCCCTTGTCGCCGGACCGTGCGTAAGCCAGGGTTCGGAGTTGAACGCGATGGGTGTGCTTGGGCCAGGACTTGATCCGCGGGCGTCGCACAAGATCGACCGGTGCGATGGTCTTTGGTGGTGCTTCATCCACGAAGGTGATGGTGGATTCCTGCTCCCTGCCATCGGGAGTCAAGACCACGACTCGGGAGTCGACGCTGCTGCGTCGGATCAAAGCCGGCCAATAGGCCACGACGCGGCCTGGCTTCGGACGCCCCCCGGTGACGGCCATGCCGCTCGGGCCGCTGAGGATCATCGTGGGCAGCAGCACCCCGAATTCCTGGACCTTGGCGCGATCGTGGTCGCGTACGCCGAGGCGCAGCAGCACTTCCGGCGTCTCGTAACGATCGAGACTCTCGGGCCAGATCGATCCCGTGCCGACGATGCTCGTGTGGGTCGCCTCGTACTTGTGACCGAGACGCTTCCAGAAGATCTTCGCCGCAGCTTCGGCCTTCTGGTCGGCTTCGGGGCCGCAGATCAGGATGGTACCGCTGGCCTTCCAACCGTCGTGGTAGGCCATCGAGACCTTGAACATCTCGGGGCGGGGCGTTCCGTGGACGCCTGAGATCCGCACGCGGTCGCCGCCGAGATCCTCGAGCCTGATCGAGTCGAACCGGGCGACGCCGTCGGGAGAGATGTACTCCTTCGGGTCACCCATCTCGTAGACCAGCTGCTCCTTGACGGTCTTTTCGGAAACGAGTCCACCGGTGCCGTCATGCTTGGTCACCTCGAAGACACCGTTGCTGCTCATTTCGATGATGGGGTAGCCGACACCTGCGAGGTCTGGTACTTCGCGCCAGTCGGTCAGGTTGCCCCCGCTGCTCTGGGTGCCGCACTCGATGATGTGACCGGCGACGACGCCGGCGGCCAGACGGTCCCAGTCGTCGTCGGCCCAGTCGAATTCGTGAATCATCGGCGCCAGGGTGATGCCCGTGTCGGTGACGCGCCCGGTGACGATGACCAGGCAGCCGGCATCGAGGGCCTTGACCACCGGCTCGGCGCCCAGGTAGACGTTCGCGGCGGTGATTCGGTCACGGACAGGCGCCAAGGGCTCGCCGGTTTCCATGTTGGCCATGGGCTCGCTGTCGGCGCCGAGCTCGTCGAGGCGGGGCAGGATGTCGTCGCCGTCTACGACGCCAACCTTGATCTTCAGACCCAGTTCGAGGGCGAGCTCACGAATCTTGCGTCCGAGTCCGAGGGGGTTGATGCCCCCCGCATTGGTGATCACGCGCACGTTTTTTTCGACCATCAGAGGCAGGCATTCGCGCATCTGATCCAGAAAGTCGCCGGCGTAGCCCAGTTCGGGATTCCTGGCCCTCTGGCTCTGGAGGATCGACATGGTGATTTCGGCCAGGTAGTCGATCGTCACGTAGTCGAGGGGTCCGCCCTCGATCTGACGTTTCAAGGCGCCGGGATCGTCGCCCCAGTAACCGCCTGCGTTGCCGATACGAATCGTGCGCTTCATGACTGACTCCTCGGAGGTGTTCGTTTGATCGTCGGCGATGCTAGCCTTCAGCAGGGGCCGAAACAAGGTGTTTTCTCCCTCTTGAGGACGAGCTTTGAATTCCTTGTCTTTCGGTCTATTCTTGGGGGAACGAAACCGACACCCCCCGATGGAGGCGAGACGAAATGAAGTCGATGTTTGTCATGATTCTCGGCCTGGCTCTTTTGACAGGATGCGGCGGCGACTCGAACGACGCCGCCGTGGCCGACGCCAACCTTGCGTCCGTTGCCCAGGACGCACAGGCTCCGGCCCCATCTTCAGCCGCCGCAGGAACCCAGGGCGAGGTCCTTGAGACCATGAATTCCGGGGGCTACACCTATGCCAGGATCAGCACGCCCGAAGGCGATGTCTGGGCCGCCGCACCGGAAACACAACTGGCGGTGGGCGACATCGTTGAGAATCTGCAAGGCATGCCCATGCCCAATTTCGAGAGCAAGACCCTCGGCCGCACGTTTGACGAAATCCTGTTCGTGAACGCTTTCACCGCGGCAGGCGGGGCCGCTCCGGCTGCCGTGCAGGCGGAATTGACCCGTGCCCACGCCGGTATCGCGACCGGCGCTGCCGACGGTGAAGCCATCGATGTCCAGGCCGCCGACGGCGGCATCACGGTCGCGGGGATCCACGCCCTGGGAGCCAAGGCAGACGGTTACGACGTGGTCCTCAGGGGCAAGGTCGTCAAGGCGAACTTCGGTATTCTGGGCACCAACTGGTATCACATCCAGGATGGCAGCGGAGCCGAGGGGGCCAATGATCTGACGATCACCAGCGCCGCCCGGATCGCCGTGGGCGATGTCGTCCTGGTTAAGGGTAAGTTGGCAACCGATCGGGACTTCGGTGCCGGTTATGTCTACAAGCTGATCGTCGAGGATGCCGAGGTTGTCGTCGACGCCATGTAGAGAGGAAGCGCCGTGTCCCAACGCACGATCCTGCATGTGGACATGGACGCCTTCTTCGCCTCGGTCGAAGTGCTCGACGACCCTCGATTGAGGGGCCGTCCGGTGATCGTCGGTGGCACGCCCGAGGGACGCGGCGTCGTCTCCGCCGCCAGCTACGAAGCCCGCGCCTACGGCGTGCGCAGCGCGATGAGCGCAGCGCGCGCCGTTCGTCTTTGCCCCGACGGAGTGTTCGTCAGGCCGCGGGGAAGTCGCTACGCCGAGATTTCCGGTTTCATCTTCGACATCTTCCAATCGGTCACGCCGCTGGTCGAACCCCTGTCTGTGGATGAAGCGTTCCTCGACGTGAGCGGGTGCGGGCGCCTGTTCGGAGATGGTGTGACCATCGGTCTGATGATCAAACAGAGGATTCTCGACGAAGTCGGGCTAGTGGCGTCGGTGGGTGTGGCTCCGAACAAGTTCCTGGCGAAAGTGGCCAGTGATCTGGAGAAACCCGACGGCTTCGTGCTGGTGCCCCGCGACGATGTGCAGGGATTTCTCGATCCGCTGTCGGTGGGACGCCTGTGGGGGGTGGGCCCCAGGAGCCGTGAGATACTCGCTTCCCTGGGCGTCGAGACGGTTCGCGACCTGAGGAATTGTCCGGAAACTCGTCTGCTAAGTCGCTTGGGGCAGATCCATACAGCCCACATCACGGCCCTGGCCCGGGGGGAGGACGACCGTCCGGTTGTCCCGGATCGGGAAGCCAAGAGCATCGGTCATGAAATCACGTTCTCCGAGGATATCTCCGACCACCGGGATCTCGTCGACATGCTCGATCTGCTCGTGGACAAGACCGCGAGGCGTTTGCGCCGGGCCGGAGTGCGTGCCCAGACCGTTCAACTCAAGGCGCGATATCCGGATTTTTCGACCTGCACCCGCGCCGTTTCCCTGGCCGATCCAACCGACAGTTCGGTGGTGATCCGCGACGCCGCCCGGCATCTGCTGAGTGATCACCTCGACAGGCGGGGACGCCCGCTGCGCCTGATCGGGATCTCGACCCGCAACTTCAGTTCGGACCAACCGGTCCAGGCCGAACTCTTCGCCGATACGGGCGCCGTGCGCGACCGCGCCCTCGACGGCCTGATGGATACCGCGGTCGACCGCTGGGGCCGCAAGGCGTTGACCCGTGGCGTTCGACATCGGAATCCGGGATCCCGGGAAGGCCACCAGGACGACTAGTCTCCGCTCTTGCAGACCCTCCACAGGGATGCGATCCTGCTGCGATCACAGGAGGATCCCATGCGCAAGACCATCATCGGAGTCATGGGCGGCTGCGCCGCCCAACCCCGGACCATCGTCTTGGCCGAACAGATCGGCCGTCTCATAGCTGAAAACGGCTGGACCTTGCTCAACGGCGGCCGCCCGGAGGGTGTCATGGAGGCCTCGTCCCGCGGTGCCAAGCTCGCGGGAGGGGCGGTCATCGGTGTCCTGTTCGGTGACGACCGGGACGATGCCAGTGAGTATCTCGACTACGTTCTGCCGACCGGACTCGGATCCGGCCGCAACATCGTCAACGTGTTGAGCAGCAACGTGGTGGTGGCCTGTGAGGGGAGTGGCGGCACGATGAGCGAGATCGCCATGGCTCTGCGCTTCAACCGCGACGTCGTCCTGCTGGGTTTCGATCCCGGAGCGGCGTTCCTCGATCGCTGTGGCGGTGGGCGTTGGCGGATCGTCGACACTCCAGATGAAGCGGTCGCCCAGATCAAGGTTTGGCTCGCTGAGCCGAAGACCTAGCCATGTGTGGAATCTGTGGAGCCTTCGCCTTCAACGGCGACTTGAGCGTTCCGGCCGGCACGGTCGAACGCATGATCGGCGCGCTCGCCCACCGTGGGCCCGACGAGTTCGGCACGTGGCGCGATGAGCGTGTCATGCTCGGACACGCCCGCCTCAGCATCATCGACCTCGGCGGCGGCCAACAGCCGCTCGGCGACCGAGAAGGCACCGTCTGGCTCACCTTCAACGGTGAGATCTTCAACTACCTTGAACTCCGCGACGAGCTTCGCAGCCGTGGGCATGTGTTCCGCACCGACTCGGACACCGAGGTGATCGTCGAGGCCTACAAGGCCTGGGGCGACGACTGCGTGTCGCACTTCAACGGGCAGTTCGCCTTCGTCCTCTACGATCTGAGTCGTCGTCGCATTCTGATGGCGCGCGACCGGTTCGGGATCCGGCCGTTGTTTTACGCTCGGCACGGCCATGCGCTGCTGTTCGCATCGGAGATCAAGGGTCTTGCCGGTTGGCCGGGATTCCGGCCGGAACTCGACCCAGCGGCTCTCAGCGAGATCACTCACTTCTGGGTCAGTGTGCCGCCCCGCACGGCGTTCGCCAACGTTCTGCAGCTTCCGGCCGGTCACCGGGCCGTGGTGGAACTTGGTGCCGATGCCGACGACATGATCATCGAGCGGTACTGGCACGCCGAATTTCTTCCGGCTGCGGAGGATCACCGCTTCATCGAGGCCGATGAACGGGATCGCTGGGCCCGCGATATCCGTGAAGGTCTGGCCGACGCGGCGGAAATCCGCCTGCGGGCCGACGTCCCGGTCGGCGCGTATCTCTCCGGCGGACTCGACAGTTCAGCCACCACGGCTCTGGTTCATGAACGTTCGGGGAATCGCCTCAAGACGTTCAGCGTGGGATTCACCGACGCCGCCTACGACGAGACGGCCTGGCAGTTGCAGATGGCCGCTCATCTCGGCACCGACCACCAGAGCATCCGTGTGGGGGACGCAGAGATCGCCGGAGGGTTCGCCCGGGTCGTCTGGCACTCCGAAACGCCGATCCTGCGCACGGCGCCGTCTCCGCTCTACGCCTTGTCGGGGCTGGTGCGGGAGCAGAACTTCAAGGTCGTCCTGACCGGTGAGGGCGCCGACGAGATCTTCTGCGGCTACAATATCCTGCGTGAGGCCAAGGTGCGGGCCTTCTGGGCCAGGGATCCCGGCTCGGCCCGACGTGGTCGCCTCATGACGCGGCTGTATCCGTATCTATCCCAATCGCCGTCCCGGTTCCTGACTCAGTTCTACGGCCAGGGACTCGAGGGCGTCACCGACGACCCGCTGTTTTCCCATCGTCCCCGCTGGAGCGTATCGGGACGTCTGTCGGGATTCCTGCTCGATGACGTGGCCGAATCCGGCGTTGGTGCCGTGGCCGCGGCAGAGCAGAGACTGCTCGCCTCGTTGCCGGCGGACTTCTCGGGCTGGGGTCCTGTCGCAAGGGCGCAGTATCTCGAAATCTCGCTGTTCATGGCCGGGTACCTGCTTTCGAGCCAGGGCGACCGGATGCTCATGGGTCACAATGTCGAAGGACGTTTTCCGTTTCTCGATCACCGCCTGGCCGAGTTGGCCGGACGCATTCCCGCCTCGGCCAAGCTCGAATCACTGGCGGAAAAAGCTTTATTGAAACGGGCCGTGGCCGATCTCCTCCCTGAAGCGGTTGTTCGCCGACCGAAGCAGCCGTATCGGGCGCCGGACAGCGCCAGCTTCTTCACCGGCTACGGTGCCGAACTCGTCGAAGCCAACATGGGACCCGAAGCGATCCGGGAGATCGGTCTGTTCCACGCGGGAAGGGTTGCTGCGCTGCTGCGCAAATGGCAGGCCGGAAAATTGACAAGCGTGCGCGACAATATGGCGTTCACGGCAATCCTGAGCACACAGTTGCTGGCACGGCAGTTCGGATCGTCGTTGGAACGGAAAATTCAAAAAGTGTCCCTGCCCGCCGGAGTCGTCGTGATCCGGGGCCAAGGATCCTGATCCGGAAAGAGAGTGGAACGATGGAACTGAAGGCGCAGATTCGAGACTTCGTGATCGAGAACTTCCTCTTCGGCGATCAAGCTCCCCTGAGCGACGATGCCATGAGCCTTCTGGACAACGGCATCATGGATTCGGTCGGTGTGATGGAACTCGTAGGGTTTCTCGAAGGGGATCTGTTCCTGGAAATCGAAGACGTCGAGCTCGTCCCCGAGAACCTGGACTCGGTCGACAATCTCGTCGCCTTCGTGACCAGGAAACGCGAGGTTAGGACGGCGTGACCGTTCACGGCATGCTGGAGACGACGGTCGCCCGACGGCCCGACGCTCCTTTTCTGACCCACGGAGACCACACCTGGACCTATCGGGACCTGGACCGGGCCGCAGATCGCGTCGCCCGGTTTTTGGCGTCAAGAAACGTCGAACGCGGCGACCGGGTCGGCCTGCTCATGGAGAACGGGTTCGAATACACGGCTGCATTTTTCGGTTCGTTGCGGGCCGGTGCCTGCTTGGTGGCCCTCAACAACCTGAATCCTCCGGAGAGTCACGCCCACCACCTCACGGACAGTGGCGCCGTGGTGCTGTTGACCCGGGCGGCTCAGGCCCGACGGCTTCCCGAGATCGTCATCGACGCCTCGAGCTTGCGTGTCGTCGCGCTGGATCGGGCCGATCCGAACTGGGAACTTGAGAGTGAACTCGTGATCGGCGAAGACCTGCTCGACGGACCCGACTTCAAACCACCTGCGACCGGAGCCGACGACCTCGCGCTGATCCTCTACACGAGCGGTTCGACGGGCAACCCCCGCGGCGTGACGCTGACCCACGGCAACCTCGTCGCCAACACGAACCAGATCCAGGCCTACCTCGAGCTGACCGCCGACGACAGCGTGTGCTGCGTGCTGCCGTTTCACTATTCGTTCGGCAACTCGCTGCTGCTGACCCACGTGAATTGTGGCGGTCGCGTGGTCGTGGACAACAGGTTCGCGTTTCCCCAGAAGGTGCTCGAAACCCTCGAACAGGAGCGCTGCACGGGGTTTTCCGGTGTGCCCTCCCATTACGCGATTCTGGCCTCGCGGACCGATTTCCTCAAGCGGCGCTGGCCCCATCTGCGCTACCTGAGCCAGGCCGGCGGTGCCATGTCGCCCGAACTGACCCGCCGCCTTCATGCAGATCTGCCCGGCTCGATCAGGCTCCTGGTGATGTACGGCCAGACCGAAGCGTCCGCCCGGCTGGCATGGCTCCCGCCCGATCGCCTGCCCGACAAGATCGGTTCGATCGGCGTCGCCATCCCCGGTGTCACCCTGACCGTGAAGCGCGACGACGGGAGCGTGTGCGACGAGGGGGAGACCGGTGAGATCGTGGCAGACGGCCCGAATATCATGCAGGGCTACTGGAACGATTCGGTCGAGACGGCCGAAGTCCTTTTCGACGATGGTCTGCACACCGGAGATCTGGCCTACCGTGATCGGGATGGTTTCATCTTCATCGTCGGGCGGGCCAAGACCATGATCAAGGCTGGCGCCAACCGCGTCAGTCCCCGCCAGATCGAGGATGTGATCCTGGAGCTTGAAGTCGTGGCCGAAGCGGCCGTGTTCGGTGTGCCCGACGAACTGCTCGGTGAGGCCATCGTGGCTTGCCTGGTGCCGGTGCCGGGTGCGACTATCGATCAGAAGACTGTCCTGCTGCATTGCCGGAATCACCTGGCTTCCTTCAAGATCCCCTCCGCCGTCCATATCCTGTCCGACCTGCCGCGAAACGCCTCGGGCAAGACGGATGTCCGTGTCCTCGTCTCGACTTACAGCTGATCCAGCCTGTCCGTTCCTCCGCCGTACGCTGGGGGAAAGAGTGTCTGGTGCGAGGAGTGAATTCGGGTTATCATGATTCTGGACACCCTGCGGAGCAGAGGAGGGATTGGCGATGAAAACCGGAATCTCGATGTTCATGATCATCCTGACCACGACAGCGGTCTGGGGCGACCTTCCTCCTTTGCCCGAAAGCATGGCCGAGACGTCGGCGTTTGAACAGGTGTCGCTGCTCTGCAGTCCCGATGGCACGGGACGTTCCCTGACCGAAGCCATGACCCGCTGGGGTGGCGTCGTCGATGCGACCGTGACGGTGACGCTGAGAAGCTGGAACTACGATCCGATCCCGAACTATCCCGCCGAGGATATCTGGCTGGAATCGACCTCGGGTGGAATGAGCGCCTGCCTGGGGGGCGCCATCGCCGACGGCCCCACCGATGTCCATGGCCAAACGCGGTTCACGGTTCCGTTGCAGGCCGGCGGGCACACCGACCCCGTTGCCGGAGAGAAACTCCAGGTCGTCGTCAACGGCTCTCCGTTGTCGGCCAGCCGGCTGGACATCCAGATCAACAGTCCGGATCTCGACGGCGATCTGGATGTCGACCTGACGGATGTCGTCATCTTCGTCCAGAGTTATTTCTCGGGCAACGACGACTATGCGGTGGACTTCCATTGTGACGGAAGCATCAATCTGTCGGACCTCGTGGTGATGGCGTCCCACGTCAACGTCACGTGCCCCTGAAGATCGCCTACACGGATGAAAAAGGCCCTCCCCGGTCGGAGAGGGCCTGATCACGGAAGCAGAAAGATCTCACTCTGCGACGAGCAGTCCACCCCGCTGGAAGATCTCCAGCTGCACGGGACTGAACGCTTCGCCCAAGGATTCGCCGCCATCCCAGTCGATCCGACCGGCGATCATGTCCACGTTGATCACGTCGCCGTCCTTCAGCCCGGCGCCGGCCAGGTCGGCGGTCATGATCGGCATGCCGGCGTTGATCGCGTTGCGTTCGTAGATGGCGCCGTAACTGCGGGCGATCAGCAACTGCACGCCGAGGGCCTTGAAGCAGTCGACCGCCTGCTGCCGCGACGACCCGCAACCGAAGTTGGCGCCGGTGACGAGGATGTCGCCCGGCTGCACACGGGAGGCGAAGTCCTCCCAGCCCTCGAGGTTGTCAAATGCGTACTGACCCATCTCGGCCGGGTCGGTGATCGACAGGTAGCGGTTGTGGAAGATCATGTCGGTGTCGATGTTGTCGTGGTCGATTATCCAGACACGCCCGGAAACCCGGGTCGGCTTCTTGCCGGACCTCAGCGGGCTCGAGGATGTTGCGGATTGGCTGGCTGTCGGAGTCGTTTTCACGAAGACGACCGGTTGATCCGGAATCGTGTCGATCGTGCAGATCATCCCGGCCACGGCCGAAGCCGCCGCGGTTTCGGGACTGGCCAGGTAGACCTCGCCCTTGCCCTGCTTGCCGGCATAGTTGCGGTTGCCCGTCGAGATGGTGACTTCGCCGGGG
>Ga0180007_10001168_pt1 | contig 37390 bp, 34 predicted proteins | sample MM_PC_MetaG_FD_121122 | JGI IMG/M metagenome (GOLD analysis project Ga0180007, IMG submission 121122) | Groundwater microbial communities from the Aspo Hard Rock Laboratory (HRL) deep subsurface site, Sweden - MM_PC_MetaG | ecosystem: Environmental > Aquatic > Deep subsurface > Groundwater... | reverse complement strand
TCATCGACAAAGCAGGTGGGGCAGTAGCACAGGGGGCAGGCGTTGCGGCAGGCATAGCAGCGGATGCAGGTGGAAAACTCCGAGGTGAACCAGGCCCAGCGCTCGTCACTTGATTTTTCTTCGATTTTGTCAACCTGCTGGAAGGGATTAGGGTTCTTTCTTTCCGAGGCGGGCTCGCCGATGCGTACATCAACCAGCACCGGATCAGGACGGGTGCAGGTCTGGCAGTTGTCGCGCACCACGCTCCAACGGTTAATTTTTTCTTCAAAGTCAGCGCCCTTAATCACCAGGTCATGGTCGAACTCCTCCACCGCCAGGATCTCACGGCCGGCAAACTGCTCCTCCACCTTGCGCCGGCTGACCATGCCGCGACTGGCCACGCCCAGGACCACCACCCGGTCGCGGTCAACCTGGTGCTCCTGAGTCTGTACCACGATATTGCGGGACCAGCAGCCGGTGGCCAGAACCGCCACCTTGGCCAGCGGGCCTTCCGGTTTCGGGTCGCGGGGACCGCGGGGCGGCTCAACGGATTTCAGCACCTCCGGCAGGTAATTGGCCAGGTTCAGCACGCAGAAGCTGTTCCATACCAGTTTGCCGCAATCCTCGCTCGCACGGACCACCGTGGGTTTGACGGTCATGGGCAGGCTGCCCCGGCTATAGCCGATAACCGCGGCAACCGTGCCGTCGGCAAGAAGTGCCTTGGCCTGTGTCCTGATTTCTTCGGTTAATTTTTCGTTGATTGTTGGCATGCTCTCTTCTGCCTTATGGAAAACAAAGTTCGTATTTCACGGTTGAAAGTTTTGCTCTAAACTATGCAGCCTGATCGATTTTTTTGATCAGACGGGTTGCCGGTCCCAACGCTTTGACTCTTTCCGTCACGGTTTTAACAATCTCGGCAAACTGTTCGCCTTCCGAGGCCGATACCCAGGAAAAGCTGACCCGGCCCGGTTCGATGCCCACAAATTCAAGCAAGTTGCCGAGCAGGGGAAAACGCCTTCTGGCAAACATATTGCCGCTGATAAAGTGGCAGTCGCCCGGGTGGCAGCCGGAAACCAGGATGCCGTCGGCGCCTGACTTAAGCGCTGACAAGATCATGTTCTCGCTGACCCTGCCCGAGCAGGGCACCTTGACAATCCTGATGTTGGGCGGATACTGGAAACGGCTGACTCCGGCCAGATCGGCCCCGGCATAACTGCACCAGGTGCACAGGAAGGCGATGATTTTGGGTTCCCATGTGTCGGTCTCGTTAGTCTCACTAGTCATATTGGTCTCACTGGTCTTATTGGTCTTACTCATCACAGAAAGCTGCGTCTACTGCAGCCATGATCTGTTCGTTGCCCACATTCTTCAGGGTGACGGCGTCCGAGCGGCAGCCGGCCACGCAGTTGCCGCAGCCCTTACACATACTGGTATTGACCAACGACAGGCCGTTTTCATCAAGGCTCACCGCATTGTAGGCGCAGACCTCGACGCACAGGCCGCAGCCGGTGCATTTGGCGCGGTTGACCTCGGCGGTGATGCTTTCAGCCGGCACCACATCATGGGCCAGGATAATGCTGGCCCGGGCGGCCGCTGCCTTGGCCTGGGCAATGGACTCTTCCATGGATTTCGGGAAATGGCAGAGGCCGGCCAGAAAAACGCCTTCCGTGGCAAAATCCACCGGCCGCAGCTTCATGTGGGCCTCCAGCAGGAATCCCTGGCTGTCAATGGCGCATTTAAAGAACTTGGCCAGGTTTTTGCCGCTCTGCTGTCTTGGCTGGATGGCGGTGGCAAGCACCAGCATGTCCGGATGGATAGTGACATGGGCGTCTATAATCGGGTCATGGGCCTTGACGATGAGTTGGCCGTTAACTTCTTCCACCTGGGGCATACGGTCAAGATCGTAGTTGATAAAGATAATGCCTTTACCACGGGCCTCCTGGTAAAGTCGCTCCCGCTGGCCATAGGTGCGGATGTCCCGGTAGAGCATGAAGATGTCCATGTCCGGGTTCAGTTCTTTGAGCTTGATGGCCGAATCAACGGCATGGGTACAGCAGACCCGGCTGCAGTAGGGGCGTTCCGGGATACGCGAACCGACGCAATGGATGAAGACCGCCTGCTTGACCTTTTTAAGCGTTGCGTCCTCTTCAATAAAGCGTTTGTCGAGTTCAAGCAGGGTATGCACATTGGCATTGCTGCCGTGCAGGAACTGCCATTTGCCTTCCGGTTTGTAGGGCTCGCCGCCCACCGCCATGACCGCCACCCCGTGTTCGAAACTCTGGCCGTCGGAAAAGGTGGTGGAGAATTTTCCCACCGAACCGGCCACATCCTTAATTTCACAGTTGAACTTGACGTTGATCTGCGGATGAGTGGTAACCTTGGCCGCCAGATCGGTGACATAGGGCAGGATGGCATCACCCTTCCAGTTGCGGAAGACCTTGCGGCCGTTGCCGCCGAGCATGTCGCTCTGTTCAATCAAGGTGACCGGATAACCCTGCTCGGCAAAAGTCAGGGCTGCTGTCATACCGGAGACGCCGCCGCCAATGACCAGGGCGGACTTGGTAACCGGTACGGTATTGTAGGGCAGGGCGCCTTCGCCGCGCACCCTGGCCACTGCCATGCGCACCAGGTCCATGGCCTTGGCCGTGGCCTTGACCGGTTCATGCTGGTGGACCCAGGAGTCTTGGTCCCGGATATTGGCCATCTCAAAGAGAAATTGGTTTAGCCCGGCATCCCGCAGGGTTTCCTGGAAAAGGGGCTCATGGGTGCGGGGTGAGCAGGAGGCCACCACCACCCGGTTGAGCTTCTCTTCCTTGATGATATTGATCATCTGGTTGATGGTGTCCTGGGAGCAGGTGAACAGGTTGGCCTGGGAAAAGACCACATCGGGCAGGTTGCCCGCATAGGCCGAGACCGCCGCCACATCAACCACACTTGAGATGTTGATGCCGCAGTGGCAGACGAACACGCCGATGCGGGGAGGCTGGGCATGGATGTCCATCTCCATGGGGTATTGTTTTTTGCTGGTTTCCGTCCAGCGCACCGGGGCCAGGATGCGGCCCGCCTCGGCCGCGGCGGCGCTGGCCTCCATCACCGACTGGGGAATGTCCTTGGGCTCTGAGGCGGCTCCGCAGACATAGACGCCCGGTCTGCTGGAGGCTACCGGATTGAAACTGTCGGTCTTGATGAAATGGTCGGCGTCAAGCTCAAGTTTGAGCATGGCGGCCAGCTCGATGATATGTCTGTAGGGCTGCAGGCCGGTGGACAGGACCACCATGTCGAACTCCTCAAAGTTGACCTTGCCCTGCTGGTCCACATAGCGGATTTTCAGGTTGCCCTGGTCATCCGCCGGGATGATGGAATGCACCCGGGCCCGGTGAAAGCGCACTCCCTGCTCCTTGGCCCGGTTGTAGTAATTTTCAAAGCCTTTGCCGTGGGTGCGCATATCCATGTAAAAAATGGAGGGCTCAAACTCTCCGTGGGCATGTTCCATGGAGATCACCGCCTGCTTAAGGGCGAACATGCAGCATACCGAGGAGCAGTAGGCATTGCCGGCCCGGTGGATGTCCCGCGAGCCCACGCATTGCAACCAGGCGATTCTTTGTGGTTCTTTGCCGTCGGATGGCCGTTCCAGGTGGCCCATGCAGGGACCGGACGGGCTGAGCATCCGCTCGAACTCCATGGAGGTGACCACGTTGGGCAGGCGGCCATAGCCGGTGAAGTCAAGAGAGGACGGATTGAAACGGGAAAAACCGGGGGCCAGAACCACGGAGCCCACTTCCAGGACATGGTCCTTTTCCCGGTCATCAAAATTGATGGCCCCGGCCGGACATTCCTTGGCGCATATGCCGCAGCGGCCAGGTTTGTTGATCCAGATACAGTGGGTAGGATCAATGGCGTATTTCAGGGGAACGGCCTGGGGATAGCTTAGATAAGCGGCCTTGCGCTTGCCGATGCCCATGTTGTAATCGTTGGGCACCTTTTTTGGGCATTTTTCGGCGCACAGTCCGCAGGCGATGCATTTTGTCGGATCCACATAACGGGGACGCTGGCGGACAACAGCCCTGAAGTTGCCTGGTTCGCCATCAAGTGAGACCAGGTCGGACAGGGTGAGCAGATTGATGTTCATATGTCTGCCGCATTCCACCAGTTTTGGGGAGAGAATACAGGCGGAGCAATCGTTTGTGGGGAAGGTCTTGTCCAATTGGGACATCTTGCCGCCGATTGCCGCGGTTCTTTCAACCAGGTGAACGAGAAACCCGCTGTTTGCCAGGTCCAGCGCTGCCTGCACGCCTGCAATACCACCGCCAACGACTAATACCGATCCTTTGGGCATGTTTCTTTCCGTTTTTATTTAAAAATGTTCAAGCGTTTAAACGTTCCAGGGTTTCAACGTTTGAACGCTGAAACGCTTCCACGCTGGAACGTTTCTTCACCTAACCAGGGCCTTGACAATCCAGTTCCACAGGTGGGTAGTCTGCCATTTGCCGCCGTAGTACTTGCAGATGTCCTTGACCTGGGTATGGCAGTTATGGCAAGGGGTGATTACCACATCCGCCCCGGTGGTATGGAGCTGCTCGAATTTCATCCGCCCGTGTTTCATACGGTTTTCGGTGAATCCGGCCTGGATTGCCCCGCCTCCTCCTCCGCAACAGTAGTTGTTGGACTTGTTGGGCCAGACGTCGATGAAATTTTCCTCGCCGCATACCTGTTTAATGACAAACCGCAGATCATCCGCCACCGGGTCCCCCAGAGACTGGCGCACCAGTTTGCAGGGGTCCTGCACGGTGAATTTCAGACCTTCAGTGTTCCAGGATGGATCGAGTTTCAGTCTTCCTTCTCTGATCCATTTGGCGTAGAGGCTGATAATGCTCACCACTTCAAAGTCGTGTGGGATTTTAAATCTTTTCAACCCTTCCAGGGTTGCAAAAAGCATGTGGCCTCATTCGGTGTTTATGTACGTCGGGCAGCCCAGGGCGTCCACCGTTTCCGCCTGCATCCGGGTGACATATTCCCAATCCTTTGGATCACCGGAAAAGAGACAGTAGTTGGCGCCGTCCCACCATTTGGAGGAATAGGTCCAGTCAATGCCGGCCGCATGCAGGATCTTCCACAAGAAAACCATTTCTTCCGGCTCAACTGTGGGTTCCTTGGCGTTCTGGTTCAGGTAAAACTGGGCGCCGACCTTGTCCATGGGGGCCTTGAGATCCGCCCATTCCGGTTCGTTGGCATGGACCTCTTCGAGAATGTCGCCGACAACCCAGACAAAATCCGCGTTGGGCACCCCGGTTGAATTGCCCTCTTTCTGCAGTTCGCAGGATTTCTGCAGGTTCTTCGGCCGCAGCTCCTTGGGTTTCATGCCCTTCAGCTCGTAAACGAAACGGCCGACATGAATGCCCATGGGGCAGGCGTATTCACATCGCTGGCAGATGGAGCAGGTATAGAGCCAGTTGGTGTTTTTCAGCAGGTCGTCCTGGCCCAGAACAAGATAACGGATGAATTTGCGGGGGTCCATACCTTCGATGTCGCTGGCAGGGCAGCCGCTGGCGCAGAGGCCGCAGGTGAGGCAATACTCAAGGTTGGAGTTGGGCATCGACTTCAGGAAATGCTTTTTGAGTTCTGCCCGCAATGGAGAAAGGTCAATTTCTGTCATGACATACCGCAAAAGTTAAGAAATTTTATGTGGGTTTGATGCAAGAATAAGCTATGTAAAAATTGCTTTTCTTATAAACAGCTTCTGTAAGTTTTGCAATATGCCAGCCGAAATATTTCTGTTTTTTATTTGTAAATCCTGGTGTTGGAAATTAAAATTATACGTTATAAGGAAGTGATGGTATCCTAATGGTTAGGATAAGAGGATTATCCGTAATATTACCGGGGGTTCACAATAAAGGGGAGAAGGGGATATGAAAGATTTGAATGATCTGAGCCAGGATGAAGGATTTCTTTCAGAAATTATCAATGCCATCACTTCGGGGATTTTTGTGACTGATCCCGATCATAATATTCTCATGATCAACAAGGCCGGCGCTCAGATGGTGGGGAAGAGGTGCGGGGAATGCTTTGACCGCAAATGTTACGAGATCTTCAAAACCCCACTCTGCAATACCCCCAACTGCACCTGCCGGCTGGCCATGGAAAGCCAGACGATCATCCAGGGTCAGACTGTCCTTCTCTATAACGAGCAGGAAATCCCCCTGGAATATTCGGCCCGCCCCCTGCGCAATTACAAGGGTGAGATCATCGGCTGTGTGGAGAACTTCATCGATATTACCGATCGTCTGGAAAAGGATAAGATCATCTGGGAACAGAAAGAGCGACTCATTAAAAAGCGGGAGGAGGATATCCGCCATCTGCAGGATGAAATCATGGAACTTTCCACCCCGGTGATTGAAATATGGGATGGCATTCTCAGCCTGCCCCTCATCGGCACGCTGGACAGCCACCGGGCCAAGATTGCCATGGAAAAGGTATTGGAGGCCATTGAACGGCACCGGGCCTCTTTCGTGATCATCGACATCACCGGCGTGCCCATGGTGGATTCCGAAGTGGCGGGGCATATCCTGCAGACGGCTAACGCCACCCGGTTGATGGGCAGCGAGGCCATTCTCACCGGGGTGGGGCCGCACATCGCCCAGGTAATCGCCCAGGGCGGGGTGGGGTTGGAGAACCTGACGGTGCGGGGCAGAATGACCGATGCCCTCCATTTTGCCATCGGCGAGCTGGCCAGGAAATCGGAGCAGGTCGCCAGGGCGACTACTCTGGTCCGCGGCGCCGGCGAGTGATCGCCAAAAGAGGCCGCCATGCAACCGTTTTCCTTCTTTTCTCTCGGAACGATGCTGCTGGTTTCCATCCAGGAGGACATCGGTGATGCCGAGGTATCCAGGATGTTTGACAGTTTGTCCAGACAGGTGAGTGAAAAAAAGTTCCTGGGTGTCATCGTTGATCTGCACAACCTTGAGGTGGTTGATTCCTATATGGCGGGCTATCTGCAGGATATGGCGGCAACCCTTCGTCTGCTCCATGCGCACATGGTGGTGGTCGGCCTTTCCGTGCCGGTGGTGATGACCTTGACGGATTTCGGCATCCGGCTCAGCGACCTGGAGTTTGCCCTGGATGTTGAAAAAGCGGTGTCCAAGCTGGAAGAAAAAATGCAGATCGGCGGAAATTGATAATCATGCTTCCCAGCTGTCTTTTTGCCGATATTCCCATTGAAAACATGGCCAGCGCCACGGTGGCCAGAAGGGTGGCCGGCGAACTGGCCATGCTGCTGGGATTTTCGCAGAGCCGCAAGGCTGAAGCGGTGCTGGTGACCAGTGAGCTGGCGTATAACCACGTCATGCATCATACCGTTCATGGTTTGATTCGCCTCTCCGGCTTTTATGCCTCGTCAATTCCCTGTTTATCTATTTCCAGCCTTGATCACGGCCCCGGGTTTGATCCCGCAGTCTGCATGCAGCATCGGAAAAATATAGTGGGCTGCGGGCTGGGCGCGGGCATGGGCACTGTCCTGCGGCTGTCGGACAGACTGGATATTTTTTCCCACATGGCCCGGTCGGAAATGCAATCCCCCTATGAAACGATTATTTCCGCGCTCCTCGGGCCGGACCATCAGGCCAATGAAGAGATTATCCGCATCGGCGGTTCCCTGGCGATCCTCAGCCAGTCCAGAGGAGGGGAAGGCTGGGGCGGCGGCGACGGCGTGCATGTGCAGCAGGATGGGCGCTTTACCCGAATTACCATAGTTGACAGCCTTGGGCTGGGGCAAGGGGCGGCGGAGATCACCAGCCGTGTTTTTGCCGAGCTGGACAGGCATGCGCTGTTCTGGCCGCCGGCCAACCTGTTGGAAGAGGTGGAATTCGCCCTGGTGAAAACCAACGGGGCCGCAGTCCATGTCCTGCTGTTTGACCATGTCAAAGGGCTGCTCTCCTCCGCCGGCATCGGCAACATCGCAACGCTGATCTCGCTTGACGGTGAGCTTATCGAAGAGACGGACCCGTCCGGCATTCTCGGCCATGCCAAATGGCGGAAGATAACCGGACAGGAGTACAAGGTTCTTTCCGGGGTAAGGGTGTCCATGCATACTGACGGGCAGAAGAGAATTGCCGATTTGTCCGCCGATTTCTCTCTTTCCCCCGCAGTAATCGCACAGATGCTTTTTGAGCCCCTTACCCCGCAACGTGACGACGCAACACTGGTGACCTGGCAATGGCCGGAGAAATCTACGAATCATTACACATAATCACACTTGTCATCAACCGCAGGCAGGATATCCCCCTGATCCGCGCCAAGGTCAAGATGTTGGCGGGAGCCGCCCGCTGTCCCCGTCTGGTGGTCACCCAGCTGTCCACCGCCGCATCCGAGATGGCCCGTCTGTTATGGCAGAAATACGGAGGCGGCAAGGTGGATCTCTCCGTGATCCACTCGTTGGACAAGGATGGACGGACCGGGATGGAGCTTGTGTTTGAGGGCAGAAAACCCTTTATCAACATGGATGACGGGTCAAGTGCTGATTCCGTATCGGCTGATTATATTTACGAAGAGTTCGGCAGACTGGCGGAGGTAAAGGGAGCCCGCAGCGTACTGGACAAGGTGGTTCTCTCCCAGGGCATGCGGGGCATGCGGGGCATGCCGGTGCGCATCCAATGTCTGAAATGGGGATTAGGACTGGCATGGGAAGAACTCCAGCAGTTTGAGGATCAGATACGAAGGGAACTCTTTGCCGATACGGAAGAGTCCTATGTGGAGAATCTGAAGGTTAAGCATGAGGAGGTCGTCAAGCTGCTCAGGGAAAAATCAGCGCGCACCAAAGAGCTGGACCGGGTAAACGCCGAGCTTCTTTTTCTGAGCAAGAGCCTTGAGGAAATGGCCGAAGAGCGGACCATGGTTGAGATGTCCTTGCGCATTGCCGACCGCATCAGGAATCCGGCCACGGTGATCGGCGGCATTGCAAGACTGCTTGAGGCCAAGAGCGCAGGGGATGAAAAAGAAGAAAAATGGCTGCTGGCGTTAAAGAAGCAGGCGGAAAAACTTGAGGAGGCGGTGCGGGATTTCGACTCCCTGGTGACTCGCAAAAAAAATCTGTTCCGCGATGAAGACCTCATTGATGTGGTAAATGAAGCACTTTCCCTGTGCGTGACCTTGAGCAGAAAAAAAATCAGGCCCAAGGTGATTCTGCCGGACAAAAAGGTGCTGGTGCAGGCAAACCGGCGTACGCTGACCATTGCCCTGCTCACTATTTTCCGGCATGCCGCTGCCGCAACCAGCATGGGCGGAGAGGTGATCGTGAAAATGACCAGTTCAGAGAACCGGCCTTGCATCACTGTTCTCTATTCCCAGGCGGCTTCTTCAGAGGCTATGCGGCAGGAAAGCCTTAATCTGACCCTCAATCTGGCCAGCCAGATCATGGCCGAACATCAGGGAGAGGTGAACTTCAAGGGCGGAGGCGGCGCCCTGCAGTCCATTGAAATATGCCTCCCCCTTTTCTGGCACGAGGCTGGTCCCTTGCCTAAAGTTGTTCCCATCTGATCATTTTCTCCCAGGGCAATTCCTCTTGACAAGCAGGCTCTTTCGTTGTAATCGACAAAGATTTGCATTTGGGGAAATCAGATGTGATTTTTTCGGATTGAAAAGCGTGCGCATGCCCCTGCAGCTTGCTCTGGGGGGCTAGTGGATGAAATAAGAGTTTCCCTGAAATCAACGAATCCTCTCAGCTTGCTGCGGGGCGCTTAAATTCATATCTGCAATTTTATCATTATATTCTGTTATATTACCAATTAACCAAGGAGTAACTGATGTGCCGGTTAGCGTTAAAAACCGCCAGTGAGCCATTTTCTCCCTTCACCGTACTGCAGGCCATGGAGGCCATGCAGGAGGGGTATGACGGCAGCGGCTTGGGCCTCCTCCTGAGAGGCCTGCAGTTCACCGATTACAGCTATAAGCCCGGTGATCCGGTTTTTTCCGGTATCGCCCACACCGAAGATGCCCTCTTTCGCCTGCATGCCTTCATGCAAAACCGGGGCTTTGGTCTGAAGTATGATCATGAGTACGAAGTTAATTTCAGTAAAATCGAGGCAAAAGACAGGCATAAGTATATCTTGCGGGTTTATAACAAACCAGTTGCCTGGGCCAATCTGAGCGAAGAGGAGGTCGAGTATCAGATGATGCTGATCCGACTGGCCTTACGCAAGGACGGTGATGACCACGGTGGTGACCTGACCGTCTTTTCCTTCTGGCCCGATGTGGCCATGATTAAAGAGGTGGGCTGGCCCCTTGGTGTGGGTGAGGCGCTCGGCCTTGACTCTCACCGCATCAAATCCCGTATCTGCATGGCTCAGGGTCGGCAGAACACCAACTGGGGTATCAACCTCTATGCCTGCCATCCTTTCTTTATCCAGGGCATTGCCACCATGACCAACGGCGAGAACACCGCCTTTATTCCGATCAAGGACTGGCTCACCGGCAAGGGTTTTCCAGCGTATGTCGGCTATCAGTCCGACAGTGAGGTTTTCGCCCACATTCTCCATTATGTGGTGAAACAGCTTAAATTGCCCCTTGAAGCATATAAACACATCATCACCCCTTTGAAGTCAGAAGAATTGAAAGTGCATCCCCAGGGAGATTTTCTCCTCGGCCTGCGGGATGCCTGCCGTCGCCTGATCATTGACGGTCCCAACGCGGTTATCGGCACCCTGCCTGATGAGACCTGTCTGCTGGTCATGGATGCCAAGAAAATGCGTCCGGCCACCATCGGCGGCAAACCAGGCGAATGGGCCATCGCTTCTGAGATGTGCGGGGTGGATGCCATGATTCCGGACCGGGATCAATCCTTGGATTTTCAACCAATGCGTCAGCATACAGTTATCGTTCCTCCAGACCGACAGGAGTTTAAGATATGGTCTCAATTCGATCAATTCCATCTACCCCAAGCAGCTTAACCCCGGGGGACCTTCCCTGGATCATTGAGCACAGGGAAGACAGGTGTACCCTCTGTGGTCGCTGCACCGCAGTATGTCCGGTTTATGCCATTAAACTGACCTATATGCGGCAGCGTATGCCGCGGCTGGTGCTGACCTCAAACGAGCGCGGCAGTGCGTTTCGCACCTTTGTCGGTATCCGGCAGAAAACCGAGATTGCCAACAAGTGCATCGGCTGCGGCACCTGCGCCATGGTCTGCCCCAACTCGGCCATCAGGCCGGTTGCCAACCCCATGGCTGACCGTTTTCGTTTCCAGAGCACGGTGGGCGGCGAGCCGGTCAAACGCGGCGGCCGCAGAAACGATCCGGCCCCGGGCCTGCTTGACAAGATTATCTTTAATCGTATTTCCATGCTCACCGACCCGGCCCTTGATGCCGGACGACACGAGTTTTTCCTCAATACCCTGCTCGGCCGGGTTCTTTCTCCTGAGGAGTATATCCGCCGCAAAATGGCTGGGGAGTGGATTCCGCCGGTGCGTGAAATCTTTCCCTTTATCATCGGCTCCATGTCCTTCGGTGCCCTGTCGCCCAACATGTGGCTCGGTCTGCTGCAGGGCGTGGCTTACTGCAATGAGGTGCTCGGCATTCCGGTGGTCATGGCCACTGGTGAGGGCGGCTGTCCGCCCTGGGTGCTGAAGAGCCCGTTCCTGAAATACATCATCCTGCAGATTGCCTCCGGCTATTTCGGCTGGGACGAGATCATCCGCGCCATCCCGGATATGCAATGCGATCCGGCGGCCATCGAGATCAAATACGGTCAGGGCGCAAAACCCGGCGACGGCGGCCTGCTCATGTGGTTCAAGGTGAGCAAGCTCATCGCCCGTCTGCGCGGCGTGCCCGAAGGCGTTGATCTTCCTTCTCCCCCGGTCCATCAGACCCTCTACTCCATTGAGGAGTCTGTCATGAAGATGATCCAGACCATGTCCATGGCCTGGAACTTCCGGGTACCGGTCTATCCGAAGATTTCCGGTTCCAACTCCGCCAAATCGGTGCTCAACAACCTGGTGCGCAACCCCTATGCCTCCGGTCTGCTGATCGACGGCATCGACGGCGGCACCGGTGCCGCCTATAACGTCAGCATGGATACCATGGGCCATCCCATCGCCTCCAATGTCAGGGATTGCTACCTGGATCTCTGTGCCCAGGGCAAGCAGAACGAGATTCCCATCTTTGCCGCCGGCGGTGTCGGTAAAACCGGCAACGTCACCCAGAACGGCATGGCACTGATCATGCTCGGCGCCAGCGGCGTGCATATGGGCAAATATATGATGCAGGCCGCTGCCGGATGTCTGGGCAGCGAGCAGAACCGCTGCAACGTCTGCAATATCGGCATCTGCCCCAAGGGTATCACCAGCCAGAATCCGAAACTGTATCGTCGTCTGGATCCTGATCAGGTGGCCCAGCGCGTGGTGGACTCCTTCATGGCAATCCGCACCGAGATGAAGAAAATCATGGCCCCGCTGGGACGCTCGCAGAGTCTGCCCATCGGCATGTCGGATGCCATCGGCATCAGTGATGAGTCTGCCGCCAACCGGCTGAATATCAAATACGTCTGTTGATGAATGAAGGCAACAGGCAACAGGCATAAGGGATTAAGACCGAAGGCCGGAAATATATAAGATTACGGGAAGGGCAACCTTTCCCGATCCTCCCGGAGGAAAAGAAGTGACTGAAGCAATTACCATCAAAGGAGTGGATGAGAAGGGCAACCGTATCAGTTCCAAAGATTTTGAGGATCTGGTACAGGAGGCCTTCAAGCAATCATCGCAACTCATCCTGGAAACATATGGCCAGCATAATGTTGGCGGACGTCTGAACCCCAAGGGTAAAAAACTCGACATCCAAATCAAAGGCCCGGCCGGGCAGCGACTGGGCTGCATGGGTATGCCCGGCACCACCATCACCTGCCACGGTTCCGCTTCGGATGATGTGGGTTATCTTAATATCGGGGCTGATATCATTGTTCGAGGTGACGCCACCAACGGCGTGTGCAACGCCATGGCAGAGGGCCGGGTGATGATTGCCGGCTCCATCGGCGCCCGCGGTCTCACCATGACTAAATGGAACCCCGAGTACCGGCGGCCCCAACTCTGGGTGCTTGGTTCTGTGGGCGACACCTTTGCCGAATTCAACTGCGGCGGTATCGGCGTGGTCTGCGGAGTGGACGCGAAGACACCGGAAAATGTGCTCGGTTACCGGCCCTGCGTCGGCATGGTGGGCGGTTCCATCTATTACCGGGGCCAGACCGATCAGTCCTATTCCCGATCCAATGTCATGGCGGTATTGCCGGACGATGAGCAATGGCAGTGGCTCATTTCCCGCCTGCCCGGTTTTCTGGAGGGCATCAACCGTATGGACCTGCTGGATCAGCTTTCAGTCCGCGAAGACTGGAAGATGCTGCAGTCCATTCCGCCCCAGGACAGGGCCCTGATGTTTTCCGGTCCCATGTCCATGCATGAGTTCCGCATGAATATCTGGGATAAGGCCTTTGGCGGAGATCCCATCAGAGATCTCGCCCCCGGCCTTGACCGTTCACCCATCGGCCTGATCGAAACCGGCGATCTCCGTCGCCGCAAACCTTTCTGGGCCAACCAGGAATCCGCCGCGCCCTGTGCCTATTACTGTCCGGTGCACATCCCCACCATCGACCGCCTGCGGCTGATGCGGGAGGGTAGAGAGCAGGATGCCTATGAACTGGTGCTTGAGTACACGCCTTTTCCCGCTTCGGTCTGCGGTTCCATCTGCCCGAATCTCTGTATGCAGAACTGTTCCCGCCAGATGGTTGACCAGAGTATTGATGTGGCCATGCTCGGTCGGGCGGTCAAGGATTTTCCGGCTCCGGCTGTGGCTGAGTCCCTGGGCAAAAAAGTTGCCATCATCGGCGGCGGCCCCGGCGGTATGAATGCCGCCTGGCAGCTGGCCCTGCGCGGGGTCGAGGCCCATATATACGAACGGGATGATAAGCTGGGCGGCAAACTGGCCCAGGTGATTCCCTGGGAAAGGCTGCCCCGGGCCATCTGGGATGCCGAGGTCAAACGTTTCATGGATACCCCCAATATCCATGTCCATTTCGGCGTCAACATGACCAAGGACAAGTTCGCCGAGCTGCAGAAGGACCATGATTATGTGATTGTGGCCGTCGGTACCCACGAACCGCGGCGTATACCCTTCCCGGGTCATGAACGGGTTATGCCGGCCCTTGATTTCCTCAAGGCGGCCAAAAGTGATAAGCCGCCGGCGATGGGTAAGCAGGTGGTCATCATCGGGGCCGGTAATGTGGGCTGCGATGTGGCCTGTGAATGTTATCGCCTGGGCGCCCAGGAGGTGACCCTGGTTGATATCCAGAAACCCCTGGCCTTTGGCAAGGAGAAAAAGGCGGCTGAGGCACTGGGTGCCAAATTCAAGTGGCCGGTTTCCACCAAGGAGGTCACGGAAGCGGGTTTGATTGATGCGGCCGATGAGCTTATTCCCGCCCAGACGGTGATTGTTTCCATTGGTGATGTGCCCGCCCTCAAGTTCCTGCCGGATACCGTGGAGGTGCTTAAGGTGGGCGGTGCCGGCTGGATTAAGACCAATGAGGCCTGTCGCACCTCTGATCCGCAGATCTACGCAGTTGGTGATGTGGAGCGTCCGGGCCTGGCCACCAATGCCCTGGGCCATGGCAAAAACGCCGCCCATGCCATTATCGCCGAGATCAAGGGCGAGGACTGGAAGCCGTTCACCAAGCAGGTAATCAATCTGCAGAATCTGACCCCGGCCCATTATGAGCCGGAGACCTGCCCTGGCACCCATACGGATATCGCCCATGCGGACATTCATGAGGCGGATCGCTGCATGAGCTGCGGCACCTGCCGTGACTGCCATATGTGTGAAACCATATGCCCCACCGGCGCTATCTCCCGTGAAAAGCTCGGTGAAAACGACTATAAGTATGTTTCCGACGATGAAAAGTGTATTGCCTGCGGCTTCTGCGCCAACACCTGCCCCTGCGGGGTATGGCTGATGCGGCCCTTTTAGCCTGCATTTACAGCTGTTTTATTATAAAAAAAACCGGACGTCCTCTTGCAGGACGCCCGGTTTTTTTATTTGCAGAAAAGGAAAATGTCGGGCTGCTTTTACGGCCGCACAGCCCGCACGTGCCCTGATAAATTCGGCTTGTAGGAACGGGTCAGCTCACAGGAAACGCCATCCTGCCAGGAGCCGGCGATAATTTCATCTCCAGTTAAGACGCACCAGTAGTTTCCTTTCAGGAAGATATCGTCGTCACCCTCTTTTGCCTGACCGAAATCAACAATGTTGTGCAGTTCCAGCACCTCATCAGGGGTGGGGAGTCTCCAGTCGGTATAGCCGCCCAAGTTAAGATTCTTTACATAGTCAACCGCTTCTTCCTTGCTGGTGAATAAAGGGCTTCTTTCCTTCTGCCACATCAGCTCCGATCCCGGCACCTGGAAAATGCCATTGTTCAGGTCAATAAAAGTTGTGGAGCCCTGGGGGCCGGTTGCTGCACATCCCGGCAAAAACAAAAGAAATCCCAGGACAAAGGGTGTGAACAGCAATCTGAAATTCATAGTCGTTCCTCGGCAAGTGAATTGTTAATAAAAAAACCGACCGTTTGGTACAAAAAAGTAAACATTTGTTAAGGGTTTGTCAATAGCTTCTTTTTCAGGCGGAGATAAGGGATGAAGCGTGAACGGTTCTGCCTGCCCGGATGACAACAGGTTCCCTGGCTGTTTTTTTGCCCGCGAGGACGGTTATTTTGGGGTGAGCTGTTCCGGATGAAGGAAAATAGCGGCAACAGGCCATCTTTGCCCGCCGAGTTGTTCACCCGCGCTCTCAACGGAATATTCATAAAGGCTGCGCTGGAGCGGGGCAAGATTCAGGGTGGGGTAGGAGCTGCCCCTGGAAAAGTTTGACAGACCGCACACATGGGCGGCGCCGTTGATGACCGTGGGCACCCCGTAAGTGCGGCAGTTGATTGGTCGGGCGGCATAACAGCGGCAGAGGCCCTGGTCACTGAGCAGCGGGCAGCGGATCCTTGCCGTGGAGGGATCGCCTTTGTCTTTGAAAATTTCCTGCCATTGCTGCTCTGCCTGCGGGCATCCAGTAAGAATTTCATTCTGTAGATCAGGCGTCAGAGTTTGAAAGTGAGCGAGCAGATTGGCGGCTTCGATATAAGAGAGGTCAAAGACTGCATTGCAGCAGTCCGTACACCCTTTACCGCACCTTATCTCAGACGGGAAGCGGTCAAAAAGCATGGCCATGGTCTGGTCGATATACTGATAGAGATGTAGTAATTTGGCAAACATTAATCTGAACCCTTTAAGATAATTGAGAATTTCCCTGGCTTGCCGGCTGTGCCAACCGTTTGCTTGGCCTGTCCATCGGCGCTGACAGAGGAAAACGCATAAAGTAAACTCCAAACTTTTACAGTAAAAGCGGATTGAGTGCAAGAAAAGGGGAAAGAAGGAGAGTTGATTTCTGGCCGGATCGGTTTAGAGTATAATCTGAGTATTTTCCAGCAGGCAGTCTGGAAAGATAGCTCCTTGACCCATTTGCTTGGAAAAATATCCGGGTGTGGATCCGCCTTGAGCTTATGAGGCCTCGGTAAGGCGGCGCGCAGAGAAAATTAAAAATGTTAACAGAGGAATAGCACCATGAACACTACACATATTGTCTGTCCCGCCTGCACCAGCGTCAACCGGGTTCCGGCTGAAAAGCTCGGGGCCGGAGCGCTGTGCGGTAAGTGTAAAAACAGGCTTTTTGCCGGCAAGCCGGTGGAATTAAATCAAGTTTCCTTCCAGAAACATGTGGAGCGCAATGGCATCCCGCTGGTGGTGGATTTCTGGGCTCCCTGGTGTGGGCCGTGCAAGATGATGGGGCCGGTATTTGCCCAGGCAGCCGCCCAGCTTGAGCCCCATGTGCGGCTGGCAAAAGTCAATACCGAGCAGGAGCAGGCCCTGGCCGCCCAGTTCGGCATCCGCTCCATTCCGACCCTGGCGGTTTTCAAAAATGGCCGGGAGGTGGCGCGTCAGCCCGGGGCCATGGACTTGGGCAATCTGCTGCAATGGGTGCGGTCCCATATCTGAAATCGTTTAAACGCTCAAACGCTGGAGTATTCTATTCCTCTTTGATGGCGAGCAGAGGCTCCATGCGGGCCAGGCGCATGACGGGTGCCAGGGCGCCGGTGAGGCAGACTGCGATGCCGGAAAACATGGAAAGGGCGCTGAGCAGAATGTTTTCCGGGGAAAGAACGGAATGGGCGCCGAGGCGGGTCAGTAGATTGAAATCATCGGCCAGGTAAAGAATGAGACCGTGTCCCAGCGCGGTACCGATCAGTCCCCCGATAAAACTGATGATAAAAGCCTCGCCAAGAAACATCTGTACGATATGGTGCCGCCGGGCACCGATGGCGCGCAGGATGCCGACCTCTCGCTGACGTTCATTGGCCATGGCCGTGAAGGTTGACCAGGCAAGCAGGATGGCCAGTACCGAGGATATGGTTATGGTGATGGAAAACACTCTGAGGATGTCCCGCAGGGTATTGCGCACATCTGCGCCGATGGAGCCTCGGGTCATGATGCCGATTCTGGGGTTGATGTCGCGAATCTTGGCCACGACCTGATCTACATCCGCCCCCTCCCTTACTTTCAGGAAGATAATGGAGATTTTGCCGGGGGTATACGAGCCCATGGACTCCTTGGAAATCTTGCCCAGGTCTTCAACCCTCATGAAAATGCCCCGGTCAAGTCCGGTCCCGGTTTCTTCGAGATGCCCGACGATATCCACTCCTGATCCAAACAGTTTCGCCGTGGCAATAAGCCCAAGATATTCGTAGACATAGCTGCCGACAAAAACCTCCCCGGCGTTCAGGTTTTTATTTCCCTGTATCCAGGGGGTGACGATAAAATCCGTGGCAGGATCGATGGCGATGACCTGTCCCTCATCAATGCTGCAGCAGCCTGAATCCAGGGTATGCAGGTATATCTGATAGGTTCCGTCCGCAATGTCGGGCAGCGTAACCAGTGTCTTGAATACCTTTTCGTCCATGTAAAAGGTTTTGACCAGGGACTCGAGGATGAATTCATCTGCCATGCTTTTCGCTTCCGGCGGTACGATGACAATATCGGCGCCGAGACGCATGGCTGCGGCATCGATGTCTTCGCGCACGGCTTTGGTAAACAGCAGGGCAAAAACCAGCAGGGTAACCAGCAGGGAAACCGCCAGGGCCAGAACGAAATTTCGGAATATTTTTCTGGCCACGTTTTTCCAGGCAATTGAGGCAATGGCCAGGGCGCTGTTAAGGTGCATGTCGCGGTGTCCTCTGGAGGTGAACGAGAGAGGTCTGTGGGCGGTTAGCGGAAATGATGTCTGCTGTTATGATCATATAATAAATTTTGTAGGGTGGATAAAAAAAACTTCCTGTCGAACAGCAGGTGGAGTAATGGCCGGGAACCGCTGGGCGCGGTTCCCGGCGTGTCTGTCATGGACAGACAGATTATTTCCAGTTTACGTCAAGACCGCACAGCACCGCATGGGGTGCGTCAGGGCCGGTGCCCAGCTCAGTATCATGGCATTTCAGACAGGTTGAGGTGGGATTGCCGATGAATTTTTTGGCAGCCACATCATAAAGTTTGAGCTGGCCGTCCATGCGCCATTCGCCGTCAGCCGGTTTTTCCGGGGCAGCGCAGCCCGGCAGGATGCTTTTGGTCCTGGAGGTGGCAATGACATATTTACCGTCCGGGGTGAAGATGGCATCATGGGTTTCCTGCAGGTTCGGCATGGTTTCCTTATCAAGCGGGTTCAGGGTTTTGGCATCAAGAAGGATCAGCATATCGCCGGTGGCGTTGGCAATGTATTTGCCGTCCGGCGAGTAATACTGGCGGAAGCTGATGGAGGACTTTTGATTGACGTCCACCGTGCCCTGGCGCAGAACCTTTACCTTGCCCTGTTCGAGGGCTGCGGCATCAAGCACGATCATGTGCAGCTTACCCACCGTGTCCCCCAGGTCCTTGTTGTCCTGGCCGACGTTGGATTCGTTAACGGTAATAAGAATTTCCTTCATGTCCGGTGAATTGGTGCCGTGGATGAATTTGTAGCCTGCCTTGATGTCGGCGGCGGTACCTTCAATGAAAACGGTGTGTTTGACCTGCATGTCTTTTTTACTGATGACGCTTATGTAACCGGGCTTATTCATGGAGATGGGCATGTAATAATCCTGGGTCTGAGCCGAGGCGCAATAGCCTGCCTTGGTATTGAGAATATTATCCGGAATCTTCATGGAGACATCTTTGATGACTTGCCCGGTTTTGAGATCGCTTTTGCCGTAATGGTAGACGTCATTTGCCTCGTGATCCGGCTTGTAGGTCGACCAGTAGAGGGTGTCACGATCCTTACTGTCAATACGGGCATCATGGGTGGGGTGGGTGTCACCGGTACCGATATCGACTTTTTCAAGTTGCTCTATGGTAATCGGTGTTTCGGCTGTGGGATCGATCTTGAAAGTCGCCTTGGCAAAATGTCCGCCCATACCGGCTACATAGGCTGTTCCTCCATACTCTGTTCCTGCCAGAACGGAGCTGGTCCCGGCGATGCCTACCATCATGGCACTTAGCGCAATGGCTCTGATAATCTTCCTGTTTGTCAATTTCATAGTTTCCCTCCTATGTATTAATAATACGGTTTCGCAGAAATTTGCTCACCGTTTGCAGGCTTACATCTCAAGTCTTCGGGGTACTCAGCATGGAACGAAATACCTCACAGTCCCGGCAGATCAACATTTTGCTTTGCCAGCTTTCTTCGGCTGTACATTTGCAGATCGTGCCATTAATAAACCAGCAGAGTGTACCGCAGCGGTATTCCCAGGCCGGGCAGGCTTTCCTCTGATCAGCTGAGCATTTTTTTATATCCCAGCACATCTTTGCGGTTGAATGATTGCCATTGAGTCTGCTTAATATGAAATAGAGTTGTCTTTCGATATGGGGGGGGATGGTTCTATCACCCTGTTCATAACTGCGGATGGTTCGCAGAGAAACAGCAAGAATCGCAGCAAGGTCCTTCTGGGTTTTTTTTAACTTTTTGCGAATCTGGATCAGTTCATCTTTTTCCATGAAGAGGTCCTTTACGCGGTTGAGCGGTTGATTAATCTGTGAAATGCTGCAAATAATTGTTGACATAATGTGACACATTGTGGTACATTATGTCAACAATTATTTATAAAAAAGATATAAATGAAGACAGAAAAATAAATTACAAATGATTTGATATAATTAGATTTCGTCTGACGATAGCAAACGAGGTGGTGACGTGATTATTCAGTGCGAACAGTTAAGCAAGACCTATAGGGCGGATGACACTGTTGTTCAGGCGGTTGAAGATGTCAACCTGGATATTGACGGCGGTGATTTTGCCGTAATTCTGGGGCATTCAGGTTCCGGGAAAACCACACTGCTCAGTCTTATCGGCGGCTTGACCAGCCCTGACAGAGGAAGTGTCCGCATCCATGGCAGGAACAACTGGAGTTCCGGTGATAAATATCTTTCCCTGCTGCGCAATAAAACCATTGGCTTTATTTTCCAGTTTGCCAGCCTTATCCCCACCCTTACCTCTTTGGAAAATCTCCTTTTGCCCCTGTATTTCCAGGCAGATGCCGCCAAAGGGAAAGATCGAGCCATGAGCCTGCTGACAGAGGTCGGACTGGCAGACAAGGCAAACGTCTATCCTGCTCAACTGTCCGGCGGTCAGCAGCGCCGGATCGCCATTGCCCGGGCATTTATTAATGAGCCGGAGATTATTCTGGCAGATGAGCCCACCGGTGATCTTGACGAGGAGACCGAATCCGATATCCTCACCATGTTCCGACGCTTTCATAAGCAGGGCATGACCTTTTTGGTGGTAACCCACAATGCCCATCTGGCTGTGACCCAGCATAACAGCCGCATTCTTCATATGAAAAATGGCAGATTAGCCTTTGGGCAAGTATAATGACTGGTATGCTCTTGAATCCGGACAGACTGTTCCGGAAGAAATTTGTTTCTTGCATGGCAGCACTTGCAGTCCTGCTGCTCCTTTCCGGTTGCGAGTCCAATCAGCGGAAAAGTTCTCTGAAGATCGGCGACAGAGCTCCGGATTTTACCGCCACTGATTTGGAAGGAGAAAAAATCAGTCTGCATGAGTGGCGCGGACACCCGGTTGTCTTGCGCTTCTGGAGCACTGACTGCATATACTGCCGGGCGGATACCCCGATTTTTAATGAATATTTCGATAAATATAAGGACATGGGGTTGATGGTGGTTTATCTTAATTCAGGAGCCTCCCAGGAAGAAGTCGCCCGGTTTGTCAGCGATCTTGCAATCCCCTTTCCGGTGGTGATGGATAAGGATGGCGCAGTGGCCGCACTCTACAGGGTGAGAATTGTGCCGCAGACCATTATCATTGGTCCGGAGCAGAAAATTAATGCGGCTGTGCCTGGCGGTGTCGGTGAGGCAGAGTTGCAGAAACTTCTTGCTAAATATTTTGTTAATGGAGGAAAGAGATGAAAATCGGACGTTTGTTTGGTTATGGGGCGGCGATGTTGTTTTTTTCCGCATCTGTTTGTGCGGTACCAGTCTTTGCCCAACCGCTTGACAAGATCGATAACACCTCACGCTGTGTTGTTTGCGGCATGTTCGTGGCAAAATACCCGAATTGGGTTACCAAGATCCGTGATAGTGCAGGCCATATACAACTTTTTGACGGTGTCAAGGATCTGATGGCCTATTATTTTGATCCGGGCTCATTTGGGGCTGACAGCAAGCTGACCGTGGAGGAGATCTGGGTCAAGGACTATTATACCCTTGCCTGGCTTGACGGCCGCAAGGCTTTTTATGTGGTGGGCAGTGATGTCTATGGCCCCATGGGTGAAGAGTTTGTTCCTTTCCAGAACAAGTCTTCGGCTGAGAGTTTCTTGAAGGATCATCATGGCAGCAAGCTGCTGTCCTTTCCCGATATTACCAATGAAATGATTGACTCAATGCGTTCCCATCATAAAATGTAAGGCAATATGATGCATTAATAGAGATCATGGTGCTGTGACTGCTGGTGATGCGTTGCAGCTGCCTTTTTTTACCTCTTGAACGGGGCCTTGAACCATTTGCCTCCTTACCGTACACGTGGCCTTTGCCCCGGATCTTTCCCGCCTGCCCCTGCCGGTTGGTTGTCAGGAAGATAACCAACCGCCCTATCCGGGTATACTGATCCATCCAGGCGCGAACCGCTCAGAGCTTATAAGGTCGTATGACGATAGATATGCGGCCGGTACTCCTCGTCCCACAATCAGTGTTCATTCATCCCTTGACTTCGCAAATCCTTTCATGCGAAAATCCATCATATGAAAAATGGGATCGGAAACGGACTGTCAATATACATCCTCACAATCAGATTTCCATAGCACCATGCATTTATTGCGGCATGAACAGGTGCGATTTCACCTTATGTTTGCCGCCAACAAACTGTCCCGCAATCAGGGACCGCCATCCATGATATTCCCTTTATTTTGCCATGCAAAAAAATAAAAGTATCATCAAGATATTTCTGTCCAGTGCGGTTACCCTGGTGGTTCTTGCAAGCGTCTTTGGCGGCACGATAACCATCTACAGTGATTACCGGGAATTTCTCAGCGAATCGACAATCATTGAGAATAAATATGTCGAGCAGCAGAAATCACTGATTAAAAATGAGGTTGAGAAAACCGTTGACTATGTCACCTTCATGAAATCACTGCTTGAACATCGCGTGCAATCGGAAGTGAAAAACAGGGTATATGAAGCGTATGCAATCGCAGAGCACCTCTACAGGACAGAAACCGGTATGCCGGTTGCGGAAGTTGAAGATCTTGTCAGAGAGGCCCTGCGGCCAATCCGTTTCAGCAATGGCCGGGGATATTTTTTCGCAGTCTCCCTGGACGGGATAGAGAAATTGTTTGCCGACCGGCCAGAGATTGAAGGCAGAAACATGCTTGCAACCAGGGATAAGGAAGGGAAATTAGTCATCCAGGACATGATCGGCATCGCAAAAGAAAAGGGCGAGGGATTTTATGAATATCTGTGGACCAAACCGTTTCATGGGGAAAGGGTATATCCCAAGATTGCCTATGTGAAACTTTTTGAACCTTTCAACTGGCTGATAGGTACCGGTGAATATCTTGATGACATGGAACAGGATATCCAACAGGAGGTTCTCGAACGCATAGCAAAAATCAGATTCGGCCAGGATGGCTACATCTTTGTCGTTGATTTCCACGGCATGACATTGATGAACGATACCCAACGGGAGCTGATAGGAGTGAATATCTGGGATATGACCGACCCGAACGGGGTGAAGGTAATCCAGGAGGAGAGAAAGGCAGCGGAAAAACCGGATGGAGATTTTATCCGCTATGTGTGGAATAAGCCGACACAGTCAAAACCGGTCCAGAAAATATCATTTATCAAGGGGTATAAGAATTGGGGTTGGATGATCGGCGCCGGGGTCTATCTTGATGATGTCCAGAATCTCATAGCTCAGGAAAAAGAGATATTAAAGCGAAAGGCGGTCAAGCAGATTTCCTATATTCTGCTGTCGATGCTCCTTTCCATTTTCCTAATGGTGTTGATCGCCCGGTTTCTGACAAAAAAAATAGAAAAGGAATTCAATGTTTTCACCAATTTTTTTGAGAAGGCATCATCCCAGGCGGAAACAATTGGAGTCAGCGAGCTGCGTTTTCAGGAATTCCAGCGACTGGCGCACTCAGCCAACACCATGGTTGAAAAGCAGAAAGAAGCGGATGTAATGCGTCAGCAGGCCGAATCTGAAAAAGAAAATATTGAAATGAAATTGCGCCAGGCCCAGAAAATGGAGGCGATCGGCACCCTGGCCGGCGGTATTGCCCATGATTTTAATAATATCCTCAGTGTCATTCTCGGGTATGCAGAGATGGCCAAGGAAGAGGTAAAGCCTGATACCGAGTTGTCCGAGTATATAGACGAAATTTTTACTGCCGGCAATCGCGCCAAGAATCTGGTGCAGCAGATTCTCACCTTCAGCCGTCAAACAAAGGTGGAACGGATCATCATGCAGCCCCAGCCTTTGATCAGGGAAGCCCTGAAAATGCTGCGCTCCTCCATCCCCACCACCATCGAGATGCAGCATGATATTGCCGAAGATTGCGGCACCATCAAGGCTGACCCCACACAGTTTTATCAGATTCTGATGAATATATGCACCAATGCCTTCCATGCCATGGAGCAATCCGGAGGCATTCTTCGTATTACATTAAAGGTTGCTGAGCTGATACCGGCGGAATTACGAGATGAGGCATCCCCTGAAAAGACCTTTATTGAGCTTTCCATAAGTGATACGGGTCATGGCATCGGGCCTGATATCATCGATAAAATATTTGATCCGTTTTTCACCACCAAGGAGCAGGGAAAGGGTACAGGTATGGGGCTGTCCATAGCCTATGGGATCATCCGCAACTATGGTGGAACGATTACCGTGGACAGTCAGCTGCACAAAGGGACCACTTTTCATATCTATATCCCCCGGAGCAAAGAGGATGCAGCTCCTGAGCAGTTAGCCTACAAGGATATCCCGACTGGGAAGGAACGAATCCTGCTGGTTGATGATGAGGAACTGCTGGCCGGCATGGGCAAACGCATGCTTGAAAGGCTGGGTTATCATGTCACGGTAAAGCTGCACAGCTTTGAGGCCCTGGAACTTTTCTACAAACAGCCTGACCAGTTCGATGTGGTGATAACAGACCAGACAATGCCCGGTATGACAGGCGTTGAACTTGCCAGGAGAATGCTGCTCATCCGCGCCGATATTCCGATTATTCTCTGCACCGGTTTCAGCAGTCTGGTGGACGAAGAGGTGGCGAAGCAGAAAGGCATCAGGGAATTCGCCCTTAAACCCCTTACCAAGGAACAGATTGCTCGGCTGATCCGTAAGGTTCTTCATTCAGACTGAGCAGGTGGGTAGAGCGAAGGTAATGCGGAGCAATGACGAAATCTGCGTGTGCAGGCAAAACAATCAGGGGGTACATGATTATGAAAATGCTTTTTATTATTCAAACCGATGATGGGGAAACCATTTACAATGCCATGCGCCTGGCAAATGTGGGGGTAAAAAAAGGGGACGATATCAGCGTATTCATGCTGGGTAAGGGGGTTCTCTTTGAAAAAGCCGGCACGGAGCAGTTCAATGTCATGGAGCAGATGAATCAATTTGCCGGTGATTTTTACGTCTGAGGGGTCTGCATGAAATCCCACGGTCTGGAGGGATCAAGCACCTGCCCCATAGGATGGATGGATGACCTGTATGAACTGGCCAGGGAGGCGGACAAGGTTTTAAATTTTTAGCCGAGCCGCCGTAGCCCTGTTTGACAGGGCTACGGCATTGTAATACTAAGATATTATTCAGTTATCGCAACCTTCAAGGCGTCCCTGATGTCGGTCACATAATGAAAGTTAATGGTATCTCTGATCGACTCGCTGATTTCCGATACATCCTTCTTATTAAGTGCCGGCAGGATCACCTCGGTGATACCGGAACGAACAGCGGCCAGCACTTTTTCCTTGACCCCTCCCACGGGCAGAACATCGCCACGAAGGGTGATTTCTCCGGTCATGACCACATCCTTGCGCACCGGGCGGTTGGTGAAAAGCGATGTCAGGGACACCACCATGGCCACCCCGGCCGAAGGTCCATCCTTCGGGGTGGCGCCTTCCGGAACATGAATGTGAACTTCGTTCTGGGCAAAAAGGTCTTCATCAATTTTGAGTTCTGCGGCATGGGCCCGGATAAAGGTGAGGGCGGCACTGGCCGATTCCTTCATAACGTCGCCCAGTTTGCCGGTCAGTTTGAGGCCCGCTGCGCCTTTCATCTTGGCTGATTCGATAAAGAGCAATTCGCCGCCGAACGGGGTCCAGGCGAGGCCGGTGGCCAATCCAGGTCCCCATGAATGGGCGAGGGTCTCAGGAAAAAACTGAAGGGGGCCCAGGAATTTTTCCAGGTCTCCGGCATCAACGGCGGCCTTTTGGGTCTCGCCGATGACAATGTCCTTGGCAACGCCGCGGCAGATGGTGGCCAGCTGCCTTTCCAGATTCCTCACCCCGGCCTCGCGGGTATAGGAGCGGATGATGGAGCGGATGGCGGCATCGGTAAAGGAGATATCGTCAGCCGTGAGGGCATGGGCCTCAAGCTGCCGCTCGATGAGGTGCCTTTTGGCGATATGCAGTTTTTCCTCCTCGGTGTAGCCCGGCAGGGTGATGATCTCCATGCGGTCGCGTAAGGGTCCTGGAATGGTATCGAGCATGTTGGCCGTGGTGATGAACATCACCTTGGACAGATCGAAGTTGATCTCCAGATAATGGTCGCTGAAGGTGGAGTTCTGCTCCGGATCAAGCACCTCAAGCAGGGCGGAGGAGGGGTCGCCGCGGAAATCCATGCCGAGCTTGTCGATTTCATCCAGCATGAACAGGGGGTTGTTTGAGCCCGCCTTGCGCAGGCTTTGGATAATTCTGCCGGGCAGGGCGCCGATATAGGTGCGGCGGTGACCGCGGATTTCCGCCTCGTCGCGCACGCCACCCAGAGAGATGCGCACGAATTTTCTGCCCATGGTGCGGGCGATGGACTGTCCCAGCGAGGTTTTGCCGACCCCGGGGGGACCGACAAAGCAGAGGATGGGGCCATGCATGTCCTGTTTGAGTTTGCGCACCGCCAGAAATTCGATGATCCTTTTTTTGATGCGTTCCAGACCGTAATGGTCCCTGTCAAGGTCTTCCTGGGCCTTTTTGATGTCCAGCGAATCCTCAGTGGATGTCTCCCATGGCATTTCCAGCAGCCAGTCGATATAGGTGCGGGAAACGGTGTATTCCGGCGATGAGGGGGAAATTCTGCCCAGCCGGTCCATTTCCTTTTTGGCGACCTTGCGTGCTTCCTCACTCAGTTTGGCATTTTCAAACTTGGCCTTCAGTTCGTCAAGATCAAGATTTTCATTGTCCTCGCCCAGTTCCTTGCGGATGGCTTGCAACTGCTGGCGGAGGAAGAATTCCCGTTGTTTCTTGTCTATGTCAACCTTGACGGATTTCTGGAGATCCTGGCTCATCTGGGCTGTATCCAGCCTCTTGTTGAGATGAGTCGTCACCCGGAGCAGCAGTTCCTTTAATGTTGCTGTTTCAAGGATAGCCTGCTCATCCTCCTGGCTGATATGGAGCTGGGAGGAGATGAGGAATGCGGCGTGAAAGGGATTGGTAAGAGACTCCACCGTCATGACGATTTCCGGGGGCAGCATGACCAGTTCGGCAAGTTTTTTGAACTGGGTTTTCAGATTCAGGTCAAGGGCCTCGGTTTCCTGGTCCATAGTTTCGTCCATCTCGAGTACTTCGACCTTGGCAACGAGATAGGGGGAGGACTGTACATAATTGATAATTCGTATTTTTTTAAAACCGCTGGTCAGGACATGGTAGGCGTTGTCACTGTTTTTGACCAGCTTGTGGATATAGCCGGCCACGCCGATGGAGTAAAGATGCTCCCCAGTCACCTGATCCGGTTCTCCTTCCATGGTCTTATGGGAGACCAGACCCAGCAATCGGTTTTTGAGAAGGATATCGTCGATAAGTTGCTTGGACTGCTCGCTTTTGATCTGCAGGGGAAAACCCATGCCCGGGAAAAAAACAAAACCGTGCAGCGGGAGGATGGGAAGTTCGTCGGGTATTTCCAGTTGATTGGGATCAACGTTGGGATTTTGTTTTGTTTCGTCACTCATATCGATTGCCTCTCCCTTTATTCTCCTTTGATTGTGACCTGGACCGGACTGGGTATTTTCTTCTTGGGCAGGCGGATCAGTAAAAATCCGTTCTTGCAGGTGGATGAGGATGCCTCCCCATCGATGGGAACGGCAAGAGAGATGGTGCGCTTGAATTTGCCATATTCCACCTCAAGCTGATGGATGCAGATGGTATGGTCAAAATCAGGCCTTAAACGTTCTCCTGAAACCGTGACACTTGACTGGTTAACCAGCACCGACAGTTTGTCGGGATCGACACCGGGGATCTCCATATAAACGATGAATTCATTCACGGTTTCATAAACATCCGTGGCAATAAACAGGTTTTCAGCGCGGAAGGGAAACATGCGGTGGGTGGACATGTTGCGGAGCATGCGTCCGAATTCTCTTTCAATCTCGTCAAATGTGTTGATTGGGAACTTTTTAAAAGGATCCATTCTCTTGCCTCTGTCTCATGCTGGTTTTTTTATATGACTTGCGAATTTTATCATATTACACTTAAAAATCGTGATGTGAAGTAATTTATATGTCATGATTGGCGTCAATTCCAAAAAAAATAAGGATTATAAATGGATAATGCAATACGACAAGCCGTTTCCATGTTGAAAAAATGCAGAAAGGCGGTTGCCTTGACCGGTGCGGGTGTCAGTACGGAAAGCGGGATTCCCGACTTCCGCAGTGCCGGTGGTTTGTGGTCCCGTTTCGACCCTTTTGAATACGCCACTCTCGGCGCCTTTCAAAGAGATCCGCACAGGGTGTGGCAGATGCTGAAAGAGCTGCTCACGCTGGTTGAATGCCGGCCCAACAGAGGGCATGAAGCCCTGGCCAGGCTTGAGGAGATGGGTATTGTGCAAGGTATTATCACCCAGAATATCGATGGCCTGCACCAGCGTGCAGGCAGTTGTCAGGTTGTCGAGTTTCATGGTTCCATGGCATCCTTCAGTTGCCCTGTATGCGGGAAGATGTTGCCGTTGGCTGCGGTGCGTGAAATGGCTTTGCCGCCGCTCTGTACGGGCTGCCGGTCAGTACTCAAGCCGGATGTGGTCTTCTTTGATGAGCAGATTCCTCCCAAGGCGCTGCTTGATACGGAAGAGCTGCTGTGTGGAGTAGATTTGCTGCTGGTGGTCGGGACCTCATGCGAGGTGATGCCCGCCGCATTGATTCCCCGGCAGGTGCTGGGGCAGGGAGGGAACCTCATCGAAATCAACCTCGTACCGGTACTGGCAGGCACGGCCCGTATATCACTGGCCGGAAAATTTACTGAGGTGATGAGCGCTATTGTTGATCAGATGGCCAAGAGCTGATAGATTGAAATAATCTGCCTTTTAGGAAAACTGCTGTTCGCCGCAGTACGGCGATTTATTGAATAAGGAAAAGAGGAAATGGATAACAAGCAATACGATAAGATGAGAAACGGCCGGGGTCTTCGTCGTCTGATCAATGCCGGCAAATCATCTCTGGCAGGCTTTACAGCCGCTTATAAATATGAAGAGGCGTTTCGCCAGGAACTGGTGCTGTGTGTTGTGCTTTTGCCTGTGGCCCTGCTGCTTGGTGAAACCGGTGTGGAAAAGTCCCTGCTTGCCGGCAGTCTGCTGCTGGTGATGATCGTTGAGTTGCTGAATTCCGCTGTCGAGGCGGTTGTAGACCGGGTCGGCCTGGAGATTCATCCCCTTTCCGGCCGGGCCAAAGACATGGGCTCAGCCGCTGTCTTTCTGGTGATTACCCATGCCGTCTTGGTCTGGCTGTTGATTCTCCTTCCCCTTTAACCACAGCAGGGCCAGGCTTTGTCTCTGTCTATTTGTTGAATTTTCCCAGTTCAGCCATCACCTTCATCAACCTGGCCTGGTTTGCCGAGATGAAGGCAGCTTCGTCGCTGACCGGCTGATCGTTTCTGGTGGTGATGATGTTTTGCAGAAGCGGACCTTTGTAAGGGTAAACCGCCTTGTACGACTGGTCCACATAGCAGATTCGGCTCCAGTCGGTCAACACGGTATATTCTCTGTGCTTATCGCCAAGCAGATCAAATCCCAGGCAGTAGTCTGACGGCGGGTTTTCAACCCCCAGCAGATTCATGATTGTCGGGGGGATATCGAGATGGCTGGTCATATGTTCCACAACCTCCGGTTCCCTGCCCGGTACATAGAGGACGAGGGGAACTCTGGTCTGCTCCTCGACAAAATTCGAATTGTGGCCCCAGTGCCCTTTTTCCATGAATTCCTCACCATGATCGCCGGTGATGATCACCACGGTATTATCCAGTAGATGCTCCTGCTCCAGGAAGGCGAGAATCCTTTTTATCTGGCTGTCCTGATGGTGGCAGGCATTGACGTAGCGGTTGAATATCAGGCCGATATCGCTCTCCAGGGACATGGTTGCGTAGTTGAAGTCCTGGAGGTAGTCTTTTCTAATGATGCTTTCTTCCGGGAAGTAATAGCGGGCGTGGGGCGACTCGAAAAACATGAAGGTCATGAAGGGCCGCGATTTGTCCCGTTTTTTGAGAAACTTCAGCATGTCCGCCACATTTTTCTGGTCGGACTGCCAGCCGTATTTTTCATTATGCTCATGGAGCATCTCTCCGGGAACCCTGGAAAAGATGGTCTTGTCAAATTCCGGGTAGGAAAATTTAGCGCTGGTGTACATGCTCAACTGGTAGCTCTGATGCTGCAGTTCATCCATCAGCGCCGGGCTTCTTCTCTCTGCAAGAAATGAAAACCAGGCAGGGCCGTACAAGCCGTAAAACATGGAGAACATTCCCATGCGTGTGCCGATTCCGCCGCTGTAATGCTGGGTAAAGCGTTTACCTTTGCGGGAGAAGGCAAAGGTCTCCGGCATGATTTCCGGGTCCAGCATATCCCAGCGCAGGGATTCCGCCACAAGCCAGACAATATTAAGTGGTTTTTTCGGCGGTTTGATTTGCAGGGGGTGCAGGGGATAGTGCAGGGTGGAAGATTGGATGTCAAATGAGACATTACTTTTACGGGCTACGGAAAAGCCCATTTTTTGGGCAAGGCTGCGGAAAGTCAGAGGCAGATAGAGGGGATAGGTATTCGCCGTGACCATAATGGGACTGTAACTCTGCAGATGGCTGATACCGTAAGTGATTCTTTCACCACAGGTCAGCATGAGAAAAACAACGGCCAGAGAGATAATGGTCTTGCGGGATTTACCGGGGAGTTTGCCGCGGTAGAGTAAAGAGCGGAGGATCCATACGAGGAAAGCCAGCAAGGTGATGATGCCGCCGATAATAAGCCCGTAGGTTATGGTTGCCGTTTCACTGCTGCCCATGGATTCTATACCGCCGGGGGTGGTGATCAGGTTCCAGACAAAGCCGTTGATGTGAAATCCCAGGAGATTATAGATGGTGCGATCGACGTAAAGCAGGATGATGGTGGCGGCTGTGGTTGCAACGGCAACGATATAGGTGAGGGCTGCCGAGAGCCGGCTGTCATCACTGCGAATAAATACTCTCCCGACCAGGTAATGGAACGCCTTGGTGATGACAAAGGGCGGCAGTAGGTAGATGATGCCGTAGGTCAGGAAAACGGAGGTTGAGAAAAGTGCTGTTTTGACGTTGTGGAAGTCTGTTTTCTGCAGATAAGCAGAGCAGACGGCAAGGGTCACAAGGTAGCAGAGCGAAAAATAGTAATTCAGTAAACGGGTGCGATCGTTGAAGTTCATATGTTTTAAGCGGGATATTGGCTTATCCCAGGTATATCTTCTTTGTAAAGCTGTCATGAAAAAAAGGAAGGACGCGAAGCCTCTGGGGAGTTCCCGGCAATGCTTCGCGTCCTTCCTGTAATCCTAAAGACCAGAGGGCACAGGAAAGGTTCCCGCTAAGTGCCCTTCATTCAGCCGATATTTATTTTGTCACTGCCTTAACGCCGGCAATGGTCACCGGGGTCTTATCAGCGGTGCTGTAGTAACCCATAAAACGGCCCACCCTGGGTAAAGAGTTGTCCTGGCCCAGGTCCTGGGCAAAGGCGTGGGAAACCGACGTATAGAGAAGCTCGGCAGTGATAGTGAAGGGGCCGCCATTATTGCCCACCGGCACCTGGTAGGTTACAAGGTCGGAGCCGCCCGTGAAATTCTCGTCAGTCGTTGCCGCTCCTTTGACGGCAATATCGGCGATTGCCGTGTTTTTGTCAAATCCTTTCGGCAGAAGACGGTTGTCCTTGATATAGCCCGACCCGCGCAACAGGGTGTAGGTGACTTCTCCGTCCGTATTGTGCATGACCGATTCGTAGATCTGCACCTGGTCCTGTTTGGTGATCACATCATAATGGGGCTCAAAGAAATTTTTCTCATCACCGTCATCCCCTACTATGGTGCCGTCCGTCTGGGGCTTGCCTGATTCGAAAATCACGGCGCCGGAAGTATCCTGCACCATGACATGCAGCCAGGCGCGTCTGGAGGGAAAGCCGGTGGGGAATTTATGGCCGACTTTGCTTTCAACGGCCACAGCGGCAGTCAGGGTGCCCTTGCTGATTCCACCGCCATAAAGGGAAAGGGTGGCACTTTCCTGCTGCAGCAGGGCGGCGGCCCGTTTCTTGGTGTCCTCAATCTTATCGGTGGAGGCAGTGACGCCAAGCAGGTCAACATTGTCCTGCATCATGTTTAACAGCAGGATATTGCCGCCGACAAAATGATGCTGGGAGAAATGGTCCTTTTCCGTGGAATCTTTCGGCGCCGGCATGGCAATCAGCACCCCGCCGGCCGGTGAGTGGGGCATATGGCATTCCTGGCAGAGCCGCACAGTTCCAACCTTCTCCGAGATATCATGCCTGATGCCGAGGGGTTCCCCATATTCGCTGTGGAGCCATTCCAGGTAAGGGGTCTGTTCGGGAAATTCACCGGCAATGTTGCCTGCCGAGTCCAGATACGGCGTATAAAGGGTATGGCAGGTGGCGCACAGGGCAGAGTCGTTGGTGTGGGCGCTGTAAACTGGTTTGAAGCCGAGGCTGGTCTGCATGGGCTCCGGCACTGTTTCTTTATAGGGCCCGAAGATGGGCCGGTCCGGAGCAGGGGTCTGGGTGTCAATGCTGAATTTGCCGCTGAAGTTATCTTTGGTCCCCAGTCCCTGATCTTCAATCTGGTGGCAGAGGCTGCAGGACACGCCGTCAAGCGCGGCCTCATACAGTTGATTCGTCGGATCAATAAAGGTGTCGAAAGGCGTGCCGGAGGCGCCGGGGCCATATGCCTGTTTGTCGGTATTGAGCTGCCTCCAGGCCATCGGCATATGGCAACTGACGCATTTTTCTTCAATAACCTGCTTAATGGCCGGATTGCGGCTGGTTTCCGAGTCGACTTTCGCCTGCCATAAAGGATCCCTGGCGGCATTGCCCATCATGGTGGAGCGCCAGTGATTGGTGATGGACATGTCTCGGTCCTCTTTGTCAACGAGATTCCCGTGGCACAGGGCACAGCGGCCTGAACCAATAAAGTCTTTTTCAATAAAGATGGTCAGCGGTGCGCCGAGATTAGCCTGCTGATTGTTGTTTTTCGGCACAGTCAGTGTGACATCCTGAGATATCTGCTCAATTTTCTGAGGGCCTTTGAAGAAAGCGGACATCGTCCCCTTATCACCAGACGGGGCCTGGGCACACCCGTTCAGCAGTGAAAAAGATAAAAATGTGGTGGTTGAAAACAGAAACAATCGACTCGCTGACAGTCTTCCTTTTTTGCTGCTCATAATTTTTCCCCCGTTTTCTTTATTATGGCGTCGTCATTATTAATGGTGCTGACGAATAACTGTCCAGAAATATTTGCCGGCAATGTCTTATGGGTCATCTTGACAAGCCGGCAAACAATATCTAATTAAACTGTTATGGTAAATATTGCAAATATACTAAGCGTTTCCAGGATATTTTTCTCGCCGTTGCTGCTTTATTTCGCCTGGACATCCAGACATGATCTGTTTCTCATCTTTGTCATTCTGGCGCTGATGACCGATTTTCTGGATGGGTATTTTGCCAGGAAATACCAGCAGGTGACGGAATTTGGGGCAAGGCTTGACAGCCTTGGGGACCTGGCCATCTATCTGATTGTACCCCTGTCCGTCTGGTGGCTTTGGCCCCAGGTCATCATCCGGGAGGCCTTGTATGTCAGTACGGCCCTGATCAGTTTTATCATCCCGGTGCTGATCGGCTATGCCAAATTCAGGTGTCTGACAAGTTATCATACCCGGGGGGCTAAGCTTTCCGCCGTGCTGCTGAGCAGCTCTATTCTTCTGATGCTTTTGGGAGGGCCTGCCTGGCCCTTTCACGTTGCCACCGTTATTTTTGTCATGGCCGAAGTGGAGGAGCTGTGCATCACGGCCCTGCTGCCTCGCTGGCTGGCCGATGTTCCGTCGATTTTTCACGCCCTGCGCATCCGCGGCAGGGAAAAGGATGGGGCCGGAAAGACCTGAGATGGAAAGCCTGCCGGAATTGATCTTGTCAGATGTGCAGCAGGGCGGGCCAGTCCAGCTGCAGAAAATTTTTGGACAGCAGGTGGTCATCGTCCAGCAAACTGACGGTGAGAGTGGTAAATATCGCTTGGGCAGTTTCCACAACAGGTCCGGGCGGGGTAATCGTGTCATGGCTGCCGATAAAAAGTGAGGTGGGGATGTGGCTTGTCAAGTCCTGCCAGGCGGAGAAATCTGGGAAATTCAGGGCCGGGGCAAGCAGGATGAGTTTGTTCACCCTGTCCGGATATTCAAGGCCATAGATCGTTGCCATCAGTCCGCCGAAGCTTGAACCGACAATGATAAGATCCCCGGTGTCCTGGAGTATCTCCCTGAGCCGGGTCAGACGGTTGTCAAGATCGCCGGTAAAATCCGGGGTAAGCATGCCGGGCAAGTGTACGCGGAAGAATTGAGCCTTGTTTCCCTTGCTGCTGCTGTCAAGTCCGTGCAGAAATATGCGAGTCATGTGTTGTCGGGTCTCTCCAATTTTTTCTTCGGGTTAACATCAAGCCCCGGCAATATCAATCTGTTTTGCCGGATTGTCAACCTATTCAAAGAATTTTTGCCGTTCTTTCCACCCCGTTGCCATCCTGCTTGACCCCTGTTTTTTTTCAGGGTAGGCTGTGGAGCAATTGATGTTGCCGATGATGACTGGTGGGGCGTACCTGCCGATTCCCGACGGTTCAGTAGGCTTAGGCGGAAAAGTCTTGGCAACGCTGTCAGGCGCTGGGTTCAGGAGAGAGGATGAGATGATGAAGTTGCGTATCGTGTTGATGTTGCTGGCGTGGTTGCTGGTAATAACTGCAACCGCCGAAGCCCGGGAAGTAAGGCTGCAGGCCGGCGAAACTTACCGGGAGAATGATCTCACCGTCACCTGCCAGGCGGCCGATGCAGGGCAGGCAATGGCCCCGCTGTCGCTTGCGGAATGCCAGTACTGGGATGATTTCAATAACAAATGTCTTTTTGAAAAAAATGTCCTGACCTACCGCAACCTGGAATGCGTCGAAGAATGCCAGCACTGGGATTCATTCCGCAATACCTGTTTTTTCCAGACTAAATGTACATTTTACCCGGCCCATGAGTCGTTTGTCCGCACCACCTGCGACGAGTTTGATGACTTTAAAAACAAATGCCTGAGAACCCGGGAGACGAAAATCGGTCCTTCCGGCAGGGGCCGCCGCTAAGTCCTTTCCAGTAAGAAAGCGATCAACGAATAGTTGCCGTATCATGCGGCGGTGGGGGTATCCCTGCTCTTTTTTCAACAACTCTCAGCTCTCCCCCCTTTTTCGCGTCCCTGATCCGCTATGCCGTAAGATAATCCATCCCTTCGACCAGATGACTCTTTTCAAACTCGCATCATTCAAAAAGCAGATTGACCAGATCGACAGTGCCCTCAGCAACCGGCCGGCATATTGATTCATATCCAATTTTACCGGTTGCAGCCGGCATAAAGATAGATCAGCGCGGAAATACTTCCCCAAATTCCGCACCAAAAATCACCCCAGCACCAATGTTTCTTGCTCCAGAGGTCCAAAGTTTCTTTTATTACGGTTACAGCAATCCCGGCGGCAAAAAATGGTGTCCACCAGACGCCTTGGAGGGTAAGAAAAAAACCCCAGAAGAAATGGAGCTGCAAGTCCCACCTGAAAATCAGCATTATGAAAATACCTGCTTTCTGATACGTTTTTAATATGTTCATTGTCTTGATTGATATTTAAAAAAAGAAGGGACATCCCTGACCGGCCACCAACCTCGGAGTAAGTGGCCGGGTTGGTAGACGGAGTTGAGATGCTTATGCGGCAGGATTCACCTTTGATTTGGATCAGATATCAAACAGTTCGCCCAAAAGATTTTTTTGCGGTATTCATAATTCTGCGAATCATTGTCATGTTGTCTGGGTACTCGTTCATGCTATTATTTTTTTTCACTCTCTTCGTTATCTTTGTCGTCGGGAGATTCGGCATCTTTGTTCTTTTCTTCGTCCTCGGATTTATCCGCACTGCCAGTTACGCTGCCAATTGTCTCCTTTGTCTTTTCAATGGCCTGTTCAGCCTGTTCGCAACCGATTAAAACTGTAAGCGACAAAAGCAACACCAGTGCCGTGATCGATTTACCAAGACTTCTCATTGTGTACCTCCTTCATTGAAAGTTATCTTACGGGTTTCAAATCTTCAATTTTCCTGTTTCCAGGTGCTGCATCAATTAGGAACGAGTCCTGAAAACCTCGACCCGGCCCAGAGGAAGATTGGCCCATATGGTTTTTGCCGAAGTTCGTTCCAGGTATGCAACCAAAGGACCGGAGCCGTTATTGTGTCGATAGGTGAACTGAATGAATGAGCCATTGCCGCCCAGCATTTTCCGCAACTCTTGGCCAAGGGCTTCCAACGCGGCAGGATGGCAGAGAAAGAAGCGGCGGGCTTGGTACCATGGTTCCGACATGTCGGCCGTAACTGTTGTACAACTGGCAGAGCTTGACCGCTTTGCCGTGGACTACCGCAACATTCGGAAACCGGTCTTTCATATGTTGAGCCGGCAGCCTGTCTTGCTCCACGACTGCCAGTTTGCCCGGATCTACGCCCCTCCTCAATAGGGCCGTTGTCACCATGCGGGGACCACCACCAATTTCCAGGAGCAACCCATCGTTAAAAGGCAACATCCCGGGTCGGCAATGATGGCGCCGGGCCAATCTCGATGAAATGGGGCAGGCAGCGCCGATGGCCCGCGGATTCGCAAGAAGGGCGCGGGAAAACAAGACAGTGGTCTGATGCCCGAAAACGGCAGCAGATCCACCTGGGACTAGAAGGCGAAAAACACCAGCAGGGCCGCAGCAACCAGGGCTATATTCATGAAAAACCAGAGGAGAATTCTGGTAAACAGGGAGGAAAAAGGCTTCATAATGGATGACTGCCGGGGCTTGAAACATGTAGCCCGCTGAACGAACGGTTCTGATGAATTTGGGACTCCTGGCGGTATCACCTAACTTTCGCCGCAGGGAGGAGATATGAACATCGATGGACCGATCAAATATTTCGTAACTCCGCCCGGCGATGGCATCCAACAGCTGGTCCCTGGTCAGAACCCGTCCAGCAGCCTTGACCAGACTGACCAGAAGATCGAATTCCCGTGGCGTCAGGGACAGAGTTTCCACCCCCACGCGAGCTGTGCGGGATGTCTCGAATATCTGCAGAT
>Ga0180007_10001167_pt1 | contig 37392 bp, 37 predicted proteins | sample MM_PC_MetaG_FD_121122 | JGI IMG/M metagenome (GOLD analysis project Ga0180007, IMG submission 121122) | Groundwater microbial communities from the Aspo Hard Rock Laboratory (HRL) deep subsurface site, Sweden - MM_PC_MetaG | ecosystem: Environmental > Aquatic > Deep subsurface > Groundwater... | reverse complement strand
ATTTGCTTAATGACGGATAATTGTCGTGAATTAATAATCTCATTTTTTCCTCCTTAATATATATTGATCAGAGCATTATTCTGGCATCCGCAACAGTACAGCCTTCTTTGTCCTCCTGTACGATCAGCGGATTAATATCCAGCTCTTTGATCTGCGGACAATCCATCGCAAGCTGTGACAACCGCAGTAAACACTCTTCGATCGATCCTGTATCTTTTTTTATTTTTCCCCGGATCCCTGATAAAAGCGGATATGCCTGTATCTCACGGATCATTGAAGATGCCTCTTCATTATTTAAAGGGGCGACCCGAAAACTGATATCCCTGAAGACCTCAACAAAGATCCCTCCTAACCCGAACATGATCACCGGTCCGAAAGAGGGATCCCTTTTTATTCCAAGAATCACTTCCTCTCCCTTCTGTGCCATTTTAGCGATATAGATACCTTTGATCTCTGCATCCGGCACAGCCTTGGATACATTCCGGATAATTGTCTGATAAGCCTTTTCAACTTCCTTTCTGTTCTTTATATTCAGCCGAACTCCCCCGGGATCAGATTTGTGAATGATCTGATCGGAGACAACCTTCATAACGATCGGAAAACCTATCTTCTCTGCAATCCTGATCGCGTCCGATGAAGAAACAGCCAGTCCGTTTTCCGGAACAGGAAGACCGTATGCCTTTAGTACCCGGACTGCTTCTTCCTCAGGGAGATATTTTCTTTTATTTTTAATCGCGTTATTTAATATCAGGCCGGCTTCTTTTTTATTCACATCCCTGAAAATACCCGGTTTAACATAACTTTGCTTTAACTGTTCATAAAACCTGAAACTGCCGGCGAATGCACTGCTCATAAATTCCGGAAGAGTATAATGAGGAATATGCCTTTTTTGGAGGATATTGATCCCGGATGCAACCTCTGCTTCACCCATAAAGGAGGCATATACCGGTTTGTCATTAGTTGAAGCAATAAGGCTTATCTCTTCTGCGATCCTGTCTATCTGGGTCATGGACTGAGGTGTCAGGATCACAAGAGCGCCATCTACATTATGGTCTTTGAGGACACCGGAGAGGGCAACATTATACCTATCAGCGCGGGCATCTCCTATGACATCGACCGGATTCTTTATATTAGCAGTACTGGGGAGTGACTTCCTGAAAAGTTCAGTGGTCTGTTCTGAAAATTGAGCCAGTTGAACACCCTCCTTGATCGCAGCATCCGTTGCCAGGACACCGGGCCCCCCGGCATTGGTTATAATGGCAACCCTGTTATTCTTGGGCAACGGCTGATAGGTCAGTGCAATGGCCTTGTTAAACATCTCTTCAAAAGTATTGCATCTGATGATCCCGGCCTGACGCATGGCCGCACCACAGACCACATCACTGCCTGCCAGCGAACCGGTGTGGGAGGCAGCAGCGCGGGCTCCTTCAGAGGTACGGCCTGATTTTAAAAGAAGGATAGGTTTTGAACTTTTACTGATGATATCCCGCGCCGCCTTCATTAAAGCCCGGCCGTCGGTGATCTCTTCAAGGTATACCAGGATCACTTTTGTCTTATCATCTTCCATAAAATAATACAAGAGATCGATCTCGGTAATATCTGCCTTGTTACCGAAACTCACAAATTTTGAAAATCCGATATGCTTGGGAATAGCATAATCAAGAACAGCCGTACATAAAGCACCGCTCTGAGAGATAAACCCGATACTGCCCTCTTCAGGCATTTCACGGGCAAAGGATGCATTAAGATTGGAAAGCGGGTCCGTATTAATGACACCCAGGCAGTTCGGGCCGATAAAAGAGATCTTATATTTTTTCGCTATCTGCTTTATCTGTTCTTCACGACGGATACCGGCTTCGCCTACCTCTTTAAATCCCGCGGAAATAATTATTACACTTTGTATCCCTTTTTCCCCGCATTGCTCAAGAGCCATATGAGTTACACTGCTGGGAAAAACGATAACAGCCAGATCAACAGGGTCAGGAATATCTACAATATATTTATATGTCTTTACTCCTGCAATAGCCTTTTCTTTAGGACTGACAGGATATACGATACCCTGAAAATTACTCTTTAAAATATTTACCAAAATATCATGAGGAACCGTACCTGGAACTTTATTGGCTCCGATAACTGCAATGGATTCGGGATAAAAGATCGAGTCAAGTGACCTTCTATCATGCATGATCCGCACCCCTGATCCCGGATATATTTTTCTCTATAAAAGCCACTGCATCTGATACAGTCTGGATCGTAAGGGCTTTATCCTCATCCATCTCTATGTTGAACTCCTCCTGAAATCCGGCTACCAGCTCCAGGCTCTGCTGAGAATCAGCACCAAGATCAAAGATAAAATTGGCTTCATCCGGAACTTCCATCTCTTCAATATGCAGGATATGAGCAATAACTTTCTTTACTTTCTCTCTTACTTCGGTCTTTTCCATCTTATCCTCCTTTATTTCATTCAATGATTGAAATATATAAAATAAATATAAAAAGTCAAGAAAAATCTTCATTCTGCAGTTCCTTTAAATAAAAACAGTATTAAAAAAGATTGACTTGGGATATTGTATCAGTTATATTCTTTAAGTTATGCCCCTGTTTAAAATTACAAATTCCAATATCACTGATGCAAGAAACATTCGGGTCAAGAACCCTGATCTTTCCCATATTACCCGCTCATTAAGAGCAAAGATCAATGACATCCTCTATTTCACAAACTCTGAGGAGATCTTTAAAAGCAGGATCACCATGATCAGCAAAGATATCCTGGAGGCACATATACTTTCCTCCAGACCCGTAAAAAAAGGAAACCGGACTAAGCTCACTTTATATATTGCTATGATCAAACATTCACAATTTGAAATGATATTAAATACAGCTACACAGTTGGGAGTGGATACCATCATACCTATGGATACGGAATTTTCCTGTAAAATAAAAGCTTCCGAAGAGAAACTGAAAAGATGGAATAAAATTATCTTTGAATCAGCCAAACAATCTTTTAATCCGTCACCCCCTGCTCTTAAAGAGATGACATCCTTTACTAAAGCTGTTGCAGCCGGTAAGAACGGCATTCTTTTACATCCTGATTCCGCTCACAGCATCAAAGAACATCTTGATCCAAAAACCTCAGAGGTCCTGAATGTATATATCGGGCCGGAAGGCGGATTCAGTAAACATGAAATAAAACTTGCCCAAAAAAATAAAATCAATATAGTAAAACTACCCTATCATATTTTAAGGACTGAAACAGCAGTAATAGCAGTCATTAGCAATATTCTTTTTTTTTATTCATAAAAAGTAAATTACTCATCAAGGACAAAAGGGTCATGATAAACCGTCTTATAGATGCCAATATAAACAGAATAATTGAAGGGTTAAGAGTAATAGAGGATGTAAACAGATTTATTCTAAATGATAAAAATGCAGTATTGTATTTGAAAAAAATCAGACACACCATCATTAAAAATTTTAATTCCAGGGAACTGCTCTTTGTTCGGGATATTAAAAAGGATAAGGGGAAATTCCTCAACACTTCAAATGAATTTAAAAGAAAGGATATAACAGAAGTAATTCAGGCCAATGCAAGAAGGGTTCAGGAAGGTTCACGCGTTCTGGAAGAAGTACTGAAATGTGACAACAGGAAGCAGGCCCTTCTCTTTAAAAAGATCCGATTTCACCTTTATGCCCTGGAGCAGAAGATGGTGCTAAGAATAAAAAAAAAGATCGACCTCTCTCTGTATGCGATCATGGACATTGCACTTATCCAAAGAAACAAGATTGGACAGACATGCAATAGTCTTCTTACGGGGGGAGCCACGGTCCTTCAGCTCCGCGCAAAAAATATTTCCAATATCACATTTTTTAATATAGCTGAAAAGATCCTAAAGATGACTAAAAAAAAGAAAGTGCCATTTATAATAAATGACAGGATAGATATTGCCATAGCAACAGGTGCAGACGGTATTCATATCGGTAAAAAGGATATCCCTATCCGATTGATAAAAGAAAAATTTCAATATAATAAAATAATCGGATATTCCGCCACCAAAGAAAAAGAGATAAAAGAAGCAATACAGTATAATGCTGACTATGCAGGTTTGGGGCCAGTCTTTCATACGGATACCAAAGAGGATATCACAAAACCTCTGGGCTTACAGAGAACAGCTCTCCTGAATAAAAAATATCAAAAGTCAATTCCTCTGGTTATTATTGGAGGATTACATCAGGATAATATTTCACAATGTATTAAAAAAGGAATAAAAAACTTTGCTTTTATTTCTGAACTGTTATTATCAGACAATGTAAAAAAGAAGACTTCCCAAATAAAAAAATTTTTATCAGCAAGGAGTACAAAATGACCCAGCTTGAATCAGCAAGGAAGAATATGATCACGAAGGAGATGAAGGAAATTGCTAAAAAAGAGAATGTCACCGTAGAATATATTAAGGAAGGAATAAAGAACGGTGAGATCGTGATCCCTAAAAATAAAAATCATAAAATCAAGCAAATTTGCGGGATCGGCAGGGGCCTTAAAACAAAAATAAATGTAAACCTGGGAACCTCCCCGGTACACATGAATCTGAACGAAGAGATGGAAAAACTAAGGATCGCTTTGAAATACGGTACTGATACTGTTATGGACCTGAGCCTGGGCACGATCCTCAATAAAGTCAGAACAAAGGTTCTGGAAAGATCAACGGTCCCCGTAGGTACTGTCCCGATCTACCAGGTGGGCTTTGAGCTGTCTAAAAAAAAGAAGAAACTGGAAGAGATGAAGATCGATGACATCCTTCGAGTCATTACACAGCAGGCAGAAGAAGGGGTGGATTTTATGACCATCCATGCAGGGGTCACTCTTTCTACCCTTTCCAGGATGGAAAACCAGGAACGCCTCCTGAACATCGTAAGCCGGGGCGGGTCCATGCTCATGCTGTGGATGAAAACCAACTGCAGAGAGAATCCCATGTATGAATATTTTGATGATATACTCAAGATCGCTAAAAAACATGATATAACAATGAGTCTTGGTGACGGACTTCGGCCCGGAGCTCTTGCGGATGCCACTGACAGAGCCCAGATACAGGAACTGATCACACTGGGAGAATTAGCCGAAAGATGCAGGAATTTCGGAGTGCAGGTCATGATAGAGGGGCCCGGTCATGTTCCCTTAAATCAGGTGGTTACCAACATTCAGATCCAGAAATCACTCTGTAATAATGCACCGTTCTATGTACTGGGTCCTGTGGTCACGGATATTGCACCGGGATATGACCACATTACTTCAGCCATCGGCGGTGCTCTGGCTGCTTATGCAGGAGCTGATTTCCTTTGTTATGTCACACCTTCGGAACACCTGAAACTGCCCACTCCCGAGGATGTCAAGGAAGGAACGATCGCTGTTAAAATTGCTGCTCACGCAGCTGATATTGCCAAAGGGATCCCCGAAGCGATCCGGATGGACAGGGAAATGGCCAAAGCCAGGAGAAAACTGGATTGGAAAAAACAGATCGCTCTCTCCATCGATCCCGAAAAGGCCAGAAGGTACCGGGAAGAGAGCGAGTCCACACAGGATGAGTTCTGTTCCATGTGCGGTGATTTCTGCGCCATCAAACAGATCAATGAGATACTTTAAAAAAATTAATACCACAGAGACACAGAGGCACAGAGAATTAAAAATTAAAATTTAAATAAATTATTATTATTAAAATATATAAAGACCTTTATAATTAAATAATAAATAATTTTAAAAACCGGTTTAACATTTTAGATAATTATATACAGAGTGTGATGCTCTTATAATTTTGTAAAATAACAACAATGATTCTTCTCTGTGACTCTGTGCCTCCGTGGTATTCCTTTTTTATATGTTTAATCCGAAAAAAGATTGACATTGATAATTATACAACTATATTAATCTAACAATAAAAGAGACGGGCTGTAGCGCAGTTCGGTTTAGCGCACTGGTCTGGGGGACCAGGGGTCGCGGGTTCAACTCCCGCCAGCCCGAATATAATATTATGAAGATCTTAATAACAAACGATGACGGCATTCAAGGGAAAGGATTAACCCCCCTGTTGAATAAAGTAAAAGCTATCACCGATGACTGGAAGGTCATCGTACCTGACAGAGAAAGAAGTGCGGTAAGCCAGGCCATTACTTTAAAATCACCGATTCGAATGAAAAAAGTAAAAACAAATGTTTTTAAGATCGACGGCACACCCACGGATTGCGTTTACCTGACAGTTCTGGGAGCCATGGATTTTTCACCGAATATTGTTATTTCAGGTATAAACAAAGGACCGAATTTAAGCGAAGATATCGTGTATTCGGGAACCGTGGCTGCTGCCATTGAAGCATGCCTGGCCAATATCAAATCATTTGCCATCTCTATCGATGCTTTAAAGGGAAAGATCTATTATGAGACAGCCGCAGAGATCGCAGCCGGGTTTGCCTCTCAGTTGTCCAAAATGAAGGTCCCGAACGGAATATTCTTTAACATCAATGTCCCCAACCTCCCGAAAGAGAAGATCAAAGGGATCAAGGCAACCAAACTCGGGACCAGGCGTTATCTGGATAAACTGATCAAGAGAAAAGACCCTGCAGGGAATCCCTATTTCTGGCTAAGCGGTGATGACGTATTATGGAAAGATGAAAAAGGAACGGATTATCACGAAGTAAAAAGAGGTTATGTTTCCATCACACCTCTGCATCTTGATCTGACAGCATACGAGTTTATTCCTAAGATGGAAAGTATAATATCAAAAATGTAAAGGGCATCTTAAAAAACAATTGATTTTAAATTAAAATCGTTGTTTTTCATGATATATGCCATGTATGGGGAATCGAGATCCCCTAAATTCATTAAAAAGGAGCGCTTATGGATTTAGTATTGAAGAATGCGCTGTCGGCTTACGGGGAAGCAGACTATTCGAAAGCAATAAAGTACTTTAATAAAATAAAAGATCCCAAAAAAGATTATTATCTGGGTCTGACCTATGTAAGACTGGAAGACTACACCACCGCTATCATGCATCTGAAGAAGTATTTAAAGACAGAAGTAGATTACCAGCTTATCATCCAGGTATATCTGGTCCTGGGATATATTTACGCTCAGAAAAAAGAGTTCATCAAATCTAAAAAACAATTCGAAAAAGCACTGAGCCTGGATTTTCATAATGCAAAAGCAAATGCAGCTTTAGGTTTTGTGGAATATAAATTAAAGAATTACCAGAGTGCCATAAAGTCGCTAAAAAAAGCCATCGAGATCGATGAAACAAACGCGACCGCTCACAACTCCCTGGGATATATTTATGCGGATATAAATATGAGCATGGAAGAATCAATTCAGGAATGTGAGATCGCATTAAAACTATCTCCCGATTATGCCGCTTATATGGACAGCATGGGATGGGCTTATTATAAAAAAGGAGACCTTATCAAAGCAAAAGAGTACCTCACAAAAGCACTGGATAAACTTCCTGAAAATGAAGAGATCAGGAAACACTTCAAAGACCTGATCCTGAAAGAGATGGCAAAAAAGAAAGAGACCATAGATTAAAAAAGTTATATTCGAAGAGATGCAAAACCGCATTTAGTAAAGCGGTTTTGCATCTCAACTCTGCTTTTTAACCCCAGTGCCTCTCCGAGGCACTGGGGTATAGTATCAGTGTATCAATAATACATTGGAGTAAATTTAACAATTGCATTTTTGATTCTCAACTTTGCTTTTGAAAAAGATACATTCGGGAAATTCCAAAATGCATTGATAAATGCATTTTGGAATTTTACTTTACTTTTTCACCCCAGTACATCTCTGATGTACTGGGGTAAGCACATCTCTGATGGGCAGGGGCAAAGGCATCTCTGATATACTTGGGGTTTATATTATTTATCTTACAAAGATATTCTGGGACTGCCGGGCACCTCAAAAATTAACCTTGACGAATTAATAATATTTATTATACTTCATAAAATTAACAGTAATTTGTGAGGTATCTTGTGATAAACCTGAATAAAAAGATCAAGCAGATTCAGCCGTCTGCCACCCTGAAGATCACTGCTATGGCCAAGAAAATGAAAAAAGAAGGCCTGGATGTGATCAGTTTCGGAGCCGGTGAACCCGATTATGACACTCCTCAATATATTAAAGATGCTGCGATCAAAAGCATCAACAATGGAGAGACAAAGTATACGCCTGCTTCAGGTACTGATGAGCTGAAATCAGCAGTTGTTGAAAAACTCCAAAAAGAGAATAATTTACAGTATGCCAATGAGAATATCATCATATCATGCGGGGCCAAACACTCCATATATAATATCATCCAGGTCATTATTAATGACGGGGATGAAGTGATCCTCTTTGCACCCTACTGGGTCTCGTATATTGAGCAGATCCGCCTGGCAGGAGGAACACCGGTCATTGTAGATACAACGGTAACGGACTTCAAACTAAACCTTGAGGAATTAAAGAAGAAAATATCCAAGAAGACAAAGCTTATTATCATCAACTCTCCTCAAAATCCATCCGGTGTTGTTTATTCTAAAGAAGAACTTACGGGACTGGCCAAGATCCTTAAAGAACATGAAGAGATAGTGATCATATCCGATGAAATATATGAAAAACTTATTTACAGCGGATTGTCCCATTACAGTATCGCCCAGATCGATGCAAGTCTGAAAGAGAGGCTGATCCTTGTGAACGGACTTTCAAAGACATATTCCATGACCGGCTGGCGCATAGGATACCTTGCTGCACCGGTAGAAGTGGCAAAAGCTGTCAGCACGCTTCAAAGCCACAGCACCTCCAATCCCACAACATTCTGCCAGAAAGCATCGGTCACGGCAATGAAGACAGATTCTGATGATGTAAAAAAAATGATAGTCCATTTTGAAAAGCGAAGAGACCTTATATATGGCCTCTTAAATGAGATCAACGGATTTGAAGTCATAAAACCGGAAGGATCATTCTATATCTTTCCAAAGATCAGCATGACCTTCAATAAAAAATATAATGGAAAAGAGATCACTGATTCAACAAGCTTTGCCCAGGTACTTCTGGAAGAAAAAAATGTTGCAGTAGTACCGGGAGTAGCTTTTGGATGTGACAACTATATCCGGCTTTCCTTTGCCACTTCTGACGAGAATATTAAGAATGGAGTTCAGCGAATAAAGGAATTTACTGAAGGTTTATCATAAATTAAATTTTAAGATCAAAGAGGAGCATTATGGGAAAATCAAATATAAAGCGCCCTCCCTTCATACTGGGCACAAAACCTGATATTATTGAATCATATATTAAATTTACTGAAGAAAATGACCTGGCATCATTCAACATCGAAGAGCACGGCCTGAAGATCACTATAGAACGGGACAAAACTAAAAAAGAACCCCCTTTCAGAATAATCCCGACTACCATGGAGCAGGAACAGCCTAAAAGCCAGCTGGAGCTTTCTTTCCAGACACAGGAAACCGTGAAAACGGAAGGTCCCTCACCAGATGCAATTGAGGATAAATTCCATAAATTAACTGCACCGCTCTTAGGAACATATTACAGCGCACCGGCACCGGGAGCGGATCTTTTTGTTAAAGAGGGTGATATTGTCAATCCCGGCCAGACATTATGTATCGTAGAGGCCATGAAGGTCATGAACAGGATCAATGCAGATATAAAAGGAAAAGTTCAAAAAATATTAGTAGAAAATGCAGCCCCTGTTAAAAAAGGAGATACATTATTCCTGCTCGACCCCATGTAAAGATATATGAAAGATAGATTCAGAATACGAGTCGGCGCAGTATTATTTATAAATAATAAGATCTTACTGATCACACATAAAAAGAAAGGAAAGGAATACTGGGTATTACCCGGAGGAAGAGTTGAATTTAAAGAGAAAGCAGAAGCGGCTTTGATCAGGGAAATACAGGAAGAGCTAAATCTTAAAGTTAAGATCAAAGAGTTTCTTTTTTTCAACGAATCATTACCTCCTTCATATCCGGTCCATACTTTAAATCTGTTCTTTCTGGTTAAACCGTTAAACACCGGTATTGTATTGGAAAAAAATTCGATCATTGGTAAATATGATTATTTTAGTAGAAATCAGATAAAAAAATTGCTATTATATCCTAAGATAAATAATATTATTTTTAACAGTTTTGATCAATGGTTAAAAAAAATCTAATACTATTATTACTGCTCGGAACACAGATCGTACTCTTCACCCAAAAGGGGCATGCTTTTTTAAGAACCATTTCTGTTGAAAAGAAGGATATAATAGAGCAGATCGAATTCGGGAGTATCAACTGGACAAAAGGGATCGTTACCATTCTGGGCGAAGCAAAAGTCCCCTCCGTTACCGATGATGAGAATAAATTAAAGTATGAAAGCGAGTTCTACGTTTCCAGCCTGGCAGAGGCACGGCAGAAAGCCAAGGAAAACTCATACGAAGATGCTCGTAAAAACCTTTATAATGCAGTTCTGAACATACGCCTGAAGAATGATTACTATATCCAATCCTACATGGTGCATTCCACGAATAACTTTAAATTTTATCTGGATAATTTTTTAAAAAGTAATCTTCTCAAAAAATATATTTATCAGACAGGATCGATCAGGACAGAATTAAAATTCAAGCTCTTCTCAGACAAAGGTCTGATCACTGTCTTTACAAATGATATCAAGCCTGAACCGGTCTCCTTCTATACTCCGGACTCCTATAAAAATTATATTAAAAATATAAAAAAAAGCACGGAACTCGGGACCAATGCCCCCTCGCAGACCTATACTTCGATCATAATTGATGCCTCTGAACTGGACCTCGTCCCTGCCCTCTTCCCTGTCATGTACAACGAAACGGGAATTCCCATATTCACCCCGGAGATCGTATATAAAAAAGCCGTGATCATTCAGGGAATGGGACGATACATTTCCGATATCAGCCTGATCAACAACTATTCCTTTATAGACCAACACGCATTTATAATAAAAGCATTGAAAGTAAAGGACAAAACCGATCTCATTCTTCCTGACCTGGAAACAGGCAGATTTTTATCAAACATCAGCACCATAAAATTCCTGCAAAACTGTAATGTACTGATCATATTAAACCGATAATCAGTGAGAGAGGTTATTTATGCATATGACGATAACAGAACTAAATACCTTCAAAGACATGAACAAAGAGGTGATCGATGCTTGTGTTCTGCCTGACGCGGCATCGCCAAAATTGCAGACAAAATTAAAAAGGCTGCAGGCTAAATATAAAGAAAAATTCTATTCAGGCCTGCTGTACAAACTGACAAACATATATTTTGAACCTAAAGATGCAAAAGTCTTATGGAAAGAGATATTACGACACAAGATCTTCATTACTAAAAAACTGAACCGGGGCATCGATATCGAAGTCGGGGTACTTGATTTCTTCCTTGAATGCCATAATGACCTGATCGATAATCCTCTCATAATTGAAGAGAAGATCTTTGAAGCGATCAAAAAAAGAGTCCTCATTGATGAGCTTACAGGCCTTTATAACTACAGGTATTATAAACAGCGGATAAAAGAAGAGATATCAAAATCAAAAAGATATAATATCCCGTTCTCTATCATCATGCTTGATATTGATGATTTTAAAAAATATAATGACACCTTCGGCCATATGGAAGGCAATAAGGTGTTGAAAAAGATCTCAAATCTCCTGAAGAAGCTCCTCCGTTCTACTGATATCATAATAAGGTTTGGCGGAGAAGAATTTCTCATTATCCTGCCTCAGATCAGCAAGAAGGAAGCTCTCCTTGTCGCAGAAAAGATCAGAGAAAAAGTCGTTGAAATTCATCTAAAGAAGCAGGTATCTATTTCAGGAGGAGTTGCCACCTATTTAAGTGATACAAAAACAACTGATGAAAACCTCTTGCGACTGGCCGACCTGGCTTTATACCGGGCAAAATATGAAGGCAAGAACAGAATATGCAATTATCCGAAAGAGAGGAGGACATTTAAGCGGATCCCCATATCCGAAACTCTCAAACTGAAGATAAAGACCATCTCACCTAAAGGCAAGATCCCCAATACAAATGACGTACAGAATATCAGCTGCGGCGGAATATCCCTGTACCAGCATAATAAATTAAAACTGGGTGATACCATTGAAGGGTTATTAATAAAAAAGAAAGACGAGTTAAAATTTATCGGGCAGGTCATCTGGATAATTAAGATCGAAAAAGACCTTTATGAGACCGGTATAAAATTCATGAATGTTACTGACCAGCAGCTGATCAAATTTGGTTTGGAAAAATCTTGACATCATTTATATTTTTAATTATTTAACTGTATGCTTAAATTAAGAACAAAATTCATTCTCAATTACATCTATATCGGACTTACTATTGTCTTTATTTCCGGATTTACTTCTCTGGTGGGGATACAGCGGGTACGAAAGATCGCCGTAGAGAACTATGATAAAAATTACTCCACCCTTTTAAAGGTCCAGAAGATCATTAATACCTATGAAAACCGTTCACAAACAATAAAGGAGATACAGAAGAGCTATACCGGGGCCCTCCTGGCATCCTATAATAAAAATGATAAAGAATTCAAAGCGCAGCTGGCATTACTAAAAGATGAAGAGCTTTTTAGTGAACAGGTGCAGTCGATCTTGAAATTAGATCAAAAGTTTAATAATGATTTTGACAATTTAAAGAACATCTTAAGAAGGAGAGGTACATCCAGAACACCTTCCTTTATAAGAGTAATTAAAATAATCGAACAGAATGAAAAAGATATTCAAAAATTGCTTACCAATATGGAAAACCAGAATAAAGAGATGTTTTCCCAAAATAGGAATAAAATTGATATGACCTACAATAATGTAAAGATCATAAACGCTCTGATCCTTTTCTTTCTAATCTTTTTAAGTATTTTCGCAGGACTGCTCTATTCTCAAAGAATGATCAACTCCCTTTCCATGTCCATCAATGTTGTACAGAAAGTGGCGCAAAAAGACCTGACCGCTCAGATCGACCTTTCGAACGTTCCTGATGATGAAGTAGGCCTTCTGGTCAACTCCATCAACCAGCTTGTTATCAACCTGAAGAACATCACCAACATCCTGTCGGAAGTTATATTCACCCTCAATTCCAGTATTGTCAGCATTTCCAGCAGTGCCGAGACCATCTCAGAAGGAGCCTCTAAACAGGCTAATACGATCATCGGGACATCGTCAGCCATGGACAACCTTTCTTCATCGATCACCCAGGTCTCCAATAGTGCCAGGGAAGTCCGGAAACTGACCGAGCTGACAACACAGGAGGCTGTAGGAAGCGGCGAATCAGTAAAAAAGATGGTCCAGGGTATGAATGCCATTTCGGACAGGGCTGAAAAGATAGTAGAGATCATTGATGTGATAGATGATATTGCAGAACAGACAAACCTCCTTGCCCTTAATGCTGCCATCGAAGCAGCCCGGGCCGGAGAACACGGCCGCGGATTTGCGGTTGTTGCACAGGAGATCAGAAAACTGGCGGAAAAATCCGCTCAATCCACAAAAGATATCGCCCTCCTGATCAAGGACAGTGTTGAAGTTATCCAGGAAGGAGACGACCTGTCCCAGCAGGCAGGAACAGCCATTGAAAACATCCTGACCAGGATAAGATCCATAAATGTTTTTATTCATAAGATCAGTATTGCTACATCAGACCAGGTCCTTCAAAGTAAAAATATCGTCGCTTCTATTCAGAATGTTGACCAGGTCACCCAGTGGAACTCCAATGCTGCAGATGACCTTCTCTCGGCGATCAACCAGCTCAAGAAACAGGCTGATGACCTCGGCATTCTGATCAATGAATTTAAAGTTAAAAAATCAGAACCCCTGCCCATTACCGAGATCAGAGAACTTCCCGGGCTGTAAGGGCCCTTCGTTTTTTACCACTTTTTTCCAGACAATAATATCCTTCGCAATTAAAAAAAAGTTGAAATCATTTATTAATGATTTACTTTATATTCTCTACAAATAATTTAAAAGCGAAATATATTGGTTGCGAAGGAGGATATCATGAAAATATGTGTATGTGATCCATTACCGGATAATGCAGTTCAGATGATGAAAGATAATGGTTTTGAGGTAGATGTAAAAACAGGGATGCCTCCGGAAGAAGTGATAAAGGCCGTCAAAGATTACGATGCTCTTATTGTGCGCAGTGCTACCAAAGTAACAAAAGAGGTTATTGATGCCGGGGATAAACTCAAGCTCGTTGTCAGAGGCGGAGTCGGCGTAGATAACATCGACACAGCTGCTGCAGAAGCAAAGGGAGTAACCGTAAAGAATACACCCGGCGCATCCACCGTATCGGTAGCAGAGCATGCAATGGCTTTGATGCTCTCCCTGATGAGGCAGATCCCCATGGCTGATAAAAGCATGAAAGAAGGAAAATGGGAAAAGAAGGCTTTTAAAGGTACCGAGCTCTATAAAAAGACACTGGGATTGATCGGTTCCGGAAGGATCGGCATCGCTACCGCTAAAAGGGCTCAGGGTTTTGAAATGAATGTTCTGGCCTATGACCCCTATGCCGATGAGAACACACTCAAGCAGGCAGGCATTCGGCTGGTAACCAAGCTGGATGAACTTTTAGCACAATCTGATGTGATCTCCCTGCATATTCCCAAAACAAAAGAAACAGCCCATATTATAAATAAAAAGAATATTGATAAGATGAAAGACGGGGCAATCCTTATTAATGCTGCACGAGGCGGGACAGTGGATGAAAAGGCCGTATATGATGCTTTGAAATCAGGAAAATTAAAAGGAGCAGCCCTGGATGTATTCGAAAAGGAGCCTCTGGAAAACTCACCGCTTTATGAACTGGATAATGTAATTCTGACTCCTCATCTCGGCGCTACTACAAAAGAGGGACAGGCCCGTGTGGGTACAGAAGCAGCCCAGACCATAATCGATTTCTTTAAATAAAGGAGGGTCCAATATGATATTAACAAATATCGAATCAGTCCCGGGGAAAAAGATCATGGAACATTTCGGGATCGTCACGGGGAGTACTGTCCGGGCTAAACACATCGGAAAAGATATCCTCGCCGGATTAAAAAATATTATAGGCGGAGAGCTGAAAGGATACACCGAACTTTTACAGGACTCAAGAAAGCAGTCCACCGAAAGAATGGTCGAACAGGCCAAACAGCTGGGTGCGAATGCAATTGTGAATATACGGTATGCCACATCTTCTGTTGCACAGGGTGCTGCCGAGCTGTATGTATACGGTACAGCCGTACGGGTAGAATAAGGTGTTTTTATTTAAAGGAGGCAGATCCTCATGCCGCAATTAATAATTATCATTACCCTCATTATACTGGGATATATAACCGGAAGCATCGCTGAAAAGAAGCATTTCACTTCCATCAGAAAAAGGGAAGCTGCCAACATTGCCACTCCTGCCGTCTCCATCAGTAAAGCCCTTGAGGATGAAAGAAATGTAGAAGAGGCATATCTTGCCCACGGCTGTGCCGTAATATCAATGGACTATTTTAAACGGTTCCTGGCAGGTTTACGGAATATCTTTGGCGGTGAGATCGGTGCCTATGAATCCCTGGTAGACCGGGCCAGACGCGAAGCTACCCTTAGAATGAAAGAATCAGCAAAAAATGCCGATATCATCCTCAACATCAGGATCGAGACATCCACCATCGGACGCAGCAATGATAACAACCGGAGTATGGGAAGTATTGAAGCATTCGTATACGGCACAGCGATAACATACAAAAAGTAGAAATGAAATACACTCCAAAGATACTCAATGACTACTTCAACATTTCTAAACGCTCACCTATAGCCGATTTTTTTATTCTTGTTTCTATCTCACTCGGTATCCTGCTGGCAGTATATTTCTTATTGGGCTTTGCAGTTGACTTAATAGTCCCGCACATACCGATCCAGGTGGAGAAGACACTTGGAAAAATATTCACCCTGCAGTATAATTCAAACAAAAAGGCTTCTGAAAACAAATACATCAGCATGGTACTCTCCGGTATGGTCAAGCAACTGCCCTCTTCCCATCAGAAACGGGATTACAGGATCCGTATTGTCCCTGATCAGGAAATAAATGCCCTTGCTTTGCCCGGAGGAAATATCATCCTGTTTACGGGACTTCTTGACCGGGTCCGGTCAGAGAATGAACTCGCTTTTGTGATAGGACATGAACTGGGCCATTTCAGCAACAGGGACCATTTAAAACGCATGGGCCGCAGCCTGGTTATTATCATGGTCTCCTTTACCCTGCTGGGACAGGATAACTCTATCAGTAAATTCCTGGTAAACACACTTATAGGCGCTCAGATGAAATATTCTCAAAAACAGGAACTGGAAGCGGACCTTATAGCAGTGGAACTGCTTAATAAACAGTATGGACATGTTGCAGGTGCTCTGGATTTTTTCAACAGGATCAAGAGTGAAGGGAACTTCAGCCGTATCCTCTCTTATTTTTCAACCCACCCTCATACTAAAGATCGGGCGGAAGTTTTAAAAGAAGTGATCGAAAAAAGAGACTATCTCACAAAAAAAAGAAGACCTCTGAAAAGAAAACTATACTAATTTTACTTCCTAATACCGCAATTCCTGAATGATCTTTATCACGATCTGAGAGTCAAACCCGTTACTCAACAGATGATTCTTTATCTTCATCAGCATCTTAGAGTCAACCTTCTTTATATTGCCGAACTTCTTATTAAAGACCTTCATGGCCAGTTCGAATTCATCAACCTCATTAAAGATCTTATCGATGGCTGACCGGATCATATCAGCATCGAACTTTTTTTGTGTGAGGTCCTGCTTCAGCTTCCACCTTCCCATGGGACGAAATTCGATCTTCCCTTTTGCATATTCATATATGAGCTTCTCATCATTTATATAATCCAGCTCTTTCAGACCTTTCAGCACTTCTGCGGCTATCTTCTCATTATACTTTGTCACCAATTTTTCAAACATGGCCTTTTCACTGTAAGCCTTCCTGGAGAGTATTTTATACGCATAATCCTTTGCTTTCTGGAGGGAATAGATCCGGATGAGGTCATTGACCCTCTCCTCCGTTAAAGTATCATTTACTTTTAACTTAAGAAAGTTCAAGTCACTTGAAGATAAGGAAAAAGAATATTTATTATCAATATATACTGAAAAGTAATTTTTATTTCGCTTCTGCGGGACAATATCCGAAATAATACCCATAAAGCATTATCTTTTGGAAAACTGGAACCGTTTTCTTGCTTTTGGCTGGCCATACTTTTTTCGTTCTACCATTCTCGGGTCACGCTTGAGGAGCCCTTCTTTTTTAAGTATGGGACGAAATTTCGGATTTACCTTTATTAAAGCTCTGGCAATAGCCAGTTTTAAAGAGTCAACCTGTCCGGTCACTCCTCCCCCTACGATCTTTGCCTTAATATCATATGAGTTTTCAGATGAAGTCAGAACCAGCGGATGCTTTACCGTGATCCGGAGGGATTCACGGGGAAAATATTCTTCCATTGGTTTGTCATTTATGGTGATCTTGCCTGTTCCGCCCTTTAAATAGACGGAAGCAGTAGACTCTTTTCTTCGGCCTGTTGCCTGATATAGTTTCTTTTCCAAATTATGGTCCTCCTTTAGCCTTTCATCTCAACTTTTATCGGTTTCTGCGCTTTATGTTCATGCTCTTCACCGGAATAAACCTTTAAATACCTGATCAATTTATCTCTTAATTTATTCCTGGGAAGCATTCCCTTTACAGACTGCAGCATCATATATCTTGGATTCTTTTTCAGCATCTCACCGGCTTTCTTCTCTTTCAACCCGCCCGGGTGACCGCTGTGCCATCTATACAGTTTCGTTTCCAGCTTATTGCCGGTCAGCCTGATCTTATCAACATTGATGACGATCACATAATCTCCGCAAATAGTATCCGGAGAATAATACTCTTTATTCTTACCCGATAATATATCTGCTATTTTAGTAGACAGACGGCCCAAGACCTGGTCCTTTGCATCAATAAGATACCATTTATGTTCGACATTTTTAGCTCTCTTCGTAATATTCATACATATCTCCTGTTTAAAACTGGTTTAGAAATATATAATAATGTATTACTATGTCAACTAAAATATTGATTTTTTTGAAAAAGTGGTTTGTTATACGCTCTTTTCTTATTTACATGTAACAACACACCTTTAGGTGTGTTATAAACAAATTGCTTATTTACAGCAAAAAACAGGCCTGAAGGCCTGTTGCTACATATTAGTATATTCTGATACTAAAAATACCTACCTTCAGTTCGAGGGTTCCTATTGATATTTATTATACAACTGTAATTCTAAAATTGAAAGAGAATACCTGTCATATAGCTTTTTACAGTTCCATTCTCAATTTTAACTTTTTTTCATTATTCCGAATATTTAATGTATGAAGAATAAAAAAACGAACCTGAGACCATCAGATGAATTCAAAGATATCTTTGATAATATTCATCATAATATTAACTTATTGAAGAAGACAATTGAAAAATACAGCGATATTTAAAATCCGGTTAATCCTGATAATTATGTTTTCAATTATTGCTCCTGCGACCTTATCTGCAATGATCATAAATCCGCATAATAATTACCAGACATCTGCAATTGCGGACAATGCCCTTTCCATTCTTTATAATCCGGCTAATGTCGCCCTCTTGCAGGATTTTAACACTTATATCAATTTATCGTATGTGGATTCAAAAAATGTCAACACATCACTGGCTTTAAATTTTTTTTTAGGCGGGTTTGCCTATGAAAACTTTGAGGTTAACCAAAAAAAATACAGGATCTATCATTTCCCGATTCCGGGAGCAGTGAATTTCTTTGATCAGGTGATCTATTTCGGGCTGTCAAACAAATGGTATGTTATTAACGATTCTCACCCCTATACCATCGGCCTCGGGTTTATGACCCGCTTTCTGGACCACGTCTCTATTGGAATGGTATTTGATAACCTGAACCAGAAAAAAATATATCCTGATGATGACAGCCGCAGCGTACTCCAGAAATACAGCATCGGAGGCGCGTTCTTTAAAAACAGACTGGTTCTTTCAGTCGAGAATATTGTAAAAGAGACCTTTTATTATGACAAGAACATATATCAGCTTTCCCTTGAACCATTAGAGGGATTATTTCTGGAAATGTGCTATTTTGATCTTAAAGACGATCAAAGGCTATTATCGGGTATTAAAATAAGATTTCCAAACCTGGGTGTTAAATACTATAATTCCAACAAATATGCACATAATCACAATTGGGAATTCAGCTATCATTCCGGAACATATAAGACCTTTTTCACCATACCAAACAAGGTTACGGAGATAAAGATCTCCGGACTCCTGACAGATACGGAGCAGTTCAGTTTCTTTGGTGACATCTCACAAGGTGCACAAAAGATCCTCGAAGACCTGAAAAAATGTTATGAAGATGATTCTATAAAGGGAATTATTTTAAACATCGGCTCGATCACGACGACCTCCTACGGAGGAATAGGCGGGCTGGTTTATGAGATCAGAGAAAAGATAATCAAATTAAAACAAAAGGACAAATTCATCGTTGCTTATCTCGAAGTCGGAGGCTCCACCGAAGAATACTTTCTGGCTTCCGCTGCCAACAGGATCGTGCTTTCTCCCTATGCGTCCCTGGAAGGGCTGGGTGTCTCGGTCAATGTACTGAAGCTGAAAGGCCTGCTGGACAGGTTCGGCATCGGCTTTGAGGTCGTCCAGAGCGGTAAAAACAAGAACGCACTAAATCCGTTCACTAAAGACATAAAGGAAGAACAGAAGAAAAAGATCAGAGACAGCGTAGAGGATTCTTTTAACCTGTTTACGCTGGCCATATCAGAGGACAGGCTGATCGATGAAGAGGAGATCCGTTCCCTGATAAATGAGTATCCGATCCTGGATGCTGACATCCTGAAAGAGAACCACTGGATAGACCATATCGGGTATAAAGAAAAGGCCTATGATATCATGGCCCTGTTACTGAATAAGCGAAGGATCTATTCCTTCCAGGAAGTAGATACCGGCTCACTCCATTATCTGAAAAAGGAATGGAGGAAAGGCCCTGTGATCGCTATCGTCTCTATATATGGCCCTATTATAACGGGAAAAAGTATCTTCAATCCTTTATACGGGAACCTGGCTACGGGTGCCGAATCCATAATCAAGCAGTTAAAGGATGTAGAAGGAAATCCTCATATCAAAGGAGTTATCTTAAGAATTGATTCCCCTGGCGGGTCCGTCATAGCTTCTGATATGATCTATGAACAGATCCTGAAATTACGGGAAGCGGGGAAATATGTGGTTGCCTCTTTGGGAGGGATCGCGGCTTCCGGCGGATATTATATTGCATGCGGAGCCGATCATATCGTCAGCACTCCGTATACACTTACGGGAAGCATCGGGGTCTTCACCATGAAACTGGAACTTTCCGGTCTCTTTAAAAAATATGATATTAAAAGTACAACCATAAAAAAAGGCCCTTATAGTGATATATTTTCATGGGACAGGAAGCTGACCAAAGATGAAAGAGAAAAAATGGAAGCGTCTCTAAATAAAATACATACCCGGTTCAAGAACATCATTCATCAGAACAGGAAGATAGACAATGATGAACTGGACCTGATCGCTGACGGAAGCATCTTCACGGGTAATCAGGCTAAAAAGATAAACCTGGTCGATCAGCTGGGAGGCACGACCGCAGCTATCGAGTGGATCAAAAAAAAGTTTAACATGGATGATCCCTATTTCATCTATTACTGGAAAGATGTAAAGTCGAGTTCTCCCATCAAACTGGGAACCTCCTTCTTTCATTTCTAAGCAGGATCATATTAAGGAAGAGATCATGAATGATAAGAAAAAGAACCTTTTTTCAAAACAGTTCCACAAGGGAACTAAAACCTATAAATTCGAAGTGAAGGAATCCATTAAAGAGGAATTATATATAGTAATAAATGAAACAACAAATGACGGGGAGATCACGAAATACAGCCGCGTCTTTATCTTCCCCGAAGCGATCGACGACTTTATGAGCGGATTATCCGAAGCGATCGATTATTTGAGGTCACAATCCTGAACGGATCTACAGGAATTATTTTCCTTCCGGCTTTAATATTATAAATAATACACAAAAAATTATTGTAAGCAGAACGGATACCTGCAGGAACCAGCTGGTAACTCCGGCTGTTACGGCCAGTATGATAAGTGTTACAGCAACAAGTCCGTTTTCAATGATCCCCATCTTTATAATATCCCTGTTCCGGACGGGATCCTTAAAGGCAAACCAGTATGCAACTCCCAGCGAAGCCTGCAAAGCACCGAACAATCGCAGGAACAAAGGATAGCTTGGCATCTGAAGGCCGAAAAATTGTAAAAGCGCAGGTGGAGCGATCGCGGCCGGAGCCCACACTGTAAAGATCAGGATCACTTTAATTAAAAGAACAGGTTTTAACCATTGCAGTTTTTTTACTTCATTCATGAGGCCTCCTTAATATCATTCTATTCAGGCTATCGATCTGATTAAATATTTCAGAAAAAAATAATGTAGTTATTATCATATATTAACACTCCTAAAGGTGTGTTTTTACATAAATCGACATCCTGATTATATAAATTTTAATTAAATTGATTTTATTGTCAAATTTATTAAGGTAAGATATAATTTTATTAAATGGATACAGTATCTAAATGATTTCACCTACTCTACCGATAATACAAGAGAATACAGAAACATTATTAAATATTTAAAAGGATTTCTAAAATGGTTGTTTTTATAGTTATTATACTTATTTTATTCTTTGTTCTATTATCATATCTTGCATTCAAGCATCACCTTCTCCAGATCTATTTCTTCCATAAACAGGCAGGTCTGAAAACCGGCTTCACTTATCAGGAATCCAAAAGCTTATACTGGCTTGCTGAGGATCATAGGATCGCTAATAAAACCGTTCTGCTGAATTTTGAGAACAAGATCGATTACATCTTATCAAACGAGATCAGGAGAATACTCGGATCAGCCGAATCCATGCAGGAAAGGGACAATAAGATCGCCCTCTATTTTGAGATCAGAAGAAAGGTTGACCTGGCCCTGGACAGGAAAAAAGCACAATCAAAAAAAGTAACAAGCCGGCATCTGAATCCGCACCAGAAGGTCCATGTTCAGATGGAGAATGGGACCGGATTTGATACTTCCATACTGGGAATAGATAATAACCATATTGAAATAAAATTACCTGAAGATCAGTATATCTACAAGATCTCATGGAAGGAAAAGAAGATCAAGATATACTTCTGGAACAAGGATGATGCAGAATATATTCTATATTCAAGAATAGCACAAGAGCTGAAACACGCCTCCTTATGCATCGTCCAGATCTCCCATTCTTCTCATACGAAAAGAATACAAAAACGGCGTTATCGCAGGGCCGATGTAAAGATCCCGGCTGAATTCAGGATAATAGAACAGGATAAAAAGATGAACAAAGATCCGAAACCTGAGAAGGGCTGGATATACAACCTGTCCGCGAGAGGGATGGCCCTGAGAGCTGAAAAAGAGATCCATAAAGACAGCCTGCTGGAGATCAACTTCGCCGTAAATTCAGAACCGCTGTCTGTCATGGGAAAAGTGATCAACACCAATGCGATCCAAAACAGCAAAGACAAGCTTCTCCACATTAAATTCACAAAACTGAAGATCTCCGCCATGAATACGATCCACATGTTCGTATATGATTATACTGATAAAAAAGGAAAGAATGCCTTTATCTCGTAATTTTCTTCCAAAAGAACCGGGACAGGTACAGTTCTTCGGAGAAGAACTGTACCTGTCCTGGTTCTTTTCTTAATAAAAAAGGGTTGACTTAGAAAAAATTTTGGTGTACTATTAAATTCATGATCTCCAGATTTCTAATAATCACACATGATGCTTCCCTTCAAAAATCTCTAATTGAATTTTTTAATAATAAAAACTATGATATACAGACAGCATGTTCCGGCAAAGACGGATTGAAACTGTTTATACCCGGCCATTACGACCTGCTTTTACTGGACCTTGATCTTCCGGATACCACTCCCCGGCAGATCATTAAAAAGATAAGGAATCAGGACCAGGCGGTCATAATTGTTGCCATGACCTCTGCCGGCACTATCCAGTCGGTCTCGGACCTTTTTGATCTTGGTATAAACCACTACATTCTAAAACCGTTTGCCATGGAAGAGCTCTTCTTCAGTATAAATAATCTGCTCATCAACAAGAATATCCAGGAAGAGAATATCAAGTTAAAAAAAAATCTCTCGACCCTGTATAAACCTGCCGGTCTTATCGGTGAAAGCAAGTGCATGAAAGAGGTATATGAACAGATCATCCAGGTGGCTCATCATGATATCAGTGTACTCATACAGGGAGAGAGCGGGACCGGAAAAGAGATCGTGGCAAGGTCCATCCATTTCTCTTCTTCGAGGAAGGATAAGCCGTTCTATGCGATCAACTGCGGTGCCATCCCGTCAGAACTGCTCGAAAGTGAAATGTTCGGTTATAAAAAAGGGGCATTCACCGGCGCTATTGAAGACAGGAAGGGACTGTTCGAGGAAGCTTCGGACAGTACGCTTTTTCTGGATGAGATAGGTGAAATACCTCTCAAACTTCAGCCCAAGCTCTTAAGGGTCCTCCAGGAAAAGAAGGTCAAGAGGGTGGGTGACAACAGGGAGATGGATATTGATTTCAGGGTGATCACGGCAACATCAAAGAATTTAAAAGATGAAGTAGACAGCAAATTATTCAGAGAGGACCTCTTCTACCGTTTAAATGTCATTACGATTAATATCCCTCCCTTAAAGGCGCGACGGGATGATATCCCCCTCCTGATCGACCATTTCATTAAAAAATATAAGAGCTCCATAAAAAAAAATATCAAAGGCATCTCCAAAGAAGCCCTTCAGCAATGCATCGAATACAGCTGGCCGGGCAATGTCCGCGAGCTTGAGAATTTTATCCAGAGGGCCATAGTCCTTACAAAAAAAGAGTATATACAGCCGGAAGATATTATATTTGACATACGGCAGAAAAAAAAAGATATCTTATTCGATGATCCGGGTAAAATAAACTATAAAGATGCCTTAAAAAAAGCCGCAGATAAGGTTGACAGGGCCTATATTCAAGATGCCCTTCAAAAGACCGATCACAACAAATTAAAAACAGCAAAGCTTCTGAATATCAGCCCCCGCACCCTCCACTATAAAATAAAAGAGCTTTTCCAGGATCATTAACACAAAGAACCGGGACAGGTACAGTTCTTCGAAGAAGAACTGTACCTGTCCCGGTTCTTTGAAATAAAAGGAGAATCGATGGATGATTACATGATCCCTTTCATGATCTCTTTCTCGCTCTCATAAGCTTTTAACAGGATCCTGTCTTTCAAGACTTCCAGTCTCACAGTATATGTTCCGTTTGGAACTGATCTGCCCCGGCTGTCATTACCGTCCCAGATAACCCCATCAGGAAGCGTATCATTGGCCTGATATTTTCTGATGACATCAAGGTTCTTATCTACCACTTCCAGGGTCCAATACTCAACATCCTTCAGGTCACCCTTAAAGGAGATCCGGCAGTTGGTTCCGTCATTGTAATAATGGATATTGATCGTATCACTCTCTTCTTCTTCATTACTGACTATTACCTGCTGGTTTGCAGATGCTTTCACAGAACCACTCTTTTTCACGACATTCTGCTCCTGGGACCTGTTAAATAAAGGAAAAGAAAAGGAAAGGTACTGCTGGTCACTCTTCTCCACGAGGTCCCTCTTGGCACCGTATGTGATTGAAAAAATGGTGAATTCCAGGCTTGCACCGGCGCTGTACCCGATACAAATTTTGTCCTTATATTCTCCGGAAGCCATTACTCCCAGCCACGGAAAAGACCTTTTGGATTTAAGCTGAACACCGTATCTGAAGATCTTGTCGTTACGGCCGAGAATAATGGAATCCCTTACAAGGTCTGAATCCCCGGAAACGATCACATCCAGCTTTGAAGTCAGGTCCAGTCCAAGGGCCCATCCCCATGCTGTATATTCGCCAAAATGAGCTGTTGGAAAATTCATGTTGATCTTTTCCGGTTTTGCATTTATTCCGTAGATTCCGAAATTGGCAAACTTTATCAGCCAGTCAAATTTTAATGAGACCATTGCACCCAGGTCAGTCGAAAGTTTTGCTTTATCGAACTTCTTATACTCTGTATCCTTATAGGTAAATCCTGCACCTAAAAAGAGGAAATCCTCAAAATTGAATGCATAAACTGCCCTGAACAGGCTGTTCTTCATGGATATGGTTTTGCCGTCTACAAGGGAATATCCCAGAAGAAGGGAATGCTGATCTGATTCTCTTATGACAAGGTTCTGCGAGAAAAAGATCTGCTCGGGATTATCTTCCAGTGTAAAAGTCTGGAACAGCATGGAAGAGTCCAGGTTTGCAATACTGGCCGGATTGGCCGTATAGATATTCTCTTTGATCTCAGTAGCTGCGTTCCCGATCAGAAAAGAATACGGGTTTATGGTCTTTAACTGTACTGCTTCTACCATTAAAGGCAGGCATACCAGCCCGGCCATCAGGGCTAACCATCTTAAATAAGTTTTTTCCTTTTTCATTTTATTCTCCTTTTAATTCGATTCTATCTATGTAAAGGCAATTGTCGTGCCAACTAATACTATTTGATAAAATAGTTATAACTTATTGAATAGAAGCAGTAATAGAATAAAAGAAAAACTTCGCCCTTCAGCATCATTTTAATATGACTATTTTGTTGCACACTATGCGCAATTCTATGCGCACTTCTAATGCCGAAAAGTGCTCCAAAAGAACCGGGACAGGTTCTTTTTATCAGAAAAATATAAATTGATTTTTCATTATGAGTATTTATATTATATGAAACCAGGTAAAACACTATGACTCTTCTATTTATAGCAGGTATTGTTGTGGTATTGATCTTGGGAGTTGCTTTGCTTATTAAATCTCTCGGGGAGACTACACTTGAAAAAGTCAACACGTATATCAGGATGAAAGATTTTTACAGGGCACGGATGTTCCTTGAAAAGGTCATGAAATCCAATCCAAAAGAATTTCTTCCATACTGGTGTGGGGCAACAATATACTATGAACTCAAAGAGTATGAAAAAGCCCTGGAAAATTTGAAGGCTATCCTTAATATGCCCGATGCTTTTAAAGAGCTGAACAGGGCCCAGTTTCATCTCATGATGGCTGATGTCTTTTATAAACTAGACAAACCTAATTCCGCTTTAAACGAATATCTGCTGGTCACACAGTACCAGCCCGGGAACTCTCTGGCTTATTCCCGGGTCGGCCAAGTTTTTTTTCATCAAAGGGATAATGATAATGCCCTTAAATTCCTGTTCCAGGCTGTTAAATATGATCCAAAAGATCATTACAGTTTTTATCTTATGGGACGGATCTACTATTACATGGATCTATATGAAAAAGCCAGGGAATATTTAAAGGAATGTATAAAGCTCAACAGTAAATTTCTTCAGCCTTATTATTACCTGGCACAGATCGAGTTTGCCGACCACCTCTTTCAGAATGCAATAAAATATGCCGGAAAAGAATTAAAGAAAGAGGGAAGCGATAAATGGTCCAAGCTGCTCTTCCTTACAGCACGCTGCTACCAGGGATTGGAAAATTATAAACATGCCCTTAAATTTTTTGAAATGATCACTGATGAAATACCGTCAGAGCATCCCATGAGAAAAGAGATATCCTATCACATGGGAGAATGTTACCTTAAGCTGAACAAGATAGACCAGGCTACGGCAATATGGGAACAGCTTTACTATATGGACCCGAAGTACAAGGATATTGCTGAAAAATATGCCCAGTTCAGCGATATTAACAGAGAAACCATTATTAAAGATATTCTCTCTTCAGACAGGGAAAAAACAGAAGAAATCTTTGACCCGGTCCTTAAAAAATTAGGCCTCCGCAGGGATGACCTGAAATTTGATTTTGAATATATTATTAAAATATCCGCAACAGAATCTTCCAAAGCTTATTTATACAACGTCATGGTCTATATTAACCGCTCTTTTGAGACTATCACCCAGGAAATGCTGGAAATATTTTTGCAGGAACTCCGCACTACCAACTACCACAAAGGAGTCTATATTTCACTGGCAGAATTCACTTCCAATGCGGAAATTTATGCATCCAAATATCCCATTGACCTGATCGACCGGATCAAACTTTTAGAACTGTTAAAATAAAAGGACTAAAAAGCATTGTACCTGTGGGGCTGTTGAAAAGCCTATTTGCAGGCGCGGTTCTAACCATGCTTTTCGGCGGTTCAAAGATACATTAAAAAAGCATGAATAAATCCGCTCTAGTCCTTGCAGAGGGTGCATACAATTATTTTATTTAAAAAACAGGCTTTTTCAACAGCCCCCTGTCCCGGTTCTTTTTAATTGACTTTATATCTGTAAAGAGTACATTAAAATTGATACAGGTGTAAGCTAAAAAAATCTCTATCCGGAGCGTAGCCATGAGGCAGCAGAGAAATTTCAAGAGGGAGGGAGTTGTTCCGCTTGAAAACGACCTGATCCGGATGCTTTCTCATGAATTAAAAACCCCTTTAAATGCCATCATCGGATTCTCCAGGATGCTTGATGAAGAAGTAATAGAGAAATTAAACCCAAAGCAGAAATCCTATGTCAAGAATATCATTAATGCCGGTGAAAACCTCCTTTCTTTGATCAATGATATGATGGACCTTTCCGGCAGTATAGATAAAAGATCAAAAACCAATCATAACCTGTTCAGTATCAGGTGCCTTATCACACGGCTGCAGGTCCTGTTCAAAGAAAAACTGCTGGTCCATAATAATCTCCTCCAGGTGTCCGTGGAAAAGAATATCGATCCGATCCGAAATAATGAAAAAATGATAAAGCGGGTCCTTTTTGAACTGCTGGTGCATATTCTTTCCACGATACCGGATAACAGCAGGATTTCCGTTAAACTCAGGAAAAAAAAGAGAGATCTTATTATACAAATTGATTATCCGTCTCTTGATAAAAATGAGATAGTCACAAGAAATATAAACGATCTCCATAAGGGGGATCCGGCTGTAGCACATTATTTTTCTTCCTGGATGAAGTTATCCCGGATCAGGGAACTGATGGGGCAGACAGAAGGCAGGATAACTCTGGGCGGCTCACTACGAGATTCGAGAAAGAGCTATCAATTCTCCCTTCCTGTCGGGAATAAAAAGCAGGATTTAAAAAATGAATAGATCAGAAAAAAAGCCCGGTCATTCCCACACAAGGATACTGGTCGTGGATGATGAGAAGCTGAACCGCGACCTGTTAAAAGCCTTTTTGGCAGATTATAATATTGTCACAGCGGACAGGGGAAGCAAAGCCCTGCAGGCAGTGAAACGGCAGAGGGTCGACCTTATTCTGCTTGACATCCTCATGCCGGGAATGAATGGCATCGAAGTACTGAAACAACTGAAAACAATGAAGAAGGTTCAGGACATCCCTGTGATCATCCTGACTGCATTAAAGGACCGTGACCTGAAGATCCGGGGGTTAGAGGCCGGTGCCAGTGATTTCCTCCTGAAACCCGTTGATAAAACAGAGCTTCTGACCCGGATCGAGAATTTACTGAAGATAAAGGAGTTCAATGATTACCTGAAGGACCATAATGTCATTCTTGAAAAAAATGTCCGCCAGAGGACCCATCAGCTTGAAGCAGCATATAAAAATCTGGATAAAGCACATGCAAAGATCAAGGAAGCCTATATTAATACGATCCTGTGCCTGACCAGGGCCGCGGAACATAAAGATGACCTGACCGCTTCCCATATTCAAAGGATGAGCTATTATGCGACCCTGATCGCTGATTATTTAGGGCTCTCTTCCCAGGACCAGGAAAAGCTGTTCTATGCTGCGCCCATGCATGATATCGGAAAGATAGGCATTCCGGACCATATCCTTCTTAAACCCGGCCCGCTGACAAAAGAAGAGTTTGAGGTCATAAAGAAACATCCTTTGATCGGAGCAAAGATCCTTTCCGGTTCCGGCTCCCCTATCCTGAAAGAAGCGAAGATCATAGCCCTCAGCCATCATGAACGCTGGGATGGCTCAGGATACCCCAAAGGACTGAAGGGAAATAATATCCCCCTTTCCGGCCGGATCGTTCTCCTGGCTGATGTATACGATGCCATGCGCAGCAAAAGGCCCTATAAAAAGGAGTTTTCCCACCAAAAGGTCATCTCCATCATAACCAGTGAGAATGACCGGGTCAACTCGAAACATTTTGATCCTGAAATACTGGAGCTCTTCCTTAAAATGAATAAAAAATTTGATTTTATTTTTCAGGAATACCGGCACTATGATCAAAACACATTATCTAAAAAAAAATATTTTATTTGACATCACTTAATATTATAATTTATTTACTCTGTAAGAGTGTAAGAAGCAAAAATAAAAAACCAAAAGAACCGTACGTGTTCCGGTTCTTTATTAAGAGGGTAAAGATATGAAAGTACTGGTAATTGATGACGATCCCAACATTACTGAGATGGTGAAGGTAAACCTTGAACTGGATGGAATAACGGTCATTTCAGCTTCTAACGGAAAGGACGGAGTTGAACTGGCTAAAAGTCAAAATCCTGACCTGATCCTGATGGACTGGATGCTTCCTAAAATGTCCGGCATCGATGCGGTTAAATTACTTAGAGGCGACCCCTCTGTAATGAATATTCCCATTTTCATGTTAACCGCCCGTTCCCAGGTTAATGATATAGATATGGCCTTTCAAGCAGGAGCAGATAATTATATTACCAAACCTTTTAACCCCGTAAAACTGGCTGAACTTCTTCAGAATAAACTGAACAAGATCAACAGGTAAATATCGGGGCTATAATCTTTTATAAATATGAAATCAGATCTCTCTGTAAAACTTCTTATTGATAATATAAATATTTCCCTGCTTATGCTGGACAGCGAGGGCCGGATCATTCAATCCAATGCCACTGCGGAAAAACTATTCAAAAAGACCCGCATACAGCTTCTCAATAAAACCATGCATGACCTGCTCAAAGACTTTGAGATCAGGGATATCAAAGAATGGTTCCTTAAAAATAATAATAAACCACTAAAGAGAAATGCTTTGATCATTTCCAGAACAGATGAAACAGGGGTTAGTATGGAAATTGCTCCCATTATTCATGGAAAACAGTATAATGGTGCTATCGTTACCTGTATCAATATCAGCGGAAAGATGGACCTTATCAAACAGCTGTCCTCTACTCAGGAGGAATTCAAGAAAAGAACGAATCAGATAGCGGAAGAGAGGGACAGATTCCATATGATGATCGAGAGCATCAGTGATGGGGTACTCTTACTGAATAACAAATACAATATTATACTTTTTAATTCTTCCATGAGAAAGCTCATTGGAGTAAGTGCAAAAAGATTGACAAACACTCCTCTTAAAAAATACCTTAAGGAGGTCTACTACTCGGAATTATTCCGAAAAATGAAATATTTCCAGTCTGAAACAATCGAGATCATGAACCAGGAGGGGGATAAGAGTAAAAAGATAGTATCGGCCTATATGGCTCCGCTTATCATTCAGAGGGGAGAAGAGTTGGAATTCCTCCTTACCATCAGGGACATTACCCGCGAGAAACAGCTTGATGAAATGAAGTCACAGTTCGTATCAAACGTCTCTCATGAACTCAGGACTCCCCTGTCATCCATAAAGGGGTTTACTGCTACACTTCTGGCCCGTAAAGGCCTATCAGGGGAGCAGAAAAAAAGATTCCTGACAATCATTGATCATGAGAGCGACCGTCTTACCAGGCTGATCGAAGACCTGCTTTCCCTCTCCCGGATCGAGACAAGCTCCTTTAAACTTCAGTTCTCGGAATTCGATCTGAAAAAATTATTTGAAGAGCTTAAGCATGAATTTGAGCATCTTCTTAAAGAGAAAAAATTAGGAATACTCATTAACTTCGGGAAACTGCTGCCAAAGATGAACGCTGACAGAGACAAGATATTCCAGCTGCTGGTAAACCTGCTGAATAATGCCGTTAAATTTACAAACAGTAATACGGATATTGAAATAAAATCCCTGTTCAGAAAAGCGGATAATTGTTTCGTCATCACGATAAAAGATAAGGGCCCGGGTATTTCCAGAAAAAATCTTGAAAAAATATTTGAAAAATTTTTCAGGATCGAGGATAGCATTCATACTATTCCGGGTACAGGACTCGGCCTTTCTATTGTTCAGGGGATTGTTGAGAAACATAATGGCCGGATCATGGTAAAAAGCCAGCCGGGCCGGGGGGCAAGATTTATAGTTGAGATACCACAGGGAATGATCCCGTATAATGAATAACAAAATTGCGGCGGATCCTTTATTTTTCCATATTTTTTCCCCCTTAATTCCTACACCGAAGGAAAGGACCGGTACAGGTTCTTTCAGGTTACCTCTTTAGCACTCTGTTCAGAACCCCGCTCATCTCCTCGATGGTATAGGGTTTAGGCAGGACATCAACAAAGCCGTATTCTTTATAATCCGCCATGACAGGATCATCTGAATACCCGCTGGAAACGATGGCCTTGACTTCAGGGTCGATCTGTTTAATCTTATTAATTGTATTCTTCCCCCCGAGCCCTCCCTGAATGATCAGGTCCATAATGACTGCATCGAACGGTTTTTTTTCATCTATTGCTTTACGGAACAGCTTTTCTGTCTTCTTCCCATCCTGGGCAAAACAAACCTCAAAACCAAGAATGTTCAATATTTTACCCATGGTTTTCTGAACCTTTAAGTCATCCTCCATGACCAGGATCCGCCCGGCCCCTTGTGTCATCTTCACCCGTTTCTTAACGGAGGTCTGACGGGTTTTTAAAACAGCAGGAAGATAGACAGTACAAACAGATCCTTTCCCCACTTCCGATTCCACTATAATGGCACCTCCATGTTTCCTGATAATAGAATAAGCCATTGCAAGGCCCAGGCCGGTGCCGTCCTTTTTTGTAGTAAAGTAGGGGTCAAATATTTTACTCAGATTTTCCTTCGGAATCCCCTGTCCACAGTCCTTTATAGATATTTTTATATAATGGCCCGTGTCAAGACCCGGGATATCCTTTTTATTCACAACTGTATTTTCAGCAGAAACATCAATAATTCCCCCTTCATTCATGGCAGATACTGCATTGATCAGAAGGTTGTCGATCACCTGAGCAATCTGGCTGCTATCCCCCTTAACAGGAAACAGGTTATCCGCAATGGAAAACCGCGGTCTTGCGATGCTTCCTTTGAGAATAAAATCAACAGTCTCGATAAGCATCTCTTTCATAGAGAATATCTTTTTAACCGGTTCTCCGCCTTTGGAAAAGACCAGCAGTTTCTTGGTAAGATTTCTGGCCTGAACAGCTGCTTTTTCAATATCCAGCAGGTACTCATATATCTCTTCACCGGGTTTTACTTTCAAACGGGCCATTGAGATATTACCCAGAACAGAGGAGAGAAGATTGTTGAAGTCATGTGCAATACCGCCGGCCAGGGTCCCCACAGATTCCAGCTTCTGGACCTTGAACATGTTCTCCTCAATGATCCTCTGTTCGGTCAGGTCATGGAGGGTAATAAGGAAAGCCTTTTTTCCTTTCCACATGATTATGGTTTTGGTAAGCGTTAATATAGCCTTATTACCATCTTCCCGGATCAACTCAATTTCCTGCTGGCTCTCCTCTTTTAATAAAAATGGAAGGGAAACACTTGAAAAATCCTCTCTTTTCTGACCCAGAAGTTTCTCAGCCGCCTGGTTAAGGAAACATATTTTATTCTTCGGATCAACAATGACAATACCTTCATTCATTGTTTCGATGATCTGTTTTAACTGTTCCTGGCTGTTTGCCATGGTTATTGATAAATCCTTCAGAACCTTCCTGGCCCTGGCCCGTTCAATGGAATAAATAATGGTTTTCATCAGAAGATCAGCGTTATATTTCCCTTTTACCAGAAAATCCTGGGCTCCTGCTTCTAAAGCCTGCTTTGCAACATTCTTGTCATCCCAGCCTGTCAGTACTATAACAGGAATTTCATCGAAAAATTCCCGGAAATTCTCCAGTGTTTCCTTTCCTTTACTGTCAGGAAGGCCCAGGTCCAGCAGGATGACATCATATATATTTTTTTTTACTTCGCTGATGCCCTTGGACAACAGATTAAAGGTCTTAACATAATAATCCTTATTCTGAATCACATTTAAATATTCCTTGATCAGCCTGGCATCAGCGGGATTATCCTCTATAAGAAGAATCCTAATTATTTTATGCCTCCTAATTATTCAGTATTTTAAATCAATGAACACCATTTTTACTTATTATTTCCATCGGGCAGTTTAACGATAGTCAGCCAGAAATCTTCAATTGACCTCACCACCTCCACAAACTGGTCCAGTTCCACCGGTTTTGTGATATAACAGTTAGCATGAAGATTATAACTCTTTAGAACATCCTCTTCCGCCTTTGAAGTAGTCAGGATAACGACAGGGATCCTTTTCAGGTCTTTATTTTCTTTGATCTCTGCCAGGACCTCACGTCCGTCCTTTTTGGGAAGGTTCAGGTCCAGCAGAATGAGGTCAGGCAGGGGATTATCCTTGAACTTATTTTTTTTCAAGAGACACTCCATTGCTTCTACTCCGTCCTTTGCAACTATCATACTGTTCTTAACCTTTGCATTGATCAGGGCTTCCCTGGTCAGACGTACATCCGCAGGATTATCCTCTACCAGCAGAATATTAATGGGTCTTACAAATACTGCATCCATGTTTTACCTCCTTTTAGGTATACGAATATAAAAAGTGGAACCCTTATCCGGATTTGATTCCACCCATATCTTTCCTTCATGACGCTCCACGATCCTTTTACAGACAGCCAGGCCGATGCCCGTACCGCCATATACCGATTTATCGTGAAGCCTCTGAAAAATAATGAAAATACGGTCAAAATATTGAGATTCTATCCCGATCCCGTTATCTTTAATGGAAAAAGTATAGAATTCTTTATTTTCTTTTACACTAATATGGACTTTAGGGGATGGGCCTTTGGAAAATTTCAGGGCATTCCCGATAAGGTTCTGAAAAAGCTGTATCATCTGGTTTTCATCCGCCTGCAAAACAGGAAGTTTATCATAGGTTATTATTGCCTTACTTTCTTTAATGGACTGCTGAAGAGAATCGAGCACACCTTTAACTACTTTAAGGACAGAAATCGCAATAGGTTTGTTCCCGTGGGTACCCACTCTGGAAAACAGAAGGAGGTCATTGATAAGCTCTTTCATCCGCTTGGCGCCGTCCACGGCAAAATCAATGAACTCTTTGGCATTCTTATCCAGTTTATCCGAATACCTCTGAGCCAGAAGCTGGACAAAACTGGCCACGGTACGCAGGGGCTCCTGCAGATCATGGGAGGCCACATATGCAAACTGTTCTAGCTCCCTGTTGGAGCGTTCCAGATCTTCCATGGTCTTTTTAAGCTCTTTTTCCATTTGTTTCCGCTGTGTAATATTAATGGCCATTTCAAAGCGTACATCCCTTCCATCCGGCCACCTGATTACCTGGTCAGTTATTAAAAAGTCATAATCCAGTACCGGATTATGATATTCCCATGTATAGGGCTTTCCACTTTCCATTATAGTTTTATTCGTGCAGAAATCACAGGGCTTTTTAAATCCCTGAAATTCCTGATAACATATCCCCCCCACAGGGTCATGTCCCAGCATCTCTTTAAAATTTTTATTCACAAAAAGCACTTTATAGGTCTTTGGGTCCGCCACATAAAGGATCTCCGGGAAATTGTCCATAATAGCCAGGAACATCTCCCACTGTTTTCTCAGCCTTTCCCCTGCCTGTTTCTGCTCCGTAATATCCCAGAAAACACCCATTACACCGGTGATATTTCCATTTTTATCACTGACCGGTGTCTTTATAGTATGGACCCAGCGTTCCTCTTCATCCTGTACATATTTTTCTTCAATATCTTCGGTTCTTCCGGTCTCCATGATCCTGATATCGTCTTTCCTGTATTTATCCGCCAGGGCTTTCGGGAAAAAATCCGAGTCAACCTTTCCAACCACCTCTTCGGGCTTAATGCCCAGATCATCTGCCATTTTTTGATTGACCGAAACCCATTTATAATTTTTATCCTTCAGGAATATCTTCTGGGGGATATTCTCGACCAGTGTCCTGTAACGGGCTTCGCTGATCATTCTCCGTTTTTCATTCTCCCTTTTTTCCAGGAAATCCCTGATCATCTGATTCAGATTATTAAAAAAGTCTTTCTCTTCCTTATAAAAAACATGGCGGATCCTGTCATTTTTTTTACGGGAGATAAAGACCGTAATACTGCCTTTTTTATTTCCCAATACCTGGAACCCGGTGCTCAGCATGAACGCGGATCTTCTGAAAGGTGTGGTCTTATATGTCCGGTTTCCATATTGAATTTGGGCTGATGTAAGGAAAGGGAACCGCCAGGCAGAGGGTATCAATCTGACAAGATCCTGGAGGATATCATCCACAGGCCTGTCAACTGCCATCAGTTTCATGGATTTATTCAAACAGTCTATCTCCTTTAAACGCCCCTGAAGGTCAAGGGTCTTTTCCTTTACTTTTTTCTCGATATTTTTATAAGAATCCCTTAATTCATCCTCCATCTCCCTTCTTTTAGTCGTATCTAAAAAAGAAGCGATCATGCAGAGAGGATTCCCTTCTTTATCTTTCACCTGATTCGCGCAAAGGAAAATAAAAAAAAATGTGCCGTCCTTCTTTACAGTCTCGACTTCGCCCATCCATCTTCCCTTTTCTTTCAGGCCCTTAAAGATAAGTTCTGCCTGAGACCGGTCCCTTGCAATTGTAAAGCTGGACTGGTTTAATATCTCTTTTGGCCCTTTATATCCCCACATCCTTAAAAAAGCAGGATTGACATAAGTAAAACGGCCTTCCAGGTCTGTCATGGCCACAGGACTGATCGAAGAATGCAGGGCAATCTCTTTTATCTTCAGGTCCTTTTCTGTTTTCCGCTGAAGGGAGATATCATCGATGATCAGAAGAAGATGTTTCTTTTCCTCAAGTTTAAAAGGGAAGAACCGGCAGTCCAGCCATATCTCTTTGCCGAACGTACTTTTCACATGCATCTCATGCTGATTCTTCCTGAAGGATGAGAGGGCGTTCTTTGCTTTTTTCAGAAGGCCGGATCTTTTCCAGGAATCAATATGATAAAAATTCTGGCTGAGAAGCTGTTCCCTGGTTGCCCCGACCATTTCTGCTGCTACGCTGTTGGCCATGATACATTGTCCTGAATTATTATATGTTAAAATGCCCAGGGTAGAGACTTCGGTCAGTTTCCGGTTGAATTTCAGGTTTTTTGCCATCTCCAGTTCAATCTTCTTTTTTTCAGTAATATCTCTGCAAATAACCCCCACGGCATACATCTTCCCATTCTGATCCCTGACAGGAGAAAGCACAGATTCACTGAAGGCCATGGTATTCCCCTTCAAACCTTCATCTGCTATACGCAAAGATTTTCCGCTTTTAAATACAATATCGATCCGTTTCATCCACAGCTTCATAACATCAGGTGCATGGCCGTGGCTGTCCCTGATATTCTTCCCTATAACCTTATCTCTTGTTGTTCCGATATGATCAATGGCCGCCTGATTGGCATAAAGGTAATTATAATTACGGTCCCACACCTGAAGGCAGTCTGATGAAGATTCAAAAAAACCATGGAAGCCGTCCCAGGCAGGCATTATTTTTTTATTATCTTTTTTTAACTTTTCAATACTCTTTTTAAGTCTTTTAATCTCCTGCCTGTATTTCCGGAGTTCCTGTTCTGTTTTCATTGTTTGACTCCTTTTATCCTTTGATTCAGTATAGTTACGAGAACAGAACCCAGCTCTTCCATCGTATACGGCTTGCTGACTCTGCCTGTAAAACCGAACCGGGAATAACTGGCCAGGACGTCATCCCCTGAGTAACCGCTGGAACAGATGATCCTGGCTTTCGGATCAGTTTTAAGGATCATCCTGCTTGTTTCCTTTCCCCCCATTCCTCCCTTCACAGTCAGGTCCATGATCACAGCATCAAACGGTACACCTGTTTCCATGGCTTTTTTATACAGATCAAAAGCCTCAACCCCATCTTTTGCTACTTCAGTCCGGCATCCCAGGTATCTCAGGATCTTTACGGCTGTCCGGCGGACCATCTCCTCATCATCCATAACAAGGATGCGGGCATCTATTTTTAAAGGACCTTTCTTCAGGGAACCGATCCTGCCCTCCCCTTTT
>Ga0180007_10001166_pt1 | contig 37406 bp, 32 predicted proteins | sample MM_PC_MetaG_FD_121122 | JGI IMG/M metagenome (GOLD analysis project Ga0180007, IMG submission 121122) | Groundwater microbial communities from the Aspo Hard Rock Laboratory (HRL) deep subsurface site, Sweden - MM_PC_MetaG | ecosystem: Environmental > Aquatic > Deep subsurface > Groundwater... | reverse complement strand
ACTGACCAGTTCCCATAGCGTCCCAAAACCAGCGTCGCTTCGCTCCGATTTCCTGGTCAGTTTCAGCCGGAACAGGTGGGCAGTTTGCAGTGGAATCACTGGTCAGTTTGTCCGGAATGCGCACATGTGCAGCGTCTGCGCAAAAAGATCGAGGAAAGTCCGCAGGTCCCGCGTTTTATCCTGACCGTGGCCGGAGTCGGCTACAGATTCGAACCAAATCCGTGACAGGCGGCCAGCGGCAGTTGTGCCGCGAAGCAGGGGAGAGTTTTTGGCGTGAGGCCGCTCATGCGGCAGTCGGTCGAGGAAACCAAAGCAGGAGTTTGCCGGTTTGATGAGGAATTTTGGGCAAAAAAAAAGCCCGTCAGGTGACGGGCTTCATCGCGATCGTAGTGTTCAGCTTAGTAGCGTGAACGGCTATCGGAGCGGCTTTCACGGGGCTGCGCTTCGTTGACCTTCAGGTTGCGGCCCTGACAGTCGGTTCCGTTCAGCGCCTGGATGGACTTGCGTGCACCTTCATCGTCCATTTCCACGAAGCCGAAGCCGCGTGAGCGACCGGTTTCACGGTCTTCGATGACATGGGCAGAGCTGACCTGACCATACTGGGAAAACATGGCATGCAGATCAGCATCAGTGGTCGACCAGGACAAATTTCCAACATAGATGTTCTTAGACAAGACAGTAACTCCAAAGAAAAAAAAGTAAAAAGAAAAACTTTGTTCCTGCTGGAAACAGCTACCGGCAGGATTGCGAAGTAATGAAAGTGGATTCGATTTTGAATTCAGGTTTTCATTTCCGCCAAAGTCAGCAGTCACTAGGTGGGCTGGATTTTAATGTCAACGCTTATTATTTTTATTTTTGACGTAAAACAGTGCTTCAGTCCGAAAAACATATTCAATAGGCTAGAATAGAACATCTATATATTTTTAAATTATTTTGCAGCCGTTTTCAGGGCACGGCCCGTTTGGGTCCCAAATGGGTCGCCGATTCCCGTTCAGGGGCGATCACGCCGGGCATTCGTGTTCCTCCGGGACCGCACTCAATCTTTTGCCGCCGGCAGGGTGAAGGTGAAGACGCTGCCTCCGCCGGGGTTGTCCTCGACCCAGATGCGTCCTCCGTGGGCGCGCACGATCTGGTTGCAGATGGCCAGGCCCAGCCCGGTGCCGCCGGGCTTTCCTTCGGAGCCGGATGAGGGCGCGGTGTGGAATTTCTTGAAAATGGCTATCCTGTCGCCGGGAGGAATGCCGGGGCCCTGGTCCAGGACCTGGATGCTGATCTCGCCCCCCTCGTTCTGCAGGGCGAAGCTGATGACTCCGCCCCACGGGGAATATTTGATGGCGTTGTCGGTCAGGTTGATGATGACCTGCTCGATGCGCTCCACGTCCGCCAGGGCGTTCATGGGACCGGTGGGCAGGAGGCTCAGGCGCAGCCCGTGTTCTTCGGCCAACGGGTTCATGATTTCAACGATCTCTCCCACCAACTCGGTCATGTCCGCCGGACCGAAGTTCCAATCGATTTTTTCCGCCTCGATGCGAGTGATGTCGAAGATGTCCGTGACCAGATGCACGAGCCGGCTCACGTTCTTGTCCATGATGTGCAGATAACCCTGCCTGTCCGCGGCGGTTTCCGTGCGCCTCAAATAGTCGAGTCCGCCCCTGATGGAGGTCAGGGGGGAGCGCAGCTCGTGCGACATGGTGGCCAGAAATTCGCTCTTCAGGCGGTCCAGGGTTTTAAGTTCCTCATTGGCCAGGGCCAGCTCGCTGGTCGCGTTGTGTACCTCTTCCTCCAGCCGGTTGCGCCCCTCTTCCAGTTTGGCGCTCATGCCGCTCAGTGCTTGGCCCACGCGGTCCATTTCATGGCTGCTGCCGATGTGGATCCGTCCGGGGAATTGCCCCCGGCTGATGCCGTCGGCAACTGCTTCAAGGGTGCTTAAGGGATTGAGCACCAGGTAGCGGACCAGGAAATACAGGGTCATCACCGTGAGCACGATCAGCGCCAGAGCCGACACGAAGAGCTGCATCTTCCCCCGGCTCAGCGCGTCAAGCACATGTTGCACGGGCAGGTGGATGCTCAGGCAGCCGCTGACGGTCCCGCTGGTGTAGTTTTTGTGGCAGGACAGGCAGGTCTCGTCGACATAGAGGGGGGCCGAATACTGGAACACCGCCTCTCCGTCGTGGTCGGCGAGGGCGTAATATTCCTTGTTTTCCGCCTGGGCGAAACTTTTTATGGCCGCTGTCTCGAATTCATCCGGCCTGTTTTCGGGATTCATGGGCGCGATGCCCGCCAGTCGGAAGCGGTACAGGTTCTGGCGGTAGGAGTAGAGAGACAGCTGCTTGGTAACCATGGACGGCGTGAAGCGCTGCAGCAGGCCGCGATCCGTGGGCAGGAGGTCGGAATAGAACGCCCCGCCTCCCTGCGCACCGGGGGTATCCTGACGCAGGAATACTCCCTGGCTGTCCGAGACCCACTGCCGGGTCAGAATGATTTGTCTGGTCAGAACCCTGGCCTGGTTGACCACCTGGGTCCAGGCCTGTCGCTCTTCGGCCACGCCCTGCCAAAGGAAGATGATGCCGAGGAGCGGCACCACGATGCAAATGATGGCCGACATGAACTTGAATTGCAAAGAACCCCGGAAACCGCGCATGGTTGTTCCTCCCGGGGAGCAGATGAGCCGGAAAGAAGCTATTCGTCAATATGCAGGCAAGGGAAACGGCAGCGTCAATGTTTTTTTCATGTTGGTGAAGGGTGGATTTTCTTGACAGGAAAGTGTGAAACTGATTATTTAGTGACACGAAAATAATTAAAAAAATGTCTTTCTAGGAGGAGCAAATGTATTTTGAGACAGCCGGCATAGAAGTTTCTCTGTGGATCCCTCCATTGGCCGCCTTTGTCGTGTCTTTCTTCACCTCCATGGGTGGTGTTTCCGGAGCGTTTTTGCTCCTGCCTTTCCAGATGTCCTTTCTCGGGTACACCGCGCCTTCGGTCAGTGCCACGAACCAGCTCTTCAACATAGTGGCCATACCCAGCGGCGTGTACCGCTATCTCAAGGAAAAGCGCATGGTTTGGCCCCTGACTTGGGCCGTGGTCATCGGGACCCTGCCGGGAGTTCTTCTGGGGGCCGTGATCCGGGTCAATTATCTGCCTGACCCGAAGAATTTCAAGGTGTTTGCCGGATTGGTGCTCGCATACATCGGGTTTCGCATGATCAGGGATCTTTTGAAACAAAAGGAGAAAAAGTCGGAGAGCTCTTTTCGCCAGTCGGTCAAGGACTCCAAGGGGAGTGCCACCACCGGCCAGGTCACGGTCAAGGAATTCTCCATGAAGTGCATCAGTTATGAATTTTCCGGGGAAACCTACACCTGCTCCACGATGACCATCTTGATGATGAGCCTCGTCGTCGGCGTGGTCGGCGGCGTGTACGGCATCGGCGGCGGGTCCATCATCGCTCCGTTCTTTGTCTCCATCTGCGGATTGCCGGTCTATACGGTCGCGGGGGCGGCGCTCATGGGCACGCTGGTCACATCCGTGGCCGGGGTGGCCTTCTACCAATTCCTGGCCACCTTTCATGCCGGTCAGTCCATCGCTCCCGACTGGGGGCTTGGCATCCTTTTCGGCCTGGGCGGGATGTGCGGGATGTATTGCGGGGCCAGAATGCAGAAGCATGTTCCGGCGCGCCTCATCAAGGCCATGCTCTGCGTCATCATTTTGGGCACCGCCCTCAAGTACATGGCGGAGTACTTCGGCTAGACTTCTTCATATCCATATTCTAACCTTCCACCGATCAAGCCCTGCGCGGGTTTGATCGGTTTTTTTTGGAACGATCCCGCCAAAATTTTTGGAGAGTCAAGGCAGCGTGAAGATGCGGCAAAACAGTTTTCGAGGAGTGCGATGAGCGTCGAAATTCCCATTCTGGCCGATGCGGTCATGGTCTTTGGTTTGTCCTGCGCGGTCATTGTGGCCAGTCACAAGCTGCGCATTCCGACCATCATCGGCTTTCTGCTTACTGGCGTGCTGGCCGGACCGCATTGCCTTGGCCTGGTGGGTGCGTCGCATGAGGTGGAGATGTTCGCGGAGGTCGGGGTCATCCTGCTCCTGTTCGTCATTGGCCTCGAATTGTCCCTGGATGAACTGATCCGGCTCAAGCGTCCGGTCTTTGTCGGCGGTGCGGCGCAGGTTCTGCTGACCATCGCGGTCATGGGACTGCCGCTGGTGTTTTTTGACGAGGGCCTTGGCAAGTCCCTGTTCATTGGCTTCCTGGCCGCCCTGTCCAGCACGGCCATCGTGCTCAAGGTGCTGGGAGAGAAGGCGCAACTGGCCGCGCCGCATGGGCGCATCGCCTTGGGAACGCTTATTTTTCAGGATGTGGCCGTGGTGCCGATGATGCTGCTTGTGCCCGTGCTGGCCGGTGCTTCAGGCAACCCCTGGCTCGCGCTGGGCGAAATGGGACTTAAAGGCGCTTTTGTGGCCGGTGTCATTTTCATCGGCGCACGCAAGGTTGTGCCGCTGATCCTGGGCGCGGTCATCCGGACCCGCAGTCGGGAACTTTTTCTGATGACCACGCTTGGGCTGTGCTTCGCCATTGCCCTGCTGACATCCACGGCGGGGCTGTCCCTGTCTCTGGGGGCTTTTCTGGCCGGGCTGATCATGAGCGAATCCGAATACAGCCATTCGGCCCTGGAAGGGGTGCTGCCGTTCCGCGATGTCTTCACCAGCGTTTTTTTCGTGTCCATCGGCATGCTGCTGGACCCTCTGTTTGTGCTGACGCATTTGCCGCAGGTGCTGGGTCTGACCCTGGCCGTACTCCTGGTCAAGACCGCGCTGGCCGCCGTTGCAGGGCGGATTCTGGGCTATCCCTTGCACGTGGCGGTTCTGGGAGGGTTGTGTCTGTGTCAGATCGGCGAATTCTCCTTTGTCCTGGCCGGGGTGGGCATGCTGCACAACCTGCTCTCCACGGTTGAGTACCAATATTTTCTGGCCGTTGCCATCGTGACCATGGCGCTTACGCCCTTTCTTATCGCAGGAGTGCCTTCCATCTCCGGCCGACTGGCTCGTCTTCTGCCCGTAGGCATGAGTCTAAAAGCGGAAAAAGACGCGGACACGGATCTGACCAATCATCTCATCATCGCCGGTTTTGGCCTGGGCGGGCATCATCTGGCCAGGGCGGCCCGGGCTTCCGGAATCCGTTATGTCATCCTGGAAATGAATCCGGACACGGTACGCCGCGAACGCGACAAGGGTGAGCCCATTCTTTTCGGAGACGCTTCCCAGGCGGCAGTGCTGGAGCACATCAACGTCTCCAAAGCCCGCATCCTGGCCGTGGTCATCTCCGACCCGGCCGCCATCGGGCGCATCGTGGCCACGGCCAGGGTCCAGAATCCGGCCCTGCACATCGTGGTGCGCACACGTTTTGTCAGCGAGATCGAGCCGCTGCTGCAACTGGGGGCGCAGGAGGTGGTGGCCGAGGAATACGAGACCTCCGTGGAGATGTTCATTCGCGTTCTGTCTACATATCTGGTACCCAGGGGCGACATTGAGCGATTCGTGCGCGAGATCCGGGCAGAGGGCTACGGAATGCTGCGTCGGCCCGTGCTCAATACCGCCGATGCCTGCAATCTGGGCGGGGTCTGCTCCTCTTTCGGCGCGACTGTGCTGAGGGTAGTTCCGGGCGCGTTCGTGGAAGGCAAAAGTCTGATAGAGTCGCGCTTGCGCAAGGAACATGGCCTGACCGTCGTGGCCGTGCAGCGTGATGGTCAAACTCAGCTGAATCCCGATCCGGGGTGGGTTTTCGAAGTGGGAGACCGGGTGCATGTCTTTGGCGAGCAGGAATTGATTTCGCAGAAGGCAGTGCTTTTTATCGGAACTGAAGGAGACACCTGAAATTGATTGCAACGATGGGGTGAGGACATGTTTCTGGTTGAAATGATGCGCAGATTGATTTCCCAGGTCCGGGTCTGCCCGCATTGCGGACACAGGCAGTCTGCCCAACCTGGCGATAAGCGACGGGAGCGTTGCGAGAAATGCGGCGCGCCTTTGCCGCTCCCCAGGGACAAGGGATAGTGGCTGTTAAACCCTTTCGGATTTTTCAGTAATTTGAAATTCGAGACCTGAAATTCAAGATTTGGAATCAGGAATCGGAAGATCGGCGATGTAAAAAACGCGCTCCCTTTCACGTGCGAGGGAGCGCGTTTTTTTTTGGAGCTCGGTCGGAGGCTGCCTACCAGCGCCAGCCCGGATCGATGCTCAGGTCTTCGGGGGCGTCGAGTTTGAGGTCCAGGGAAATGGTCATTTCCGCTCCGGCCGCGATGGTGCTGTTCCAGGCCAGGATTTCCGGATCGTCTTCTTTCAGGGGTTCGGGTTTGGCCGTCAACTCAAGGTTGATGCGTTCGTCGCGGGGCAGGGGGCGCGGTTCCTCGATGCGCACCTGCGCCGGGCGGTCGGCGGCGTTGTGCACGGTCATTGTCCACTGCCGCAGGAAGGTCTGCTTTTGCTTGAAGAGACCTTTCTCGCCAGTCTTCTTGTCCTTGAGGACGGTGGTACAGGTCACCAGCGGGTCCAAGCCGAAAAACATGGTCGCATCCCGGCCGGAGAACGAGAATTGACGCTGATCGACCATGGCTCCGTCGATGAAGAAGAAGGCCGTGCCGGGAGGCAGTTCCTTGGGCTCGGTGAATTCGGCCCTGGCCTGTACGAAGGCCTTGGAATCGAGGCTTGGCCGGATCAGATGCGTGAAGTTGACTGGCCAGGCGTCGCGCTCGATCTCAAAGATGCGGGTGTCTCCAGCCGGCACCGATTTTTTGCCCATGTCCCATGCGGCGTAGGTGCTGTGCCGGACCTGCACCGGCTCGGGCGGGGCTGCCGTGAACATCTCCTCGTTGGCGGCATCGGCGCGCATGGCCATCATGGGCGCTCCGGCCATGGCCTTGCGGAAGACGCGCAGCGGCCCGATTTCCCAGGGCGGGAGGCTTGACGGTTCGGCCTGGATTTGCGGCTGCATGGTGGCCAGAAAAAGCCGCACGTCGCTCCAGTCTTGTCCCGAGCGCTGCCAGACCTTGGCCTGCCAGGAGAAATCGATGTTTTTGCGGGCCGGGGAGGCTTCCAGACGATACAGCGGGGTCCAGCCGCAGTCGCGCAGGGTGTAGGCGTAGGACAGTTCCCTCGGTGCGGGTCCGGCAACCAGGACGCGGACTTCCCAGACCGTGCGGCCCTGGCCCACGGCGTCTGCAATTTCTTTTTCCACCCAGGCGATCTTCGTGTTCAGTTCTTCAAGGCGGGTTTCCAGACTCTGCGCACGGGCGGAATCTTCGCGTAGAGCCTTGGCCATCTCCCCGGCCAGTTCGCGCAGGGCGGCCACGGTTTTTTCGGCGGGCAGGGTCTGGGCCTTCCAGAAGGCCATGCGCCCGCGCACGCCTTCAAGTTCGGACAGCACCTCGCTGCGCTCGGCTTTCAATTCTTCCAGGCGGCTATTGAGCGGCTCGATGGCGCTTTGGTTCTGTTCACGCCGCGTCTTCCAGTTCAGGTCCGCGATGGTGCCGCTGCCTGCCAGACGGCCGAAGCGAAGGCTGGCCGGGTCGGCCTGTCCCGGCAGAATCAGGGTGCAGGCCGAAAGGCCCGCTTCTCCCGCCTCCGGAGTCACGGCCGAAACCTCTTCGACCTGAGCGGAATCCGGAAAGAGCGTCACCTGATTTGGCGCGGCCCAGGCCCAGAGGGGAAAGAGAAGCATGAGCGCGGTCAGAATTCTGGTCATGTGTCCTCCTGCGTAAAAAAAAAGCCAACCCGAGGGTTGGCCACATGTTCTTAATCTTCCTGGCTCGGGTCGAAGCCGATCTGCTTGATGAAGCCCATGCCACCCTGCAGGTTGACCGGTTCCATGAATCCGGCGTGACGCAGGGTGATCTGTGCTTCGTAGGAACGGCCGCCGCTGTTGCAGACCAGCACGATCTTCTTGTCTCTGGGAATTTCATCCAGTCGGTCGCGGATCTGGCCTTGCGGGATGTTCTTCCAGTACTCTGGATGCTTGTTCACGAAAGGTTCCGCGTTGCTCCATTCACGGGTGTCGATGCACAGGAGGTTCTCTTTGGCCCGGTTCTCCCAGAGGCGGGCGAACTCGTCGGGCTGGACGGGGACATTGCGGCCCATGAGGATGTTCTCCGCAGTATTGGCCGCAGCGTTCAGGACGTCCATGGCCGAGCCGAAGGGCGGGGCGTAGGCCAATTCCATGTTGGCCACGTCGCGCAGGGTCGGATGGTACTTGAGGATGGCCGCCATGGCGTCGATGCGGTCCTTGACCGAATCGCCGTTGTGACAGACGCCCTGCAGACCGAGAACGCGGCCCGTGGGTTTCTCGACCACGATCTCCAGACTGACCATGTCCCGCTTGGGGTAGAAGTGGGAGTGGTCGCTCATGATGACATGGGTGCTGAAGGCGTCGAAGCCCTCTCGCAGGGCCACGGGCAGGGACAGGCCGGTGCCGGCGAAGCCGTACTCGAAGAGTTTGATGATGTAGGTGCCGATGGCTCCGTCGAAGGTCTCGCGCCCGCCAGCCACGTTGGTGCCGATGATGCGCCCCTGGCGGTTGGCCAGGGAGCCCAGGGGATAGTAGCCGAGCTTGCCCGTGACCATGTTCTCGGTGAGCACGCAGTCGCCGCCGGCGTAGATGTCCGGATCGGAAGTCTGCATGTTTTTGGAGACGATGATGCCGCCGCGCTCGGAGCAGAGCAGACCGGCCTCGCGGGCCAGGGTGTCGTTGGGGATGACGCCCACGGCCAGGATGACCAGATCTGTGTCGATGGTGCGCTTGTTGGTTTTGACCCGGACGACCTTGCCGTCCTCGCCTTCGATGGCCTGGACCATCTCGGAGGTGCAGACGGTGACGTCGTTCTCCTCGAGGTGCTTCGTGGCGATGGTGGACATGGATTTGCTCATGAAGCCCGGCATGATCTGGTCCGCGACTTCGACCACAGTGGTCTCGATGCCCCACATGTCGGCGAAGGCCTCGGCCATCTCCAGGCCGATGAAGCCGCCGCCAACAACGACGGCGGAATTGACGCCGGCCGCTACCTTTTTCTTGATTCGGATGGCTTCGTCCAGGGTGGCCACGGTAAAGACGTTCTCCAGTTCTCGTCCGGGGATGGGGAGCTTGCGAGGCGTGCTGCCCATGCCCAGGACCAGTTTGTCGTAGGGCAGCGTGGACTGGGTGCCGTCCTTGGTCTGGACCAGGACCGTTTTGGCCTTGCGGTCGATGGACAGGGCCCGGGTCTCGGTCATGACCTTGAAGTCCTTGCAGTCCTGGAAGAACTGTTCGTCGCGGACCATGTGGAAGCTCGTTTCCTGGAGTTGCTTGTGGTCGCTGACGTCGTCGGACACGTAGTAGGGGATGCCGCAGCCGCCGTAGGAGATGAGTTTGCTGGCATCGACCAGGGTCACGTCCGCGTCCGGAGCCACGCGCTTGATGCGGCAGGCGGCCTTGGGACCCAAGGCTACGCCGCCAATGACGATTACTTTTAAAGACATGAAAAACTCCTTGGAAAATGAGTATGTTGACTTGTTAGTTCAGTAGTTGTGGGATGAGTTGCTTCGCTAATACATTTTTGCCGGAAGTGGTAGAAGAAAAATCATTTTGGAGTGATATGATCTGGATTCATCATCTACTGCAGCTTTGGGCCGTTGGTTTGAATGAAACGCATTATGCCAAAATTATGAATCTGAAGGAGGTCTGCCCCCACTGCGTGTATATGTCTGCTTTAATGCGGTGTGGAAATCCACCCCTCTGGGCGCGGTCAGAGATATCTGGCTCAGCCTTGCGAGTTTTTGCAAAATCGCGTCGGCGAAGCCAGAAATTGATCAGTTTCCCAATAGGGGGTGGCCTTTCTGGCCAATTTCAGGAATTTTCTACTAATGCATTACTTGGAAATAAGTAAAAAAATATGCTAGTTATGTCGCTATGAAATTTAAAATTTCACAAAATTCATATATAAACGTGTAGTTATGTAAAAATAGAGATAATAAATGTAAAATAAATTAAGTTAAAGTGCTTCTCGTTTTTGGAAATTCAACTTTTTTCCAGTGTGTATGTACTGTCTCAATTTCTTTCGGCGGGTTGACTCGATAGTTGTTCTTGATTATAATATTTTTCAAAACACGCCAACCCATTCTTACAGGTTCGTCATATGAAAATTTCTGCCCGTTCCCGCTATGCGACTCGAATTCTGATTGATTTGGCCCTGAATGACAAGGACGCTCCCATTCGGACCACGTCCATCTCCGAGCGGACGGGCATAAGCGTCCTGTTTATCGAGCAGATATTAAAAGCGCTGAAGCAGGCGGAGCTGGTGGTAAGCAAGCGCGGGGCCATGGGGGGCTACCACCTGAACCGCAGCCCCAAAGAGGTCTCTCTCGGCGAAATCATCCGCGTCATGGAAGGCTCCCTGAGCCTGACAGACTGTTGCGAAAACGACAAACTCTGCGTGCGCTCGGGGAGTTGCGTTACTCGAGATGCGTGGCGTCACGAGAGCGCCGTCATTGCCGAGAGCCTGGATTCCATCAATCTGTCCGACGTTATCGTCGGTGTCCCGCCGCATTGCCCAAGTCTTGAAGATGAGGAAGACGATCTCTCGGCGGTGTGTTGTGTGTTTCTTCCGAGATGCGCGGATTCCCGCACGTGATTCTCTTTTTTTTAATCGCGTAGGCTTCACGACTCATAGCTCGGAGACTCATGGTTGCCGGGCTATCGCTCTTTTTGTTGTGGCTGGAATTTCGCATTTTTTCTTCCGACTCGTCCGTACTCACGTAATCCAAATTTTATTCACCCCCTTGCCTCCCTCCTTGACATGCAAACATCCTTGGACTTAATCCGGACTAGTTTGATCTAAATTGATATAGTCTGGAATAGTCTCGTTGGTGACGAAGCGAGGCGGAATCCTTGCTGCATCCGGGAGCATCCCGTTGATCAAATCGCAGTCTGCGATAGTCGGTCTGTCCTGTGTGGCGGTTTGGCCGATAGGGACGTCTCGGATGGCTTTTTCTGATGGCTGATGATGTTGGTGACTTCCTGCCGTATTGATTCACGCGATAATGCCGAACCGTTCTTTCATGCCCGGTCGGCGATGGTCGTCATGCTGTGGGAGGGGTGTCTTGATGTTCAAAAGTATGATCTGCGGAGAACTTCGTGCGAATTTCCACTACGACTCATTATGCATCTCGTCTTCTTTTGGATCTGGCCCTCAATGCGGATGTCGCCCCGATCCCCGCCTCCAGGTTGGCCGCGAATACCGGGATACCGGTCAAATTTGTCGAAAAAATCGTGCGCCCCTTGAAGGCCGCCGGGTTTGTCAAAAGTGTCCGTGGCGCCATGGGCGGACATTATCTGAACTGTCCGCCTGACGACATTACTCTGGGCAGTGTCGTCCGTCTGATGGATGGGGGCATCCGCCTCTCCCAATGCAGCGCAGGCGACGCCCATTGCGCCAAGTGCAATGACTGCCGGACCAGAGATGTCTGGCGCGGGGTCACCGAGAAGTTGGAGCAGGAACTCGATTCCATCACCTTGGCTGACATGCTTGGCAGCCATCGACCAGGATGCTGGAGGGTGGCGATGACGGGTACCGAAGGGTGACCTTTACCGCCATCCCGCGCGGCTTATCAAAATAAGTATTTTAACTTTGGTGCATTAGATAGTTTTTAGGATATCGTGAAAAAAAACACAAAATGCGCTTGACACGGGCGCAGGTCTAATTTTAATTCGGACTTGTTTTATCTAAATTGATCTAATCAAGTATGAATGAGTCAGGAACTGTATGCCCGTGCTTTTGAGGTGTTGTGTGTTTTTTCGCGCATTTGGTCTTGTCCGATTTTCGCCCTCTCCAAGGACGGTGAAGATTGGGATTGATGAGTCATTAAGCTGATTTTTTTCAATATATTATTCTATTCAAGGAGAATTTTGACATGAAGAAGTTGCTTATTCTTGGTTCCGGTTCCGGCGGAACCATGGTCGCTACGAAAATGCGCGAGAAGCTCCCGGAGAGAGAGTGGGAGATTACGGTCATAGATCGTGATTGGCAGCATCACTACCAGGCCGGCTGGCTGTTCGTGCCGTTCGGAGTCTATACTTTGGACGACTGCATCAAGCCCAAGTCAGATTTCATCCCCAAAGGCGTCAAGCTGGTCATGGACTCCATTGAGGTGATCGACCCCGTGAAGAAGACCGTGAAATGCAAGAACGGCTCGTACTCTTACGACCTGGTCGTGGTGGCCACTGGTTGCCGCATCGCTCCGGAAGAAGTGGACGGCATGATGGACGACTGGGGTGGCAACATACAGAATTTTTACACACCCAACGGCGCCGAGGCCTTGTTCAAGAAGTGGAAGAACATGAAGGAAGGACGCATCGTCCACCACATCGCCGAAATGCCCATCAAGTGCCCTGTCGCTCCGCTTGAGTTCGTGTATCTGGCCGACTGGTTCTTTACACTGAAGGGCGTGCGCCAGAACATTGAAATCGAGCTTGTGACTCCGCTGACCGGCGCTTTCACCAAGCCCGTCGCCGCCAAGATCCTGAGCAAGGTCTGCGAGGACAAGAACATCAAGGTCACCACGAACTTTGTCGTGGACAATGTCAACGTCGGCAAGAAGACCATCGAGTCCGTAGCAGGTGAAGAGGTCCCCTACGATCTGCTGGTGGCCATTCCGCCGAACTTCGGCCAGCAATGCATCATCGATTCAGGCATGGGCGACGCCATGGGCTACGTTGATACGGACAAGCACACCCTGAAGGCCAAGCATTACGACAGCATGTACATAATCGGCGACGCCACCAACGTGCCCACCTCCAAGGCCGGCAGCGTGGCTCACTACCAGTCCGACATCGTCGTGGACAACCTGATTCGCGAGATCGAGGGCGAAGAGCCTCTGCCCGCATTTGACGGGCACTCCACGTGTTTCATCGTTTCGGGTTACGAGCAGGCCTACCTGATCGACTTCAACTATGAGGTGGAGCCCCTGCCCGGCAAATATCCCTTCCCCGGCCTTGGACCGTTCTCCCTCTTGGGCGAATCTCACATGAACTACTGGGGCAAGATGATGTTCAAGTGGATCTATTTCGACATGATGCTCAAAGGACACGAATTGCCGCTGGAACCGCAGATGTTCATGGCCGGAAAAATGCGTCATCTGGCCAAAGCCTAAGCGGGGGGTCATGATGAACATGTCCAAAGAAGATCTTATTCTACAGCGCCTCGAGGAGATCGAGGCCAAGGTGTCTCTGGTACACGAGCGCGCCGTTGCAGCCCAGAACTTCCGGCGGGAAATCCAGCCGGTCATGAACGATGCCGTCAAGGTCATGCTGCATGAGCTTGGAGATATCGAGACCGGCTTCCAGCTGGAAGATTTGTTCGATTTGCTGAAGACGTCCATGCGCAATGTCAAGAACCTTACCTACACCCTCAAGCAGCTCGAAAACGTCATTGATCTGTGGAATACCATGGAGCCCCTGATGAAGGGTACCGTGCCCAAGGCCATCGCCTACCTGGATGACCTGGAGCAGAAGGGCGTGTTCCGCACCTACCAGGCCATGCTCACTCTGCGCGCCAAGGTGGCTCAGGAGTATGGCCCCGAACAGATCGAGGAGATGGGCGACGCCTTTGTGTTCCTCATCGGCATGCTCAGCAAGCTGTCCGATCCCAAGGTCCGCCTGATGATCGAAAAGGCTTCCGACGCCTTTACCACCATGGATCTGGAAAATGTCAAGGATTGCGGTCCAATCGGTCTGATCCGCGCCATGGGCAGTCCGGAGGCCAGACAGGGCCTCGGGGTCATGGTCGAGATGACCAAAACCCTAGGCAAGTTGAAGTAACATGCCCACGATGCGGGAACTGGTCCGCCGGTTCCCGCATTTTTCATCATGAATACGCACCGCCTCCGGATGACATAACTCCGCAGGGCGCAAAGGGAGGAGATCACCATGACCAAAAAAATTCTCATTATTGATGATGATCCCGAAATTCTGATCTATTTGAAGGAGCTTTTCCAGGACAACGGGTTTGTCACGGTCACGGCGTCCAACGGGGTCGAGGGTCTGAAGACGGTCGTAGCCGAGCGGCCCGATCTGATCACTTTGGACATGGACATGCCGGAAAAGGGGGGCACCCTCTTTTATGCCGCGATGCGCAAGGACGAAGCCGTGCGCGAAATCCCGGTCATCGTCGTCAGTGGAGTCGGGCCCAGGCCTCCTGCGCTCAAGAAAGGTGTTCCGGTCATCTCCAAACCCATCGACAACGCCAGGCTCATGCAGCTGGTTGAAGAAATGCTGGGTTGATTCACAGTCGGTCGCGGGAGGTCTCTGCCTTTGAAGGGGCGCGGCCTCCCGCCGCTGATTTAGGCAACACCATGTCACACACCTCCACCACGCAACGTCCTGTCACTGCGATCGCGCTCAAGGCACTGATCGTCGATGACGAGCCGGACATCCGGGAGCTGATGTCGCTCCTGCTCTCCGATCTCGGGTACGAGCCGATCACCGCTTACGACGGTGTCAACGGCCTTGAGACATTCCTGGCGATCCGTCCGGAGATTGTGCTCACGGACATCAAGATGCCCGGCAAGGACGGGATCGCGCTGCTCAGGGAAATCAAGTCCACAAGCCCCGAAACCCAGGTCATCATGCTCTCCGGCCACGGGGACATGTACTTGGCCATCCAGAGCCTCAAGTTCGACGCCGCCGATTTCATCACCAAACCCATCGATGAGGAACTGCTTGAGGTCGCCCTGCGCAAGGTCTCGGAGAGGATCGGGCTGCGCGCCCAGCTTCGGGCGCACACGGAGAATCTGGAGCGTCTGGTGGACGAGAAGTCGGCCGCCCTGGTGGAGATGGAACGCCGGCTGGCCGCCACCCAGGTCATGGAAGGCATGGGCAGGGCATTAACCATCCTCTCCGGGGCGTCGCCGTCGGGTACGTATTTTCTGGAGCTTCCCTTCTACGTAGCCATCCACGACGGGCAGTGCGCTGTCGTTACGGTCAACGAGACCTACCGGCGCAGCTTCGGTGACCGCGTGGGGCTCAAGAGCTGCGACGTGTATGAGCGATGTGGCGAGGCTGGCTGGCGTAGCCCGGTGAGCGAGGCGGCGGAAATGCAGGCCAGCGTCCATCGCCATGAAGTCATGATCGGCGAAGACGGAGCCAGGTTGCCCGTGGTGTCCCACGTCTCCCCGGTCATCGGCGCGGGCGGCAGGCTTGAGTTGTTGCTTGAGGTCGCCGTGGACGTCTCCGAGATGCGCCGGCTGCAGGACGAGCTTATGCGCACCCAGCGCAAGTTCGAGCACTTCTTCAACATGGTTCCCTGTTCCATCACCGTGCAGGACCGGGACCTCAGGATCGTGGAAGCCAACGCCTCCTTCCGCCGAGACTTCGGAATTCCCGAGGGCCGCACCTGTCACGAGCTCTACAAGCAGTGCGACAGTCCGTGCGGGGAATGTCCGGTGCTGGCCACGTTTCAGGACGGAGCGCCTCATCAGTTCGAGACCGTGGTCACCACTGTCAGGGGGGAGCGGCGCAATATCCTGGTCTGGACCGCGCCGCTGCACGGTGCGGAGGACGAGAACGGCCACGTGCTGGAGGTGGCCACGGACATCACCCAACTGCGCGAGCTGCAGGATCATCTCTCGTCGCTTGGCATCATGCTCGGGTCCATGTCCCACGGAGTCAAGGGGCTGCTCATGGCCATCGACGGCGGTGCGTACCGTGTCGACAAGGGGCTTCAGACCGGGGACCTGGAGCGTGTCGCCGCAGGCTGGAAGACGGTACGTCACCGCTTGGATCACATGCGCAAGACCGTGATGGATATATTGTATTATTCAAAATCCCGAGAACCGGAATTGTCGAGCCACTCCCTTGTGACAATGGCCGAACATCTGGCCGAAACCGTGGTCGCCAAGGCGGGAGAGTTCGGGATTTCATTGCGGACCGATTTTACGCAGGCTCGCGGGAATGTCGCCGTCGATGAAATCGCTTTCTCTTCGGCATTGGTCAATATCTTGGAGAATGCCGTGGACGCATGTCGTCTTGACCACGCCTCCTCGGAGCATCATATCGATTTCAGCGTGGCCCGTCGCGACGATCAGGCCGTCTTCACCATCGTCGACAACGGCATAGGCATGGATCGGGAGACCATGAACAATATGTTCACCTTGTTCTTTTCCTCCAAGGGGTCCCTTGGTACGGGCATCGGCATGTTCGTTTCCCATCGGATCATCACCGCGCATGGCGGAACCATCGAGGTCGAATCCGAGGTCGGCCGGGGCACGGCGTTTCGGATTGTCCTGCCCGTGACGGATGGGGAAGACAGTTAGGCCGGCCGCGTGCGGGCACAGGCGGGGATCGGCGATCATCCTTGCGCGGGGCCGTCCTGGAGGGCATGGCGCGTATCGATTGTTTTTTGCGTCCCGGAAAAAATTTTGAACCGGCTTGGTCATTGGCATGCCACATAATTTCTTTTTTTCCAGATTCTCCCTCACCCTGCGATCAATTCTGATTGTTCTTCTGGTGCTCGTCCTGAGCGTTGGCACATTATATTTCATCGCGCTTAAAAACATTCGCTCATCCACCATGAACGGCCTTGCCGATTCCGCCGACGCAGCCTCATTGTCCCTGGCCCGCAACGTAGTGCGCCTGATGCTCGCACAGAGCGGCGGGGAGGAGGTCCGGAGCCTTTTGGATGAGAGGGGCGGGCATCCGAACATTTCTGCGGCGGCGCTGCGCGACAAGGCGGGTATGGCGACAATGACTGCCCCGCGCGAGAACGAGGGCGCGGTGGCCGGGTCCGAGAGCCGGGAGTGTCAGTCCTGCCATAGGCAAGAACCGCCAACCATGCTGGCGTCATTCATGCGGGAGGAGGGCGGCGCGACATATTTGACAGTGGTTCGGGCCATGCCAGCCCGCAAAGGATGTTTTGTCGGCTCCTGCCATGCCGGAAAAGCTGGGCAGAGCGTCCTTGGAACATTGAGTGTTGAAGTCCCTGTCTCGCGGGTGTTGAACGACGCGGTGCTGCCGGTGCGCCAGAGCATTGCCGTCACCCTGAGCGTAATGATGCTCGGCGTCACCGGATTCGCGGCCTGGATTTCCCGAAGGGTGACCACGCCCTGCACCAGGATCGCCGCAGCCCTGAAGGACACGTCAGCCGGTACGTCCTGGACCGACCTGGAGACGAACGACGCTGGAGAACTGCGGGAGCTGGCCGTTTCCGTGAACGCCATCGCGCAGTCCGTGCGCTGGCGTCAGCAGAACATGGACGAGAACCTGTCCATGTACCAGAGCCTTTTCGACGGCGTGCCGTGTCTGATCACCGTGCAGGATCGCGATTTGCGGCTGATTCGTTACAACAAGCTCTTCTGGGAGCATTTCGGGGCCAAGCCGGCGGATCACTGCTACAGGGTCTACAAGGGGCGGGACTTGAAATGCGTCAATTGCCCCGTGGAAAAAACCTTCCTCGACGGCAAGTCGCACACCACTGAGGAGAAGGGGTTCTACAAGGACGGGACTCCGGCCCACTGGATCGTGCGCACGGCCCCGGTGCACAACAGCGAAGGAGAGATCACGGCGGTCATGGAGATGTCTCTGGACATCACCCAGCATAAAGAGCTTGAGGAGAAGCTCAAGAAGTCGGAGCGCACCTATTCCACCATTTTCGACAACATCCCTGTTGTCGTTTTCGAGCTGAACGCCCACGATCTGGTGGTGCGCAATTGCAACCGCAAAATGTCGCAACTCTATGGCTATTGCAAAGGTGAGGTGATCGGCAAGCCGTTCACGCAGCTCTTCGCCCATGGCGACATGGAAGCGCACGCGGAGGATATTCGCAATCAAAAAAGGATCGCTCAGGCCACGCATATCGACAAGGAGGACAAGGAGTTTTTCGTGTCAATGGACTTGTCGCGAACGTCATTGAACGGAGATGACATCCTGTTGGCCGTGGTCAGGGATGTCACGGACAGGATTCGAACCGAACAGCAGGTCATCCATTCCAGCAAGATGGCGACTCTGGGTGAGATGGCGGCCGGTGTGGCTCATGAATTGAACCAGCCTTTGGCCGTCTTGAAGATGGTCGCCAACTTTTTCGTGCGCAAGCTGCGCAGGGACGAGAGTCCAAGTCTCGACGACTTGAGGCACATGACGAACAAGATCGTGGGCAACGTGGACCGGGCGACGAAAATAATCGAACATATGCGCGAGTTCGGCCGCAAGCCCAATCTGGAGAGTTCACCCGTCTTCGTCAACGAGGTCATGCAGCGAGCCTGCGACTTCTTCAGCGAGCAGCTCAAGATCAGGGACATCATCATCAATTGGGAGCTCGACCCGCAGCAGCCCGCCGTTCTGGCGGACCCGAACCGGCTTGAGCAGGTGTTCATCAAACTCCTGGTCAACGCCCGGGATGCCATCGATGACAAATGCTCGGAACGGCAGTGCACGCAGCGGGATCGGATCATCACCATGCGCACCCGGTCAAATGCGCGTCACGTCGTTGCCGAGGTCGTGGACACGGGGCCGGGGATTCCCAAGGATGTCGTGCCCAGGATCTTCGAACCTTTTTTCTCCACCAAGGAAGTCGGCCGGGGAACGGGGCTCGGGCTTTCCATTTGCTATGACATCATCACGGATTACGACGGCACCATTCACGCATTCTCCAAGCCCGGCCACGGCGCGCGCTTTGTGGTTTCCCTGCCTATCGCCGAATCCGTCAGGCCGGGAACGCAATGAGCAAGAGTCGGCCCTAGCAGGCAGCGTCCCGCCATGGACGGGAATCTGTATAAGGTGGAGCAGGAATTGCTGGAAATTGTTGCAGTTTATTCCCACCACACGCATTCATTCACGCCCTCTACGCGCCTTGGCGCCCGCTACGAATCCACGCTGATCGGTACTGTTCCGGGTCATTGGATCTCTTGAGGCTTGCTTTTAGCGACCGTGGCATTAATAGTTCTCCGTCGAGGGGCGCTAGCCCCCTCTTGAACGGATCATCCCGTGCGGGTTAATCCATGTGTCCAACGGGGCGGAGAATGTGAATTGAGCCCGCGAAAAGATCGGCGCAACCGGATCAAGCAATCAACAGGAGAGACAATGGCTGAAACCATCGACGATATTTCCATAGACTGGACCGACGAAGAGGGAGTCCAGAAGGTTCGGGAACTGAAAAAGGAAGTGCTGACCCGCGGAGCATGGTCAACGCTTATGTTTGCCTACCAGGAAGTGGGCCGCGGTGAGGAGGAGTTTGGGCCGGTCAAGTTCAGGGTCGGGCGTTATCAGAAGCGCAACGGCCGTTTTTCACCGCATTCCAAGTTCAATATCTCCTCGGTCAAGCAGGCCAAGCAGGTCGTGCAGACTCTGCAGGCCTGGATCGACGAATACGGTGAAGATGAGTAGGGCCGGGGTGTGTCATGACCGAACCATTTGAGGTTCCGGGTTCCGATCCCGACATCATGGTCGAGGACCAGTTGCAGGAGCCCAGGCAGTTTAAGGTATTGCTGCATAACGACGATTATACGTCCATGGAATTTGTTGTGGAAGTGCTTATGAATGTCTTTGGCAAATCAGAATCCGAGTCGTTTGCCATTATGATGAGTGTTCATGAGAAAGGGATTGGCCTGTGCGGAATCTACACGGCCGAGGTCGCGGAAACCAAGGTGCAGCTTGTGCATCAGATGGCCAGAGCCCGGTCTTTTCCCCTGCGCTGCTCCATGGAAGAGGTGTAAATGCTGAGTAAGGATTTGGAAAGAATCATCGGCAATGCTGTGCGCGAGGTCAAACTGCGTCAGCACGAGTTTTTGACCCTCGAGCATATGCTTTACAGCTATACGCTCGACACGCACGGTCAAAGCCTGCTTGCCGGTTGCGGCATAGATCTGGAGCGTCTGCGCAAGCAGTTGGCTCAGTTTTTTATCGACCATCTCGATGTAAGCCCTCGTCCGGAGCACGAGATTGTGCAGACGGTCAGCGTGCAGCGGGCCATGCAGCGGGCCATCCTGCACATTCAGTCCTCGGGCAAGAACCAGGTCGCGGCCGGTGATTTTCTGGCCGCCATGCTCGAAGAGGAGGACGCCTTTGCCGTCTATTACCTCAAGGCCCAAGGTCTGACACGGCTGGCGGTGATCGAGTACATTTCCCATCAGATTCCCGACGGGGCCGTGGCCGGCGAGGCCGAAACCAGGGATGGCGGCAAGCAGAGCGCCCTGGAAAAATATACGGTGGATCTGGTGGCTCGGGCGCTGGAAGGCAAGATCGATCCCCTGGTCGGCCGCGACGAGGAGCTCAAACGCACCCTGCAGGTCCTGGCTAGGCGCAAGAAGAACAATCCCATCTTCGTCGGCGACCCCGGCGTGGGCAAGACCGCCGTGGCCGAAGGGCTGGCGCTCAAGATTGCGCGCGGCGAGGTGCCGGAGCAGTTTGCCGAATCCCGTATTTTTGCCCTGGACATGGGCAGCCTTCTGGCCGGGACCAAGTACCGGGGGGATTTCGAGGCCCGTCTCAAGGGCGTCATCTCGGAACTCAAATCCATGGACGGGGCCATCCTGTGCATCGATGAGATCCATACCATCGTCGGCGCGGGTTCCACCAGTGGCGGGTCCATGGACGCCTCCAATATTCTGAAGCCCGTGCTGGCCTCGGGTGAACTGCGTTGTATAGGCTCCACCACCTACGAGGAATACAAGAATCATTTCGAGAAGGATCGCGCCCTGTCCCGGCGCTTCCAGAAAATCGACATCGTCGAGCCCACCGTGGCCGAGAGCGAGAAGATCCTCATGGGTCTTCGGCCCTATTACGAGGATTTTCACGGGGTGAAATACCAGCCCTCGGCCATCTCCGCTGCCGTGGAGCTTTCCGCCCGGCATATCAACGACCGCTTCCTGCCGGACAAGGCTATCGACGTCATCGACGAGGCCGGAGCCATCTTTGTTCTCTCCGGGGACAAGAAAAGGCGCAAGTCCGTGACCCGGCGCGACATCGAGGAAGTGGTGGCGCGCATGGCGCGTATCCCGAGCTCCCGCGTCAGCGCCTCGGACCGTGACCGGCTGGCCAGCCTCGAATATGAACTCGGCTCCAAGGTTTTCGGACAGAAGGAGGCGGTGGCGATGCTGGCCCAGGCCATCAAGCGCTCCCGCGCCGGTCTTGGCAACGCGGAGCGGCCCCTTGGCTCCTTCCTGCTGAGCGGCCCCACGGGCGTGGGCAAGACTGAGCTGGCCAAGCAGTTGGCCAGTTGCCTGGATGTGGCCTTCGTGCGCTTCGACATGAGCGAGTACATGGAGAAGCACTCCGTGGCCCGGCTCATCGGAGCGCCTCCCGGCTATGTCGGCTTCGAGCAGGGCGGCCTTCTGACCGACGCCATCCGCAAGACCCCGCACTGCGTGCTGCTCCTCGACGAGATCGAGAAGGCGCACATGGACATGTTCTCCATCCTGTTGCAGGTCATGGACCACGCTACCCTGACGGACAACAACGGCCGCAAGTCCGATTTTCGCAACGTGATCCTGCTCATGACCTCCAATGCGGGCGCCCGCGAAATGAGCGGCAACGCCATCGGCTTCAAGGCTGGGGCCGAGGAGGACAGAGGGCTGCGCGGGCTGGCCGCCATCGAGAAGCTCTTCAGTCCGGAATTCCGCAACCGTCTCGACGCCATCATTCCGTTCCATTCCCTGACCCAGGACATCATGGAAAAGATCGTGGACAAGTTCATGGGCGAACTGGGTGTCCAGCTCGCGGCCAAGAACGTGACCCTGGATCTCTCGCCCGAGGCCCGTTCCTGGCTGGCCAAAAAGGGCTTTGACCCCGCTTTCGGGGCCAGGCCGCTGGGGCGGCTCATCCAGAAGGAAATCAAGGACGAACTGGCAGGCAGGATTCTCTTCGGAGATCTCGCCGGCGGCGGAAGCGTTCGTATCGGCTTGACGGAGAGCGGGGAGCTGGATTTCATCTTCTCCCTCAAGTGATCCCGTCATGACCGTCTTTGCCCTGCCCGCACAGCCCGTCTTCCCTGATCCGGTCCATGCCGACGAGGACGGACTGCTGGCCGTGGGCGGGGATCTGTCGTCGCACAGATTGCTCATGGCCTACGCCCAGGGCATTTTCCCCTGGTACAGCGAGAATTCCCCAATTCTCTGGTGGAGTCCCGATCCCCGGCTTATTCTGGAGCCTGCGCGCATCCATGTGCCTAAAAGACTTGATCGCATCCTGCGGCAGGGACGCTTTCGCTTCACCCTGGACACGGCCTTCGAGCAGGTCATCACCAGCTGTGCCGGGACACCGCGCAATGGCGCGCGCGGGACCTGGATCGTCCCGGAAATGCTGGCCGCCTATTGCCGCCTGCATGAACTGGGGTTCGCACACAGCATCGAGGTCTGGTCAGGCGAGGCCCTGGTCGGTGGTCTCTATGGCGTGGCCTTGGGCGGGGCTTTTTTCGGGGAGTCCATGTTTTACCTTGAGCCGGACGCCTCCAAGGCCGGTCTGGTGACCTTGATGCGGGCTCTTGAAGCGGCCGGGTTTGTTCTTTTTGATTGCCAGCAGACCACCGCGCACATGCTCCGCTTCGGCGGGTTCGAGGTGCCGCGTGGCGAATTTCTTTCCCGTCTGGAACGGGCCCTGAAGCTGCAGACTCCTTGCGGGCACTGGAACCTGCGCGCTGGTGCCTTGATCGGCAGGGATCCCAAATAAATTTAACGGAGCCAAACGATGACTGATTTTGAACGCGGAAATGAGGAAGACTGGGTAGGGCGGCCAAGCAAGTCGCAACGCAAGCGGGACATGGTCGCCTTGCAGGAGCTTGGGGAGAGTCTGATCGAGTTGGCTCCGGAACAGCTCGGCCGGCTTGATCTGCATGAGGATCTGGTCGAGGCCATCCGTTTTTTTCACACCCTCAAAGACAAGGAAGCCAAGCGGCGCCAGCAGCAGTTCATCGGTACGGTCATGCGCAAGATCGATCCCGTGCCCCTGCGAGAGGCTCTGGAGGAGCTGGATCAACTTCGTTTTCAGCAGGCCGAGGCTTTTCATCAGATCGAGATCTGGCGCGACGCGCTGGTTGACGGGGACGCGGAGGTGCTGACCGAGCTGGTGGGACGTTTTGGGCTTGATCCCCAGCAACTGCGCCAGCTCTCGCGGCTGGCAGCGGTGGAGAAGGCCGCGGGCAAGCCATCCAAGAACGGCCGCGCCCTGTTCAGGCTGCTGCGTCAGAGTTTCGAACGCGAACAGACCCCGGATTAGGTCTAGGACGGCCCCGGATCGAGTGGCTTGTGCTGGCTCAGGTCGTAGAGTCCATGCACGACAAAGGGCAGGGGATAACGGGGCACGATTTCAAAACGGATGCGGCCGATGTCCTTGCCTTCGGGCATGGCGCTTAAAGGGAGCAGGCCTGCGGGCAGGGGAAATTCCAGGGAATTGATGCTGATGCGGATCAGGCGGTCGGCATACCGCGCGGTGAGGTACTCGACTATCTGGTCCATTTCCTCCCGCTTGAAGGATTCGAGCAGGACCGCCCGGCTGTTCCCCCGGCCTGGGGGCGGGCCGGTTTGCGGATATTCCTGTACGAGTTCGGGCCAGGGATAAACGGCTTCCTCCGAAGTCCAGTCGGGCCGAAAGAGGTGCACCAGGACATCCCGGCGGCCCTTGAAGACCCGGATGCAGATGGTGGCGACATGTCCGCGGGGGCAGAGATGCGCGGATTTTGCTTCCTGTCGAACTATCTCCATGAAACCTTCCTCCCTGGACGGGTTGTTTGCGTCAGTGTTTGAGAGAGGTCTAGCATGCTTTGGGACGGGCTTCAATGCCGCGTTCCCGGTTCTGCTTGAAATGATTCCGCTTCTGTGGAATGTGATTGCGTGTTGGGCCTTCAGACCATCAGGGAGCATCGAGCATGTCCGCCTTTTTCCTTCGCGCTGTTTTTACCTGCCTGGTCCTCTGCGCTCCGGCAGCCTCGCTGCACGCGGAAGAGTGGCGGTTGCTGGCGCCGGGGCTTGAGTTGCGCGAGTTTCTGATTCCCGATCAGATTGGGGATTTGGAGGGCAGGCAGAGTGGGATGGCGGTGCTGCGCATCAACTCCGACAAGTACGACGTAGCGCTGGGTTCCGCCCTGGACACCGGGCGCATGCACAGTATGCAGGAATGGGCCCGGCATTCGGGATTCGTTGCGGCCATCAACGCAGGCATGTTCCGGGCCGATGATCGGATGCGCAGTACGGGTTACATGCGCGACGCTGGCGTGATGATCAACTCATTCATTCATCCGAACTACGGAGCGTTCCTGGCCTTTCAGCCCCGGGACCCGTCCCTGCCCGCGCTGCGCTGGGTGGACCGCAAGAGCGATGCTGACTGGCAGTCCGTGCTTGCCGACTACGACGCGGTCATTCAGAATTATCGTCTCATCAGCCCGGAGCGGGAAAACCTCTGGGAGCCGAGCGAAAACCGCCATTCCGGCGCGGCCATCGCCATGGACCGGGAAGGGCGGCTTCTTTTTGTGCATTGCCGTCCCCGGCTGTCCCTGCACGAGTTTGCCCAGGCCCTTATCGAACTGCCCCTGGATCTGATTGGGGCCATGTATGTCGAAGGCGGAGCCGACGCAGCCATGTATGTCGATGTGGACGGCTTTGTGGGGCGTTTCGTGGGCGAATACCGGTCCGATTTTTTTCAAGGCAGCAACAAGAATTTCTGGCCCGCGCCAAACGTGCTGGGCATCCGGCCCAAATAGCCCTTCATGACGCCAGCTATCAGTCCGGCGTGCAGGTATCCATGTCCCTCTTTCAGCTTGAATCCGAATATGTCCCGCGCGGCGATCAGCCGGCGGCCATCGACGCCCTGTGTTCAGGGATCCGGCAGGGCGTGCGCGATCAGGTGCTGCTCGGCGTGACCGGTTCGGGCAAGACCTTCACCATGGGCCACGTCATCGCCAGGCTGGATCGACCCGCGCTGATCATGGCTCCCAACAAGACCCTGGCCGCGCAACTCTACAACGAGTTCAAGGGTCTCTTTCCGCACAACGCCGTCGAATATTTCGTCAGCTATTACGACTACTACCAGCCCGAAGCCTATCTGCCGCATTCCGACACGTACATCGAGAAGGATTCGGCCATCAACGACGACATCGACAAACTGCGCCACGCCGCGACCCACGGCCTGCTGACCCGCCGCGACGTGATCATCATCGCCTCCGTGTCCTGCATCTACGGTCTGGGCTCGCCCGAGTACTACGCCAAGATGGTCATACCGGTCGAATGCGGACAGCACGTCGCCATGGAGACGATCATCGGGCGGCTGGTCGACGTGCAGTACGAGCGCAATGACTACGATCTGCACCGCGGCACTTTTCGCGTGCGAGGGGACGTGCTGGAGATTATCCCGGCCTACGAGCACGAGCAGGCCCTGCGCCTGGAATTTTTCGGGGACGAGATCGACGGTATCTACGAGACCGATCCGCTGACCGGCGAGATTCTGTCCCAGGTCCAAAAGACGGTCATCTATCCGGCCAGCCACTATGTCTCGGACCGCGACAACCTGGTGCGGGCCATGGCCGACATCCGTGAGGAGCTGCGTGAGCGGCTGGCGTATTTTCAGGCCAATAACATGCTCGTCGAGGCGCAGCGCCTGGAGCAAAAGACCCAACTCGACCTGGAGATGATCGAGGAACTTGGCTACTGCAACGGCATCGAGAACTATTCCCTGCACCTGGACCGACGCAGGACCGGGCAGCCCCCGTCGACGCTCATCGACTATTTTCCGAAAGATTTTTTGCTGTTCATGGACGAATCGCACATCTCCGTGTCCCAGGTCGGCGCCATGTTCAAGGGCGACCGCTCGCGCAAGCAGACCCTGGTCGATTACGGGTTTCGCCTGCCCTCGGCCCTGGACAACCGGCCCCTGAACTTTGACGAATTTCTGGAGCGCATCGGCACCACGGTCTTTGTTTCGGCCACCCCCGCCCCCTGGGAACTGGAGCGGGCCCAGGGCGTGGTGGTGGAGCAGATCATCCGGCCTACGGGCCTCGTTGACCCCCAGATCGAGGTCGTGCCCACGGCGGGACAGATGGATCATCTCATGGCGCAGTGCCTGGCGCGCATCGCCGTGGACGAGCGGATCATGGTCACGACCCTGACCAAGCGCATGGCCGAGGATTTGACCGAGTTCCTGCAGGCCCGGGGCGTGCGCGCTCGCTATCTGCATTCCGACATCGACACCCTGGAGCGGGTGGCCATCATCCAGGCCCTGCGCGCCGGGGAGTTCGACGTGCTGGTCGGCATTAACCTGCTGCGCGAAGGCCTTGATATTCCGGAAGTCTCTCTGGTAGCCATGCTTGATGCCGACAAGGAGGGGTTCCTGCGTTCGACCCGCTCCCTGATCCAGACTTTCGGCCGGGCCGCGCGCAACGTGAAGGGCAAGGTCCTGCTCTACGCCGATACCGTGACCCGCTCCATGGCCGAGGCCATGGGCGAGACGCAGCGGCGCAGGGAGCGGCAGACCCTCTACAACGAGGAGCACGGCATCACGCCGCAGTCCATCCGCAAGACCTCGGAGAACACTCTTTACGACCTGCACCGCGAGACCAGGGAGCAGGAACGGGCGGCAGAGCGGACAGCGGATTATGATCCCGGCCCCGAGAATGTGGCCAAGGAAGTGTCCCGCTTGAGCCGCGAAATGCGCAAGGCGGCGGAAATGCTTGAATTCGAGGAGGCGGCCCGTATCCGGGACCGAATCAAGACCCTGGAAAAACGCTATGGTCTGGATGGTTCCAGGGCGACACGATCATGAAGACATGCTCACTGCACACATCTTTTCTGCGCCGCTTTCTGCCGGGCTGTTCTGCCGGTATTCGCGGATTCACCGGCCTGTATCAGACCGTCAAGTTCCGGTTCGGGTCCTTTTTTCCGCTGGTCCTTGGCGCGGGCTTTCTGCTCACGGTTTTTGCCTACGGCCTGTTCATCTTTCTGGTGGTCGAAGGCTGGAGCCTGCTGGACAGTTTCTATCAGGTGGTCATGACCCTCTCCACCGTCGGGTTCATGGAATTGCACCCGCTTTCGGACCGGGCTCGGCTGATGGTTTCATTTCTCATTCTCATGGGTGTGGGCAGCTTTGCCTACCTGGTGGGCGCATTTACTCAGGTCGTGGTCGAAGGGCGGCTGCAGGATTTATGGGGGAAACGTAAAGTGCAGAAAATCATTGATTCCCTGGCGGATCATTACATCATCTGCGGCTATGGCCGCATAGGCGCGGTGGTGGCGGAGGAGCTCCGGCGGGAAAACCTGCCCGTGGTGGTCATTGAGAAGGATCCGGAGCTTCTCTTTGACCTGGAGCGGGACAGATTTCTTTTCCTGGCCGGTGACGCCACTGCGGACGAGTTCCTTCTCTCCGCCGGGGTGGAGCGGGCCAAGGGGCTTTTTGCCTGCGTCAGCCAGGACGCCGAGAACGTGTACATCACCCTGTCCTCGCGTCAGTTCAATTCCAAGCTGACCATCATCGCCCGCGCCGACCGGCCCGAATCCGTGGCCAAGCTGGAGCGGGCCGGGGCCAACCGCGTGCTGACCCCGCACCAGATCGGCGGCAAGCGCATCGCGCAGGTCATGCTGCGGCCCACGGTTACGGATTTCATGGATCTGGCCACTCAGGGGCACAACCTGCAGATGGAGGAGATCCCGGTACGGTCGGGCTCCGAGCTGGTGGGCAAGAACCTGATCACCTCCGGCATCCGTCCCCGCTTCAACCTCATGATCATCGCCATCGAGAAGGCGGGTGGCAGGATGACCTTCAATCCGCACCCGGAAGTGACCATCGAGGAGGGTGACACACTCATCGCCGTCGGCCCTCCGGAGAACTTTCCCGGGCTGCAGGCCGTGTGCCGTTTCGCCAATGGGGATGAAGCATGACCCTGCCGCTGGACCTTCCTTCCGAGGCCCACCGGCTGGTCGAACGTCTGACCGAGTACAACGATGCCTACCGCCGTGGAGCCCCCCTGGTCGGTGACGCTCAGTACGATCTGCTGCTCGCGCGGCTGCGCGAAATCGACCCGCAGCACGCCTTTTTGCACCGAGTCGAGCCCGAGACCTTTTCCGGCAAGCGCGAAATCCGCCACCCCGTGCCCATGCTCTCCACCGACAAGGCCTACACCCCCGAGGAGCTGGAGCGCTTTGTGGCCCGCGTGGAAAAGGAGGCCGGAGAGATCGGGGTGAGCGGAGTGCGTTACCGGGTCACGCCCAAACTCGACGGGCTGGCGGGCCGCGACGACGGGACTTTTTTTGTCACGCGCGGCAACGGCGAGAGCGGCTACGAGGTCAGCTCGGCCTTTGCCAAGGGCATGATCCCGCTCGGCGGGCGGGGCAGGGGCGTGGGTGAGATGGTCATCCTGCAGAGCTATTTTCAGGAGCACCTGACCGACGCTTTCGAGCATCCGCGCAATCTGGTGGTGGGCATCGTGTCCTCGGATACGGTCAACGAGCTGGCCAGAAAAGCCCTGGCCGACGAGGCCGTGCATTTTGTGCCCTACGCCGAACTGCCGAGCTGGGAAGGGAGTGGGGCGGAGTTGCTGCAGCGCATGGACGCCCTTACGGAGGAACTTTCGGCGCAAGTGGACTATCCCCTGGACGGCATGGTGGTGGAGGTGGTGGACGAGGACGTGCGCCGGACCATGGGCGCCACCAGTCATCACTACCGCTGGCAGATCGCGGTCAAGCGCAAGGGCGAGACGGCCCTGACCGTGGTGACCGGGGTGGTCTGGCAGGTCGGTCGAACGGGCAAGGTCACCCCGGTGCTCATGGTCGAACCCGTGAACGTCTCCGGGGCGACCATCCGCCGGGTCACGGCGCACAATGCCGGTCTGCTGGAGAAGAAGGGTCTGGGTCCGGGGGCGGAAATCGAGATCATCCGCAGCGGCGAGGTCATCCCCAAGGTCGAAGCCGTGCTGGTCCCGGCCGCGACCGCGTTGCCTGCGGTCTGTCCGTCCTGCAGCACTGCTCTTGAGCGCGAGAACGATTTTCTGCTGTGCCGCAATGAACGATGTCCCGATCAGGTCGTGCAGACCATCGAGCACTGGTTCAAGACCCTCGGCAACGCCGACTGGTTCGGACGCAAAACCGTGGAAAAGCTGGTCCGTTCAGGTTATGACAGCCTTGAAAAGGTGTACAAGTTGGGCGAGGAGGATTTTCGGGCCATGGGTTTCGGCCCCGTGCTGTCCGGCAATCTGGCCGAGGCCGTGTACCTGAGCCGCACCCGCGAGGTCGAGGACTGGCGTTTTCTGGCCGCCCTTGGCATTGAGGATCTGGGCAAGGGTGACAGCCGCAAGCTCTTGGAGCAGTTTCGCCTCCAGGATCTGCTGGATGTCAGCCGGGAGCAGATCGAGGCCATTCATGGTTTTGGCGCCATTACCGCCAGTTCCATCGCCACGGGTCTGCAGCGTGTGGCCCCGACCCTGCGCCATCTTCTGGATCTGGGATTTCGGATCATGGCGACCGGCGCGGCCCGCGAGAAGGTCACCGGCAGTCCCCTGGCGGGCAGGCATGTGGTTTTTACCGGCAAGATGCGCGGCTCGCGCGAGGATATGCAGGAAGAGGCCCGCGCTCAGGGAGCATTGGTGCAGAGCGCGGTCAATTCCAAAACCGATTTTCTGATCTGCGGCGAAAACGTTGGCGCGAACAAACTCGCCAAGGCCCGGCAGTTCGGGACGGCCATCCTGCAGGAAGAGGAATATCTGCGTCTTATCGGCGCAGTCGGGTAATTCAACACGAGGAGTCTATCATGAGCATTCCAGTCATCATCATGGGGGCCAAGGGGCGGATGGGTTCTACCCTGACCCATTTGGCCATGGAGTCCGACCAGTTTTCCTTAAGCGGGGTGGTGGAACGGGCCGAATACAGCAAGGGGCTGGAAGTGCTGGGTTGTCCCGTGGCCCACGATCTGCAAGAGCTGCTGTCCTCCTGTCCCGGTGCGACGGTCATCGACTTCACTGCCCCGGAAGTGAGCCTGAGTTCGGCCCGCAAGGCTGCAAAGACGGGCAACCCTGTCGTCATCGGCACCACCGGGCTCTCCGCCGAACAGCTGGCGGAACTGGAGACCCTGGCCCAGGACATCCCGATCTTCTGGTCACCGAACATGTCCATCGGCGTCAACGCCCTGGTCCGCGTCCTGCCCATGCTGGAGCGCATCCTGGGCGAGGCCTACGACATGGAGATCACCGAGATCCATCACCACCACAAGAAGGACGCGCCCAGCGGCACGGCGGTCAAACTGGCCCAGGTGCTGGCCGAGTCGCGGGGCTGGAAAATGGACGAGGTAGGCAACTACGGCCGTCAGGGAATAATCGGCGCGCGGCCGGAAAAGGAGCTGGGCGTGCATGCCCTGCGCGGCGGCGATGTGGTCGGCGATCATACGGTCTATTTCTTCGGCCCGGGCGAGCGCATCGAGGTCACGCACCGCGCCCATTCCCGTGAAAACTTCGCGCGCGGCGCCCTGCGCGCGGCGACCTGGCTTGCGGGCCAGAAACCCGGCCGGCTCTATTCCATGGGCCAGCTCCTGGGAGAATAGATGGTCGGCACTTTGCGGCAGGCCCTCAATCTGCTCGGAGGCGTGGTCCTGGGCAAGGACACGCAGCTGCGCCTCTCCCTGGCCTGTCTCCTGGCCCGAGGGCACCTCCTCATCGAGGACATTCCTGGCATCGGCAAGACGACCCTGGCCAAGGCCCTGGCCGTGGTCCTGGGCCTTGAGTTCAAGCGAGTGCAGTTCACCAACGATCTGCTCCCGGCGGACGTGCTGGGGGTCTCGGTCTTTGACGCGGCCACGTCCTCCTTTGTCTTCCATCCCGGCCCGGTCTTCACCAACGTGCTCCTGGCCGACGAGATCAACCGGGGCACACCGCGCACCCAAAGCGCATTGCTTGAGGTCATGGAGGAGCAGCAGGTCAGCCTGGACAACAGCACGCGTCTGCTGCCCCGGCCTTTTTTCGTTCTGGCCACCCAGAACGCGCTCGATCAGGCCGGAACCTACCCCCTGCCGGAGTCGCAACTGGACCGTTTCCTGTTCCGCATCAGCCTGGGCTATCCCGACCTTGATTCCGAACTGGAACTCCTTGGGCGCAGCCAGACCGCCGGGCGGCCGGTCCTGCCCGAGGCGGTCAGCAATGCCGAGGAAGTTCTGGATTTGCAGGAGCGCGTCGATCATGTCCGGACCAGCGCAGCGCTGCTGCGTTATGTGCGCGATCTTTTGGACTGGACCAGGACGGGCGGTCGGTTTGTCAATGGTCTCTCTCCCCGCGCCGGGCAGGCGCTGGTTCGCGCTTCCCGCGCCTGGGCCTTTCTCGATGGCCGCGACTTTGTGCTGCCCGAAGACGTGCAGGCCGTCTTTCCGAGCCTCGCCGGTCACAGATTGCGTTCGGCCGACGGCGCGGGCGTCGACCTGGCCGCGATTCTGGCCGCGGTGCCCATCCCCTGAGCCCGGGCGGGGAGGACAGCATGGTTTTGCCACGGTTCATCCGCAATGTGATCCTGGCGCGGCAACGCGCGGATCTGCCCCTGCGTCTGAACCGGCGCAGGATTTACATTCTGCCCACCAGGGCCGGGACGGTCTTTGCCTTTTTTCTCCTGGCCATGCTGGTCGCGGCCATCAATTACACCAATAATCTCGCATTTTTGCTGACCTTTCTGCTGGGCAGCATCTCCATTCTTTCCGCCATTCATGCCTATGCAAACCTGGCCGGGCTTGAGGTCGAGGCCGGTCGCCTGTTTCCGGCCTATTGCGGGGACGACGCGAGGCTGCAGCTTTTTTTCCGGGCCGGAGGACGGGAGCGCAGGCGACTCAATGTGCGCATCGGCACTGCCGAGGACGAGTTTTCTCTTTCTGCCGGAGCCGGCCGGGAGATGGACCTGAACGTGACGACGTCCAGGCGCGGCCCGCTGCCTCTGGGGCAGGTCGTGATCAGCACCCGCTATCCCCTGGGGCTCTTTCGAGCCTGGTCTCCCCTTGTCCTGCCCGTGACCGGGCTGGTCTATCCCAAACCTCTGGCCATCAACAGGATGGACCGGCACCATCTGCAGGGAGATGGCGATGAAGGAGGGCTGGGGGTCGTCAGCCAGTCCGGAGAGTTTGGCGGTGTGCGGCCGTATCGGCCGGAAGACGGCCTTTCCCGGGTTTCCTGGAAAGCCTCGGCCAGGGGCGCGGGCCTTTTTTCCAAGGAATTCCGGTCCGGCGTGGCCCGGACTCTTGTCTTTGACTGGGATGAGGTCCGTGCATCCGGCTACGAAGAGCGCATCAGCCTGCTGGCCGGGTTGGTGCGGGAGGCGGAGCGGGAGGGGCTGTGCTACGGTCTGCGCCTGCCGGGCCTCATGCTCTCGCCGGGCAGCGGCGCAGGCCAGGCGCATCGCTGCCTGGAAGCGCTGGCTCTCTTGCCGGAGGCCGCATGATCCACGACAAGCGCCGCTTCAGCGTTACTCTGCTGGCCCTGGCTCTGGCCTTCGCGCCGCACCTGCCGCGCGTGCCGGTCTTTGTCGGCGTTTTTGTCTTCCTGGCCTGGGGCTACGCCCTAGGCATGCAGTACCGGGGCTGGCCCGTCCCTCCCCGCTGGCTGCGCGCCATCCTGGCCCTGGCCTGTCTTGCCCTGGTGCTCTCCACGTACGGCCGATCCTTTGGGCGTGACGCCGGGGTGGCCCTGCTGTCACTCATGCTGGGGCTCAAGGCCGTGGAGAGCAAATCCGTGCGCGACATGCTGGCCCTCTTGTTCCTGGCATATTTTGTGGTTGTGACCAACGTGCTTTATTCCCAGACTCTGGTCATGAGCGCGTACATGTTTTTTTCGGTCATGGCCGTGACCGCGGCCCTGGTTCATCTGCATTCCGGGGAACCCCGCCTGCTCCCCGACCTGCGGCGCGGGGGACTGCTCCTGGGCCAGGCCTTGCCGCTGGCCTTGATTCTTTTCGTCTTTTTTCCGCGCCTGCAGGGCGCCCTGTGGGGCGTTCACGACGAACGGGACGAAGGTGTCAGCGGCTTCAGCGACACACTGGAGCCGGGTTCGGTGGCGGCCCTGTCCCTGTCCCGGGAGGTGGCCTTCAGGGTCGATTTTCCCGGCGCCATCCCTGACCGCGACAGTCTCTATTGGCGCGGCCTGGTGCTGGACAGTTTCGACGGCGTGACGTGGTTTCGGGATTTGCCTTTCGACCTCGTCCCCCCGCGCACGGATGCCCTGCCTGCGCAAAGCGTGTTCTATACGCTGACCATGGAACCGCACAACAGGGAGTGGGTTTTTGCCCTTGATCTGCCCGTGCTTGCGCCCCGGGGCACGGTGCTGCGGTCCGATCAGACGCTGGCCAGCCTGCGCATGGTCCGCTCGCGGGTGCGCTACGAGCTCGCAGCGGTTCAAGCTCCCGGACTCTCGCCTGTTCCCGGCCCTGCATGGACCGCGCTGCCCAAGAGCGGCAATCCCAAGGCGCGCGCCCTGGCCGGGGAGTGGAAGAACGCGGGCCTCTCGCCGGGCGAGATGGTCGCGGCCGCGCTCACACTTTTTCAGGAGGGCGGGTTTGTCTACAGCCTGCGCCCCGGAGCAGCGGACGAAGACATCGTTGATCAGTTTTTGTTTGCAACCCGCCTGGGATATTGCGAACATTATTCCTCGGCCATGGCCTTTCTGCTTCGTGCCGCGGGAGTTCCGGTCCGGGTCGTGGTCGGCTATCAGGGCGGGGAAGAGAATCCCATGGGCGGGTACCTCATCGTCCGTCAGTCCGACGCCCACGCCTGGGTCGAAGCCTGGATGGACGGCCGCTGGCTGCGCGTCGATCCCACCTCCGTGGTCGCCCCGCAGCGACTGGTGACAGGGGTGGAGTCCTTCGTGCCCCAGGGACAGGGCGGAGTTTTGCCCGAAGGGGCCCAGGCCCTGCGCAAGGTGGGGCGTTTTTTTCAGTGGGGGTGGGACGCGGCCAACAACTCCTGGAATCAATGGGTGCTCGGGTTCAGCCATGAGCGGCAGCGTAACTTGTGGGAGCGCCTGGGTATCGACCCGGCCACCAGGGCCGGGGCCGGAAAGTTGGCGGGTGTCCTGGCCGTCGGGCTATGCATCATTCTGGGCGGGGTGTTCGGCTTCATGCTGCGTTCGCGGCGTGGGGAGCGGGATCAGGTTGTGTTTTTGTACGGCCGCTTTTGCCGCAAATTGGCCAAGCTCGGATTGGTCAGGGGATTGGCCGAGGGCCCACGCGATTTTGCCCGGCGCATCGGCAGGCAGCGCCCCGAACTGGACCCGACTGTCCGGTCCATTGTCGACGCGTACGTCGACCTGCGTTACAGTGGCCGGGGGGATTTGGCGGCATTCAAACGACTGATCGACGAATTCATGGGGAGAAAGATTTGATGGAAGAAAAAAAGGGTGCGCTGGTGCCGGTGGAAAAGAAGGAAGATCCTTCCGTCACGCCGGTGGAGCAGGAATATGAGCACGCCAAGACATATTTCAAGGAATCCACGGTCCAGGCGGCCAAGGTCAATGCGGCGCTGCTTACAGTGCTCGGGTTGTTTGTGTTGCGGGGAATCCGGTATGCGTGGGAGGCCTTTAGTTGCCATTTTCCATGGCGCAGAAAAAAATAAAGGCGCCCGCAGGCGCCTTGAGCTTTCGGCTTTGTTTAGCGACCCAGAATCCCGGACTTGAATTTTTCACCTGGTCCGGGCTTGGGCCCGATCCAGCAGGCCAGCAGGGCATCGTTGAAATCCTTGCCCGGGATCACGCCCTTGACTTGGCCGCGCACCATGATCGTGGTCCCGTCTGCCGGATCATACAGGCAACTCAGCGTCTCGCCCTTGTCCATGGTCTCCATCATGCAGCCGAGCGCCACGAAGCGCTCCTTGAGGGCCACGTCAGCGGCGGGTGTGTTGGCCTCCAGCCCTTCCAGCCAGGCGTCCGCGATCTTTTTGGCTTCGACCTTGCGCAGGAAATGCATGGTCATGCTCCGTGGAGCGTCCATCGCCAGGATCTTCCCGGCGTCTGTGGATGGTGCGACCAGATAGAGGCCAGCGGCGTAGACGTCGAAAAAGGTGAAGGTGCGCATGGCCAGGCCGTTCAAGGTCAGTGTGGATTCGCCCTGGGTGATCTGGTCGGGCAGGGTGACGTCGCCGATCTGGCCGCCCGAGGCAGGGGATGCTATGCACAGGATAATCAGGCACATGAAGATGTATTTGCGGATCATGAGTGAGCCCTTTATTGCTATCGTGTTGAAATACTGAAGTTGTCGTGTGAATATTTTGGCGGTGTTGAGCGCTCGCTTAACATCGGTTTTGCAAAATGAAAAGGGGGTAATAACACCCCCCTTTTTGGAGAATGCATGCTGGTCGCGATTCTTTCGGATATCCATGGCAATATCGAGGCCCTGGACGCTGTCTGGCAGGACATGGCGCCGCTGCCTGTCGACCGCATCGTGAGCCTGGGGGATGTGGTCGGCTACGGCCCGAATCCGGAGGAAGCTGTCCTTTCGGTGCGCGAGCACGACGTGCTGTGCTGCATGGGCAACCATGACTTCGGGATCGTCAACGCCACGGAACGTGCCTGGTTCAACTCCACGGCGCAGAAAGGGCTGGGGCTGACCGCGAGCCTGCTGTCTTCCGCGAGCCTGCAGTACATCGATACGCTGCCGCGTTTCTTGTGCCTGGCCGGGGCCAGGTTTGTGCACGGGTTCCCGCCTGACAGCGTGACTACCTATTTGTTTCATGTCGATGACGAGGCGCTTGAGAGCTGGTTTGCTCGGGGTGAAGCGCTGACTTTTGTCGGGCACACCCATGAGTTGGGTCTGATCAGCTGGACGGGAACCGAAGTGGAGCGCAGGGATCTTGGCCGGGAACATTTCATGTTTGACGGACGCCCATGCATAGTCAACGCGGGCAGCGTGGGACAACCCCGGGATGGGAACAACAACGCCAAATATCTGCTCTGGCACACGGAAACGGGCCGCATCGAGGTCCGCTTCGTTCCCTACGACATCGATCGCACCGTCGCCAAAATTCGCGAACGGGGCTTTCCCGACTATTACGCCACGAGGCTTTGGTGACCATGAAGATAGGTCGTTATAATATCCTGGGGACCCTTGGGCGGGGCGGCATGGCCGAAGTCTACAAGGTCTGGCACCAGGCCCTGGGACGGGTCATGGCCTTGAAGCTTCTGCAGCCGCATCAGCTGTTGAATGAGCTTATGGGTGAGGACAAGGTGCGGTCCGCATTTTTGCGCGAGGCGAGGCTCCTGGGCTCGTGCGATCATCGCAATATCGCCTCGATCTGGGATCTGGACGAGGACCGGGGGCGGCCTTTCATGGTCCTTGAGTACCTGTGCATGAATGTTGGGGATCTCATCGGCGAGGGGCGGGTGGTGGAGAACGGGACGCGCATTGTCCCGCCGCGCACGGCCCTTGATTTTGTGCGTCAGACCCTAAACGGGCTGGAGTATCTGCACGGCCTGGGCATCGTCCACCTCGACATCAAACCAGGCAACCTGATGCTCGGCAGCGACGGCACCATCAAACTGATCGACCTCGGCCTGTCGCGCTTGCGCGGCGAGGCCTGGGTCAAGCCTCGGGGCCTCAAAATCGGCTCTCCATATTACGCTGCGCCGGAACAGGAGGACAATCCCGAAAAGGCGGACGCGAGGGCCGATCTGTATGCCCTGGGGGTGGTTCTGCATCGTCTGGTCAGCGGACTTCTGCCCGTGGACGGGTTGGCGGAGTTGCCTCTTTTTTCCCTGGCGTGGCGGGAATTTTTCATCCGCGCCCTGGCCACTGATCCCGATGCGCGTTTTCAGGATGCAGGAGCCATGCGCGAAGCCCTGGACATCCTGGGAGCGGATCTGCAAAGCCGCTCGGACAACGACTGCGTGCTGCTCGAACCAGTATGCACCGTCATGGGCAAGCTGCGTTCGGTGCCGCTGCGCACAGGCGTGGGACCGCGTCCTTTTGATTTTCTGGACGAGCAGTACCGCCCGCTGAAGTTTCACGAGGCCGAGCTGGAAGAGGTCACAGGCGGCTGGCTGGACCGCTGCACGGGGCTGGTCTGGGGGCCCGTCTCACCCTGGCCCATGACCTGGGACGAGGGCGTGGACTCCGTGGTCGATGACTGGCGGATGCCGACGGTGGAGGAGGTTGTCTCCTTGCTGCGGCCCGGACAGGGGTTGGTGGAGTTCTGCCAGAGGCCCTTTGAGGACCGGTACTTGTGGGTCTGGACAGGGGATCGGCGCAGCTATACATCGGCGTGGTTCGTCGATGTGGGAGGGGGTGCGGTGCTGGCCCAGGACAGGAGCTGCCGCTTTCATGTGCGATTGGTGCGGTCTGTTTGAAGTAGGAGGCCGGGGTTGAGAGTGGGAGGGGCGGACCGGGTTGGACCGGGAGTCGTTCCGAAACTCCTTCGCTGGCCTCGTAGAGTTGAATCGTTGCGTGCAGTGCGGGAAATTAAGGCAGAGCGT
>Ga0180007_10001165_pt1 | contig 37448 bp, 32 predicted proteins | sample MM_PC_MetaG_FD_121122 | JGI IMG/M metagenome (GOLD analysis project Ga0180007, IMG submission 121122) | Groundwater microbial communities from the Aspo Hard Rock Laboratory (HRL) deep subsurface site, Sweden - MM_PC_MetaG | ecosystem: Environmental > Aquatic > Deep subsurface > Groundwater... | reverse complement strand
TAATTCTTGAACATCTAATTTTTCTGTTTCTTCAATAACTATTTCTGGAGCAACCAATGTTTCTGGTTCTTCAACTGCTGGTTCTGAAACATCCAATTTTTCTGTTTCTTCAATAACTATTTCTGGAGCAACCAATGTTTCTGGTTCTTCAACTGCTGGTTCTGAAACATCCAATTTTTCTGTTTCTTCAATAACTATTTCTGGAGCAACCAATTTTTCTGCTTCTTCAGCTACTAATTCTGGAGCATCTAATTTTTCTGATTCCTCAACTTCTAATTCTGGAGCATCTAATTTTTCTGCTTCCTTAACTGCTGGTTCTGGAACATCTAATTTTTCTATTTCTTCAACTGGTGGTTCTGAAACATCCAATTTTTCTGATTCTTCAACTGTTGGTTCTGAAAAATCCAATTTTTCTACTTCTTCAACTGCTGGTTCTGGAATAGTAGTATCATTAAATTCATCAACATCATCAAATAACGATACTATTTTTTCAGGTTCAACCTTTTTAACCTTTTTTTCTATTTTTGGACGTTTTGGACTTTCTTTAGATTTTTTATCTAAAATTATATCTAAAATATCTTTACCTGGATTTTCAATTAAAGAACTAGAAATTACAATCCCAACATTTTTGGCAGCAATTTCACCTGCTTGTAAAACTCTTCTTAAATTAGGAATGTTACCTTCAATAAAAACAGTAACTTGTCCATTTGAAATAACTTCTTTCTTCAAGAATTTAGTGCCACCTAATTTTAACATTACTTCAAGTGCAGTAATTGCAGAAACTAATCCATTTGTTTCTATCATTGCTATTGAATTAAATTCCATATATGCTCCCATGATTTTGAAATTTAATACAAAAATAGATTATTCGAAAAATAATGTCAATCAAAATGTGCTCCCAAACTAGTTAATTGATTCAAGATATTCTTTTAATATAATTGCTGCTGCGTTCTTATCAACTAATCCTTTATCTCTTCTTTTCTTTTTTGAAGTAACACTTTCTAAAACTTGCTGTTGTGCAATTACGGATGTATATCTTTCATCAATTAAAACAATTGGAATTTTTGTATGTGTTTCTAATTCTGTTTTAAATTTTTCAATTAAATCAGTACTTGATGAGCGCTCACCGCTTTCTTTTAATGGATAACCTAAAACTATTGTTTCAATATCATAATCAATAAAAAGCTGATTGAAAACTTTCCAGAAATTATTATCATTTTGTATAGTTACAAGAGCATATGCAAAAATTCTTAAAGGATCTGTAATTGCAATTCCTACCCTTTTTTCACCAAAATCTATTCCTAATAACCTTTTTTGTTCAAGCATATCTAATTTACTTTAATAAATTATTAAATAACTAATAAAAATTGCTGCGCCTTTATGACTAATTTAATGTTATTTAAGACGTGGCATCAAATCTTTCTACATGAAAGATATTTTTATTTTTCTTTAAACGTTCCATTAATCGAGTTAAATGATCCAAATCATTAACATAAACAGCAACTGTTCCAGAAAATACTGAATCTTTTGTACTAATATTAATTGATTTGATATTAGAATTATTAAAACTAGTAATAGTATTTGAAATAAATGTTAAAAGTCCAGGTTTATCCTCGCCACGAATAGTAATACCAGCAACAAATGATGCTCCCTTATCAGTTGACCAATTTACTGGAATTAATTTGTGCTCTGCACTTTTTACCATATGAATTAAATTATGGCAATCGCGGCGATGAATTTTAATTCCTTCACCAATTGTAATATATCCAACAACAGGATCTCCTGGAATTGGATTGCAACAACGGGCAAAATTATGATCAATACCACTATATTCCTTATCAACAATAATTCCTTTATTGGAACTTCTAGCTAATGCTGCAAAATCATCAAATTCCAATTCATCCGCTAGCTTTTCCTCAAGTTTTTCTGTTGGATTAATTATTTCATCTAAATTTAGACTATTATGCGCAATTGCAGTAAAAAATTGATTATAATTATCAAACTTTAGCTTTCTAACAATTTTATTTAATTCATCAGATTGAAAAACTTTTTTAAGCTTCTTTAACTTCTTTTCCCAAATCTCCTTACCATTTTCAATTATTCTTTCCTCTTCAAGATTTATATACTTACGTATACTAGTTTTAGCTTTATGAGTTTGAACAAATTGGAGCCAGTTTTTATTTGGTTTTTGATTTTTGGAAGTAATTATATCTACTTGATCGCCACTATGGAGCATGGTATTTAGTGGGACAATTTTACCATTAACCTTAGCTCCTATACAATTATATCCAACCTTACTATGTATCTCAAAAGCAAAATCTACTGGAGTAGATTTCTTTGGTAATCTTCGTAAGTCTCCTTTAGGAGTGAATGCGTAAATCTCGTCCTGGTAAAGATTTAGCTTAAAACTTGTAAGAAGTTCTTTTGGTGCATCGGTCTTCTCAACATTCTGAAAAATGTCTCTAACCCAATTTACCCAATCCTCCATTTCAGAATCATTTTGATTAAAATTCTCTTTATATTTCCAATGAGCTGCAACTCCCTTTTCGGCAATTTCATGCATTTTACGAGTTCTTATTTGAATTTCAACATGTTTGCCTTCGGGACCAATAACAGTATTATGAATTGACTGATAATTATTTTTTTTGGGAATAGAGATGTAATCTTTAAATCTATCTATTGGGTTATAAAGCTGGTTTACAACACCTAAAACATAATAGCATTCATTGGGATCATTACTCTCGATTATAATTCTAATTGCTAGTAAATCATATATATACTCTATTGTAGTATTTTGTTTTAATAGCTTTTTAAAAATAGAATAAATATGTTTAGCTCTTCCGGTAATTTCAAATTTAAGACCATGATCCTTTAATTTTTGTTCCAAGGGAGCAACAAATTTTTTAATATATGATTCCCTTTCTTTTCGCTTACTATTTATCTGTTTAGCTATTTGCTCATATTCATTATGGTTTAAATATTTAAAAGATAAATCTTCTAATTCCCATTTTATTTTACCAAGACCAAATCTGTTTGCAAAGGGAGCATATATTTCCATTGTTTCTTTTGCAATTCGTCTCTGTTTTTGTTGTGGTACAAATTCCAATGTGCGCATATTGTGTAATCTATCAGCAAACTTCACTAAAATTACTCTAATATCTTTTATCATTGAAAGAAGAAGTTTTCGATAATTTTCAGCTTGTGTTAAATCTTGCCCTGTAAAAACTCCGCTAATTTTAGTAACGCCATCAACAATTTCTGCAACTTCAGGGGAAAACTCTTCGGCAATAAAATCTATACTAAATTCTGTATCTTCAACAACATCATGGAGCAAGGCAACCACAACCGAAATATCATCAAGTGGCATTTCACTTGCCACAATTAATGCTACATTATATGGGTGAAGAAAGTATGGTTCACCCGAAGATCTGATATTATCTTTATGTGCTTCAAAACTTAGTTTAAAAGCTCGTGAAATCATATCTTCATCAACTTCATTTAGATGAGCTTTACAGACTTTTATTAGTTCTTCAAGCAATTCTTTTCGATATTTTTCTGTTAATTCAATCACTTAACAACTACGCATTAAATTGTTTATTTTTAATCAGTTAGATAAATATATTTGTACATATTATTAGCTATAATGTTCCAAAAGTTCTATCGCCGGCATCTCCTAGCCCTGGAACAATGTAGGCATTTTCATTTAACCCTCTATCAAGCTGTGCAGTATATATTTTAACATCTGGATGATCTTGCTCCATACGTTTTACTCCCTCGGGAGCAGCTATTAAATTTGCCATTATTATTTCTTTTGCTCCCTTGCTTTTCAAAAATTCAGCTGCAACAGAAGCACTTCCACCTGTAGCGAGCATTGGGTCAAGAATTATTACTGTATATGCTCCCAAATTATTTGGAGCTTTGTAGTAATAATCAATTGGTTTAAATGTTTTTTCATCTCTTCGCAAACCAATGTGACCTACTTTTGCATAAGGAATCATTTCTAAAAATGCTTCAACAAGACTTAAACCAGCTCTTAATATTGGAACTAAAACAACACCCTTTTCAATCTTATAACCTGTTGTCATTTCCAATGGAGTTTTTACTTGAGTTTCAAGCAACTCAAAATTTTTGCTAACTTCGGAAGCTAGTATATATGCAATTCTTTTTAGCGCTAATCTAAATTGATACTGTTTAGTTTCTTCATCTCGAAGATATGTAATATCTCTTTTAATTAATGGATTTTCAATAACCGTCAGATTTCTCATTTTTCCTCTTCTGGATTTTTATTTTTCAAACTAATTGTAATTGCAACACCATAAAAACCGAAATGCTTTCTTATTAAACTTTCTAAAAATCTGCGGTATGAATCAGGTACATATTTTACTTCATTAGCAAAAAATAAAAATATTGGATATTTTTCTCCAACCTGAGTAATATATTTTATCTTTACTTCCTTTCCAGATTTAGTTGCAGGCGGTGGAGTTTTGTGAATTTCTGGAAGTAAAACTTCATTTAACTTACTTGTTGAAATTTTCTTTTTTCTATCACTTTCAATTTCTTTTGCTAAGTCAATTACTTTAAATATTCTCTGTTTTGTTAAAGCTGAAATAAATATCATTGGAATATAGTTTACGGAGCCCAATTTATCTTTCGATTTTTGTTCAAAATCTCTAGCTGTGTTTGTTTCCTTATCTAGTAAATCCCATTTATTTATTGCAAGAATAATCCCCTTTCGGCGCTGAATAGCTTCATCAATAATTTTTTGATCTTGCTTTTCAATTCCATATTGAGCGTCAATCATAACAACCACAACATCCGAATTAGCAATTGCACGTAATGTTCTTACATTGGAATAAAATTCAATATTTTCTTTAACTTTTGTTTTTTTGCGCAATCCTGCGGTATCGATAAGTATAATTTCATCTCCATAATATTTCAAAACGGAGTTGATACTATCGCGTGTTGTTCCAGCAATGTCAGTTACAATGCTTCTTTCAACTCCAAGCAATGCATTTGTTAAGGAGGATTTACCAGAATTTGGGCGCCCAACAATGGATACTTTTAATCTTGTGTCTTCTTCTTCCGAAAAATCTGCGAAATTAATTTTTTCTACTAAATTATCAAGAACATCACCTAAATTTCTTCCATGCGAAGCTGAAATATCAAAAACATCGCCTATTCCAAGATTCCAAAATTCAGCAGCTTCAAGTCCCATTGTGGCATTATCTAATTTGTTAGCTAAAACAATTACTGGTTTGCTGGATGAATGCAACATTCTACCGATTTCCTGATCTATTGGAGTCATTCCATCGCGTCCATCTGTTACAAACAAAATTGCATCCGCCTCTTCAAGGGCAATTTCAACTTGTTCACGAATTGCGGTTTCAAAAAGTTCAGGCGAATGCGGTACATATCCACCAGTATCAATTAGTTGAAATACTTGTCCACACCATTCTGCAACGCCATAATGTCTATCTCGTGTTACTCCACTCTCATCATCAACAATAGCGTCTTTCGATTTGGTAAGTCTATTAAATAATGTGGATTTTCCCACATTCGGTCTTCCCACAATTACTACTAATGGTGTGCTCATCTTCTTATTTTCCTTTATATTATTAGCAAATTTAACTAAATAACTTGCCAATATAAAGATGCCAAAATTGTATTAAGAAATGTTAGGAATTAAACTAATTTCCTGCAATCTTGCTTCAAGACACAATGATAATTATAGAACATTTCCTTTTGTTGAAAATATTGCATGAATTTTTAAACCCCATTTCATAAAAGAGCTAAATTCTTGCAATTTCTATCTTGACATTAAAACGTTATAATGTTAATTTTCGAAAAAATAATTGGAGATTAAATGGCAACGCTAACAAAACGGGCAACTATTTATTTTGACCCACAAATTCATCGAACATTAAAAATGAAATCGGTTGAAGTTTCTAAGTCTTTATCAGAGCTAATAAATGATATTGTTATAAAAGAACTTTCTGAGGATAAAGAAGATTTAGCTTCCTTTGCGGATAGAGTATCAGAACCATCAATAAGTTATGAATCGATGTTAAAACAACTTAAAGCTGATGGCAAAATATAGAATTGAAATTAAAAAATCTGCTGTTAAAGAGATTTCTAAATTGCCAGTTATTGACTTGAAAAAAATACTAAAAGAGATAGAATCACTAACTGATAATCCAAGACCTTTTGGAGCAATAAAACTTTCGGGTGATGACAAATATAGATTAAGAGTTGGTAGTTACAGAATACTTTATCAAATATTTGATAGCAAATTAATAGTAACTCTAGTAAAAATTGGTCATCGAAAAGATGTTTACAAATAGAGACGGTAAAATCAAATTTACAGTTTTTTGAAAAGCAAATTCCAGCTAGGTTTTTTGTGTTTTGAAAGTGGTTTATTGTTTGTAGTTTTTGAAAGGTAGTTCAAGTTAATAAGTTAAATTTTTAATAAATAAATTTTGGCGTATGCGTTAAGCAAGTTCGTTGAACTGCGTCGCTTTGTGCGTCAGCCGTATATCTCATAATTGCCTTCTAAATAGTTTGAGTAAAATAATCTATTACTTAACTATTAACAAATTGGAAAATCTTTAATATTACCACCTTACTAGTTCAACAAACCAGTTAAATTAAACTCAAACCCTAGCAAGTAATTGAAAAAAGAGTAATTTGTACCTCCACCCGTAAATTGGAAAGCTTCCCTCCCTTTTTGATAACCTACAGTTGTTAAAAGATTAACCTTATCTTCCCAAAGTGGAATAATTAGTTTTGAATTAATTCCAAATGAATATACTACAAACTCTGATTTATTAATTTTTTCAAACAATATTGATGGTCCAAGCAACAATGCAACATCATAAATTTTGAATAATGTGAAATCCGCCTCAAGTCTAATAGAATTGCTAGTAATAGTTTCAGAAGGTATTTTAACTGCTGGAGTATTTATTTCTTTAGTTTGTGCCTCCCAATAGTTAAAAGCTATGATGGAATAAACTTCACTTGATAAATTATATTTTAGAAATACTTCAAACATGATACCGTTATTAAAATTACCATATTTATTTAAGTTCTCAGAATGAGAGCCTATTTGCGTTCCAATATGTATAATATTTTCTTTATTTATAATTGACTCACCGTCAATACTAGTATCTGTATTTTGAGCTAAGCTAAGAGTAGAAAACGCAGCTAAAACAATTATCAATGTTGAAATCCAAAATATATTTTTCATGCTACTCCATACTTTCATTTATTATTCATAATTGGCTCAATAAACTTAACGAATAAATCAGCTTGTTTAGCCATTCCCAGTATGTGAAAAACACTTCAATTTGCCGCAGATGATTCAATTGACTATTTTTACACTTTAATTTAATTTTTGAGAGGAAACAATGGCAGATGAAATAAATAAAATAATTTATTCCATGCATCGTGTGAGTAAATTTTATGACAAAACACCTATAATTAAAGATATTTCGCTTTCATATTTTTATGGAGCAAAGATTGGCGTTTTAGGATTAAACGGTTCTGGTAAAAGTACTTTGCTAAAAATACTTGCTGGAGTTGATAAAGATTTTAATGGCGAAACTTCCATTGCTCCAGGATTTACGGTCGGTTATCTTGAACAGGAGCCAAAATTGGATGAAACCAAAACTGTAAAAGAAATTGTTGAAGAAGGTGTTCAAGAAATTGTTGATTTGCTTCAAGAATATGATGATATAAATGCAAAATTTGCCGAACCAATGTCCGATGACGAAATGACAGCACTTATTGAGCGCCAAGGAAAAGTGCAAGAGATGATTGATCACAAAGATGCTTGGGATATTGATTCTAAATTAGAAATGGCAATGGATACACTCGGCTGCCCTCCTGGAGATACACTAGTTAAAGTAATTTCTGGAGGCGAGAAACGACGTGTTGCATTAACTCGCTTATTATTACAGAAGCCTGATATTCTTCTTTTAGATGAACCCACAAACCATCTCGATGCTGAAACTGTACTTTGGTTGGAAGCTGAGTTAAATCGTTATCCAGGCACCGTTATAGCCGTAACTCACGATAGGTATTTTCTTGATAACGTTGCTGGTTGGATTTTAGAATTGGATAAGGGCGAAGGCATTCCTTGGAAAGGCAACTATTCATCATGGCTTGAGCAAAAACAAGACAGACTGAAACTTGAAGAGAAAAGAGAAAGCGAAAGACAAAAAACTCTTGCCAGAGAGTTGGAATGGATAAGAATGTCACCGAAAGCTAGACATGCAAAATCAAAAGCTAGAATTAGCTCTTATGAAGAAATGCTAAAAGATGAGGGTGAATCAAGACAAAAGGATTTGCAATTGTACATTCCTGCTGGTCCGCGTCTAGGTAACATAGTTATTGAAGCTGAAAATGTTGCAAAAGGATTTGGGGACAGAGTTTTATACGATAATATGAATTTCAAACTTCCTCCTGGTGGAATTGTAGGAATTATTGGACCAAACGGCGCCGGAAAAACTACACTTTTTAATATGATTACAAAAAAAGAACCTCAAGACAGCGGAAATTTTGTAATTGGCGAAACAGTTAAAATAGCTTACGTTGACCAAAGTCGTGATGAGCTTGACCCAAATAAAACAATTTGGGAAATGATTAGCGGCGGAAATGAAATAATCCATATGGGCAATAGAGAAATTAATTCCCGAGCTTATGTTGGTCAATTCAATTTTGGCGGTGGACTACAAAAGAAGAAAGTTGGAGTTCTTTCTGGTGGTGAACGTAACAGAGTTCAACTTGCGATGGTATTAAAAGAAGGCGCAAATGTAATTCTTCTGGATGAACCAACCAACGATCTTGATGTAAACACAATGCGTGCTTTGGAAGAAGGATTACTAAACTTTGCTGGATGTGCCGTTGTTATTAGTCACGATAGATGGTTTTTGGATAGAATTTGTACACATATTCTTGCGTTTGAAGGTGATAGTAAAGTTGTTTGGTTTGAAGGAAACTTCTCCGATTATCAAGAAAATAGAAAAGAAAGACTTGGTAGCGCTGCTGAAATTCCACAACGAATTAAGTACAAAAAATTAACGAGATAATAATTAGCCGCGAATTCGCTAATAAAAATATTTTAAATAGCGAGGAATATTCCTCGCTATTTAACAAAAGTATTTATAAATAAAGAGGTTATCAAAATGAAAAGAGCCATAATTTTCCTTCTTCTAATGTTCAATTATAATATTTTTTCTCAAAAAGCAACTGAAAGTCCAGTCGCATTTCTTCCACATGGTCTTTCACTTCCGCTTCTAAATGGTAATGGTAATTCTGCAATTAATAATGATGTTGCAAATATTGGTTCAATAAATCCAGCAGCATTAGAAAACTTTAATAACTTCATGTTTGGATTTTCATACCAGTACGAACCCAAAATTAATGAATCTTGGATTGCTGATATTGGTAGCGAAAGGATAAACAATTGGATTCCACAAAGTGCTGGAATTGTTTTCCCTTATAATGAATTAAGATTTGCAATCTCTATGAATCAAAAATATAATCGCGCTTTGCTTATTGGACCAATGGAAATAACAACAATAGAAAATCCGAGTGGAATTGGTGAATTTATTAAACCTAAAGATGAAACATTTATTTATAATTATTCTTTTACAACATCATACACATATAATAACTTTCTATCCAATTCTGAATTATCTTTTGGGATAAGATTTGGTTTTTATAAATTAGATGAATACGAGAAAATATTTAACAGTTGGATTGATGCTTCACTTTATTCAAACGATGTTTCAGTCGGTATTTTGTATTCATCACCCAAAACTGATAACCAATATTTAAAGCTTGGAATATTTTATCATAGCAAATTGCAGTTTAATGAGCAAGTAGAAATTTTGAGGGATGAAGTTCAAATTGATAATGGCGGTCTATTCCCTACTCCAATTTATCCAACTGAAGCTAATTTAGTTGCAAAATTCCCATCTAGCATACAACTTGACATTGATTTTACACAACTTAATAAATTTCAATTTTTAGCTAGCATATCAAACTCTTATTGGAGTGATGTTGCAGATAATTATAAAAATCAAATTGAAATTACAAGCAGTATATCATATTTTCTTAGCGAATCATTTTCACCATCCTTTGGATTTGCATATTCAGAAAAAAAACTTGTTGAGGATTATTTTGGAGCAAATAAAAAACTGGATGTTATTTTTCTAACTGCTGGTGCTGTGTTAAAATTTAACAATTTATCTGTTAATCTTGCATTAGCAGATAGCCACTTATTTTCTGGTGATTTTAGAAAAACAACAATTGGGAAAATAAGTCTAAGTTATTCACTTTAAACATATTGTAATTTTATATTAAGTCCATAAACCATTTATATGAATTACTTTTATTTAATATGCTATTTCATATTAATAGTACATTAAATTTAATTCTCTAAGCCAAAATGTTATTACCAAACAAATCATTCCTAAAAAAGAAATTATAATTTTCATAATTGATAATATAGTCTTGTTTTATGATTGTATACAATTTAGGGCTCATTATATATTGCGTATTTTGATGATAAATCAACATTTTCCATAAAAATAAAACTTCTAAAGTGGCATAAATTATGATATTGCTTTCATAAATATTGGAGAATTTATGCCAAAAATATTTAATAATCTGTTATCCTTTAAAGGTGGTGTTCACCCAAAAGAATACAAATATCTAACTTCAAGTCTCCCCTTTGAAAGAATTCCAACACCATCAAAAATCATTTTACCTTTATCACAGAATATTGGCGCACCTTCAACTCCAATAGTAAATAAAAAAGATGAGGTTTTTGCTGGACAATTAATTGCAACTCAAAATGGACCCATTTCAGCCCCAATTTATAGTCCTGTTTCTGGAAATGTTTTAAGTATTGGAATTGAGGATACAGTTTCAAGTTTTGCTAAAGAATCTATAACAATAAAAAGTAATGAAAATTCAGAAATGGAATTATTTCCAAAGCTTGATTTAATAAATATTTCAGATAAAGAAATTTGTAAACGAGTGCAAATGGCTGGCATAGTTGGACTTGGTGGCGCAGCATTTCCAACATATTTTAAACTGACACCTCCAAAAGACAAAATTATTGATTATGTAATCCTAAATGGATGTGAATGTGAGCCATATTTAACGCGCGATTATCGCTTAATGATTGAGCGTCCAAAAGATTTAATTGCTGGATTGAAATTAATTATGAAAGCACTTAATCTTGAAAAAGGTGCTATCGGAATTGAGGATAATAAACAAGATGCAATTGATATTCTTCAAAACTTAGTGAAAGATGATAATTCGATTAAAATATTTTCATTAAAAACCAAGTATCCTCAAGGTGCAGAAAAAATGTTAATTAAAGCAATTCTAAATAGAGAAGTTCCTCCAGGCAAACTTCCGTTTGATGTTGGAGTCGCAATTCAAAACATTGGAACTGCAATAGCAATTTATGAAGCGGTTTACTTGGGAATGCCACTAATATCAGCATCATTAACTGTTTCTGGATTAGGTATTAAAACACCTAAAAATTTAATTGTACCTATTGGAACTCCACTTATTGATATTTTAGAATACTGTGGCGGAATTAAGGAAGATGCGAAACGAGTTGTAGTTGGCGGTCCAATGATGGGAATAACACAACACAACCTAAATGCACCAATAATGAAAGCAACTTCCGGCATTTTGGTACTTACAGAAAAAGAGATTAATCAATTTGATGAAACTAATTGTTTGCGATGCGGAAAATGTATTGAGGTTTGTCCTGTAAATCTCACTCCAACAAAATTAGCAAGATTTTCGCAACTAGGTCGAATTAGCGAAGCTGAAGAAAATGGAATATTAAATTGCATGGAATGTGGAACATGCGCATATGTTTGTCCCGCTAATATTCCTTTAGTACAATGGATTGCGTTTGGCAAAAAGAAATTATCTCTAGCAAAAAAGGCTGTATAAAAGGAATATCTTATGAGTGAAACTATTTCAATAATTAATCCAAAGTTGGAAATTGCAAGATCACCTCATGTGCACTCAAAGTGGTCAACAAAACAAGCAATGTGGCTTGTAATAATCGCACTTATTCCAACTATTATTTCTTCATTGCTTTTCTTTGGAATATCTCAATTTTCAATAATAGCTACAAGCGTATGCTTTGCCATGTTAACCGAGGCAATTATAAAAAATGTAAGAAAACAACCCATTTCTATTGATGATGGAAGCGTTATTATAACAGGCATTTTACTTGCCCTAATACTTCCTCCAAATTTTTCGCTGGTTTCAACCGCAATTGGAGCTGTGGTTGCTGTCGGTATTGGTAAAGAAGTATTTGGTGGATTAGGATTTAACATATTTAATCCAGCACTTGTTGGAAGAGCATTTTTACAAGCTGCTTTTCCAGTGAGTATAACAACTTGGACCGAACCAAGTTTTACAGACGCTGTTTCCTCAGCTACACCACTTTCATTAATGAAATTTGATAACAAATTTGAATCAATTAATAATCTCCTTGTCGGAAATGTTGGAGGTTCACTTGGTGAGACTTCTGCTATTGCAATTTTAATTGGAGCAATATTTTTACTTGCAACAGGAGTAATTAATTACAGAGTACCTTTAGCAATGATTCTATCTGCCGTTATCTTTGGTGGAATTTTTTGGTTAATTGATCCTTTACACTTCCCTAATCCTCTGTTTCATTTATTAGCTGGTGGATTTTTATTAGGTGCAATTTTTATGGCAACCGATTGGGTAACATCTCCATTATATTCAAAAGGAATGTGGATTTACGGTATTGCTATTTCAATTCTTGTAATTCTTATTCGTTTATTCGGTGGTTTACCCGAAGGAGTTATGTACTCAATACTTTTGTTGAATGGCTTTGTTCCATTAATAAATAAATATACCAAACCACAAATATTTGGGGAGGGAAAATGAAACTAGTGATTAAAATGATATTAACCTTATCAATTATTGGTATTATTTCAGGTTCACTTCTATCTGAATTAAGCGGATGGGCAGAACCTAAAATTGCTGCACATAGACTTGAGGATACAAAAAAAGCAATATTTTTAGTACAACCTAGCGCTAATGGTTACAAGAAAATTGAATCAATAGGTTTTGATATTTATGAAGTTTCTAATTATGATTCACTTATAGGATATGCACTTCCATATTCTGGAAGCGGATTTCAAGGTAATATTCGTTTTATGATTGGCTTGGATTGTGACTTGAAAAAAATTACTGGAATGAGAGTTTTAGAACAAGTTGAAACACCTGGACTTGGGACAAAAGTAACTGAAGAATTTTTCACTAATCAATTTATAGATTTAGTTACAGAGCCAATTATAAAATGCATTAAAGGTGCAAAAGCAACAAATCCAAATGAAGTAGAAGCTATTACAGGAGCAACAATTTCATCAAAAGCTGTGTTAAGAATTGTTAATGATGGATTAAGTGAATTACGCTCTCTTAAAAAGGAGGGAAAATTACAATGAAAAATATTAGTCTAATTAAAGAATATTCAAAAGGTGTTTGGAAAAACAATCCCATTTTTGTTCAAGTTTTAGGAATGTGCCCAACACTTGCTGTAACTGTCTCTGCAATAAATGGAATTGCAATGGCTCTTGCAACAACATTTGTGCTTTTATTTTCGAGCATTTTAATTTCACTAATTCGGAAAATAATTCCAGCTCAAGTTAGAATTGCATCCTATATTTTAATAATTGCCACTTTTGTTACAATTGTTGATTTAGTAATGAAAGCCCAATTTCCAGAATTAAGTAAAGCACTCGGACCATATATTCCACTAATTGTTGTTAACTGCATAATTCTTGGAAGACAAGAAGCGTTTTCCTCAAAAAATGGAGTGTTTCGTTCTGCTTTAGATGCACTTGGAATGGGAACTGGTTTTTTAATTGCTCTTTTTATTTTAGGTAGTATTCGTGAAATTTTAGGAGCTCGCACTTTGCTCGGCTTTCAAATAATGCCAAATATGTTTGAGCCTTGGCTTATTATGATTTTACCAGCTGGAGCATTTTTGACACTTGGTTTACTCATGGCTTACTTAAATTCCTTTGCTATAAAAAAGAAACAAAATGAAAAAGCATCTTTGATCTCAAATTATAAATTGACAAAAAGTAATATTAGCAATAGAGAGGAAATATAATGGAACTAATCTTAATATTTTTTTCGGCTGCTATTGTAAACAATTTTGTTCTCTCCTATTTTCTTGGAATATGCCCATTTATAGGAGTTTCAAATAAAATATCATCCGCATTTTCTATGGGACTTGCTACAACTTTTGTGCTTGTTATAACATCAATTGTTACATGGTTAATTTATCACATGATATTACTTCCCTTCCATTTAGAATTTCTTCAATACGTTTCATTTATTCTAGTAATAGCTTCGCTCGTACAATTTGTTGAAATGTTTATTAAAAAAGTTAGTCAACCAATTTATAGAGCATTAGGAATTTTTCTTCCGCTTATTACAACAAACTGCGCAATACTAGGGCTCGCACTTTTTATTGTGTTGCGAGATTATACTTTTATTGAAGGAATATTTTTCGGACTAGGTGCTGGAGTTGGCTTTACTCTTGCAATAACAATAATGGCTGGAATAAGAGAGGAATTGGATTTAGCGAACATTCCTGAACCATTTAAAGGAGCGCCAATTACGTTAATTGTTGCTGGAATTTTAGCAATGGCATTTATGGGTTTTTCTGGATTAATAACATCGTAGGAATTATTGAAATGACTGACACATTAATTATAGCTTTAACAACAATGGGTGGATTAGGTTTTATATTTGCTGGCGGTTTGGCTATTGCGGATAAAAAATTAAGAGTAGAAGAAAATCCATTAATTGGAAAAATAAATGATGTTTTGCCAGGCGCAAATTGTGGTGCATGTGGCAAAGCTGGCTGCTACGATTTTGCAGTAAATGTCGTAGATGGCAAAATGAAAGTCAACGGTTGTCCAGTTGGTGGCGAAGATGTTGCAAATTTAATAGCAAATATATTAGGTGTCAAAACTGATATTGCAATAAAGCAAGTGCCTCGAATTTTGTGTAGAGGTGGAAATAATGAAGCTAAAGATAAAACCACTAATTATAAAGGACCTCAATCTTGTGCAGTAATGGAAATTGTTGGAGGTGGAAAAAAGCTTTGCGAATTTGGATGCCTTGGCGGTGGTAACTGTATTGCAGCTTGTCAATTTGGCGCTTTAATAATGAATGATAATAATTTGCCTGAAGTAATTGAAGACTTATGCACAAGCTGTGGATTATGCGCTAAAGCTTGTTCCCGAAACCTTATTGAAATGCACCCAATTGATAGAAGAGTTTTCGTATTCTGCAAAAGTAATTACGAGCCTAAAAGATCAAAAGAAGTTTGCTCAGCTGCATGCACGGGTTGTGGAATTTGTGAAAGAGTTTCTGATGGTGGAGTTGTGGTGAAAAACAATCTTGCAGAAATAAATTACGACTTATTTTATGCTTCAAATTTTCCTTTTGATAAATGTAAAACAAAAGCAATTTCATATTTAAGTGACAAAGATTGTACGATTCACAAATTAGTGGTCAATCAATAAAATGCAAGAGATTTTAAAAGATATAGGTATTGTCAAAAGTATTAACGGTACAAACATTGAGATAGAAATTAGTTCATCCGATGATTGTGAGGAATGCACAGCTAAATTATTTTGTAAACCTATCTCTAACAATAAAAATATTTTATCAGTTCATACTAACGATAAATTTCAAATTGGTGATTCTGTTGAGATTGTTGTTAAAGGTAAAAGTGTGTTTTTGTTTACATTTTTCCTATATGGAATACCGCTTATTATACTAATTGCTACTCTGCTATTAGGTCTTTTTGTTTTAGGAAATACAATTAACCATGAATTGTATTCATTTGCTTTTAGTATAATCTCATTGGCAGTCTATTATTTATTATTTAGAAATTTTATCAAACATAATCCAAGTTTTTTCAAACACCCAACAATAATTAAAACCGATAACTCAAACTAAGTTCTGGATAAAATACTTGGTTATATCCAACTAAATTTGATTGCATTTTTACTTCGGCATTTAAACTTCTGTTATAACTATTTGCAGATAGTGCAGCTTCAACAGCACTAATTATATGATTTGCCACAAGTATTTTTACTGCTAAATTAGAAACATCATAATAGCTATTTGCTTTGCCTCGTTCATCAGCGTACCAAAGGAATGTTTTTGTTAATGGATCACCATAAGTATAAGCATCAGAATAATTAAAATCAGCCCAACCTGGATTAAACTGTTGATACTTCCCTATCATTTCATAGTATTGCTGATCATCATAAGGTGCAAGTTGATGAGAATACCAGCTTCCAATTCTTGTTTCCAGGCTATTTAATTTACTCCAAACTACATCACCATTGCTGTCAAAAATGTTAAGAATTGGATCTCCTTCTAATATTTGTGGATTTATACGACTTGCATTATCAACTGACCAATGGGCATATTTATCAACATCCCATCCATTTTCTGAATTTGCAAAAGCTTCAAATTTTACTGTCTGGTCATTACCCTTGGTGTTATATGATATTGCGGTTATTATTGCCGCTACTTCTACAGCAACAAAAATTGCACTCTTCCAATAGTCATCATTATAAAACTGTCCTGCACCAGGAATTATTACCGATAACCCAGCAGCTAGAATTGGAGGTCTTTTTTTAATTACAACACTTGCTTCATTTCCATCAACTACAAAGTCTTTTGAACTGATTAATAAATCCTCAGAAAGATTTCCACAAAGCTGTAATTTACTCTCTTGAGCTAAAATTGTAATTGTAAGTGCAAAAAATATTACTAATAAAGTTTTCATTTGTTTTCTCAATTTTAGATTATTTTTGTTTAATAAACCTTGGAGGTTTCAAAAACTTCCAAGGTTTTCTAATATTCATTGAAATGTTTTATTTATAAAGAAAAGTCGAAAAGAACTCCAGCATAGAACAAAAATTCTTTTCCATAAGTAATATCTTTTTCACGAACAACAGTAGAAAATTTATCAAATCCATAAGCGACATTTACAAATATTGCAGTAGGAAAAAGATAAAACGAATTCATTTTAACTCTAATTTCTGCTCCAGCTGCTTTTTTAGAAGCATCCATTCCAGCAAATTTTCCAGTCCAAGCATCACCAATATCAGCATAAACGGACATAAATATTTTATCCAAATACCATGGACCAAAGCGGCTATCAATATTTCTGAAAACTGGGAGTCTGTATGACAAATGAAACCAATAAGATTGATTTCCACCAATAGCGTAAAATGGATAGCCCTTCATTCCAACTAAACCACCGACATAATAATCAAAAAATGTAGGAACTTCACCGCCAAGAATTGAACCAGCTTTAAGCCTTCCAGTAATGGTATGATTATATTTATTGATTGCAATATGCTCTTTCCAATCTAACTCTGCTTTGAAAAATGAGTAATTATCATATTGTGGAACTAAAATTCCATTTTCAATTTCGTAATTACCCTCATTGTTATATTTATCATTTTCATAGTTCACTTGAAACATGACGTCTCTGCCAATTGGATTAATATCAGAATCCATATAAGGCATCAAAATTTTGTGCCAATAAGTAAGCTGGATACTTCTTCCAATAAAATATGTGTCCTTAGTTGCTGGATAAAGCCCAAGATTATTAGGCAATGAGAAACTTCCAAGTCTTGCAACATAATCGCTGTATATAAATCGCAACTCAATATTATTTCCAGTAGCAAATATTTTATGCTTCAAAGCCAAATCGACTTCAAAGAGATTGTATGTTACATCAGTTCCAACAATGTTATCATAATGAATACCAGTAGAATCTTCGTACTGACCAAAGTACAAATCAACATTTGCTTTACGGCTAACGCTATATAAGTCAAGCATTATAACTGGTTTAATTCCCAATGAGTATAATAGTGGAAGTTTATTTCTATATTCTAGCCCAACAAATATATCTCGTTCCATCCTTTTATTAATTGCAAATGCGCCAAAAACGGAATATCTATTCAAATAATCGCTAGATGCTATATAAACGCCAGGCTTAACTTTATCAAGTGGATCATTAGTTAAATTGTAATTATCAAATCGAATAAATGGAAAGAAAGTCATCTTGGAAAAGAAAGCAGAATATGGTTTAACTGGGTATTCAACTTTTGTATCATCATAATTTGCTAAATGATTTAAATTAAAATTATCGATATCACCATTTGGTTTATCGTTTCCAATTGGAGGATTTGCAGTCCAAACATATTTTTTGGAATCATCAACATTGGATTGCTCATCTGCATCCAACTTGTAAATTTGATAGCCGTGCGAATTATAGCCCGCATAAATAATATTTCCAGTGGAATCAACAGTTGGCATAAATGCGCTGCCTAAAACATTGGAAAGTTGAGTTCTCTTTTGCGTTAATTTATCAATTTTGTATAAATTAAAAATTCCAGTTTCATTGGAAGAATAAATCAAATTTCCGTCGTAATCATAAACTGGATTTCGCTCATCATCTTTTGTCTGCAATATAAAACCAAATTGAGAACCATCAACATTTACTTTTGCAATGTCACGTCCTTCTTTAATTGAATAATCGAACACAATGGAAGAGTCATCATTTGAAAATTTTGGATTGTAAACTTGTTCGCCTTCTTCAAAGAAAGTTAGGCGTTTAAAGTTTTTCCCATCAATGTCAACAATTCCAAGATTTGTGGTTCCATCTTTTTGGAAAACGAAAGTAATTTTCTTTCCATCGTGCGAAAGATTTGGATTATTCGCACGAAGTCCAAAAGTTAAGCGCGTATCATCTTCATCAGCAATGTTATAAATAAACAAATCATGAATGTTTGCCCATTCTGGATTATCCTCACTTAATTTTGCAAAAATCACATTCTTTCCATCTGGAGTAATACTAACGGTAGAACGAATTCCACTAATTAATTTCTTTTTCTTTTTTGTAGCTAAATCAAATTCATATAAAGAAGAAACACTTAAATAATCTTGACCTTCATTAGAAATAAAATAAAACTTATTACCATCTTTTGAATAGATTGGATAAAAATTACCAAAACTTCCATCTTGTATTAAAGTACCTTGTACCAGATTATTTTTCACATCTTTAATTCTTTCAGTGTAATCCTTTGTTAAATACTTTTTCCATTCATCATAAATCTCGTTGCCATCTTTTCCAAGAACCTCTTCAAAAGCTGCATCAATAGTGAAGTTGCTAAATTTTCCAAGTTTTTGAGTAATTAAACGCAGCTTATCTTCGCCGTATTTTTGTGAAATATAACTAGTAAGCGCAAAGCCTGAATTATAAACAGATTCATTGCCAAGACTTGTTTTTCCAAAAACACCCATTTCATTCCATGATAGCATGTTATCATCAAGTACATAGCTTCGCAAAATCATGTCGCGATGAGAATCCCAATTTTCGTAACCAAATTCTTTACGCATATATTGTGCTGTACCTTCGGCAAACCAAGCGGGAATATTAATGCTCGCAAACGGATATGAAATAATTTTATCTGGATAACCGTAAAGCAAATCTGGACGGCGCACGTCTTGATAATTCAAAAATTGCAAATAAACTGCAGGCAATGATCGTCCCCATTTCATTCCAGCTTGAATTTGCACCATGTGAGTAAATTCGTGCGAAATTACATTGCGAAGCCAGTTATGGGTTCCCCGTAAATCAAAATCCAAAGCAGAAGCCCATATTTCAATTTTGTTATCAAAAAAATATGTTGCTCCATTTGAGTAATCGTCTTTATCTTTAATTACATAATGAACCTTTTCTGGCTCATATCCATAAAGTGAAGTAAGCGGACCCCAAACTTCGTCCCCAATTTTAGCAATAACTTTTGCTGTTCGTTCAGTTCCTTCGTGAAAATGCACGTATACATGCTCACCTTCAATAGTGTACCAATTATACTCAGGTTCAAATTGATCATATTGCGCAAAAGATGTAACTTTCAATACTGCTAGGAGTAATAGAGTAAATTTTATTTTTTTCATTTTTTATTAGTCGTTAATCGTAAATTGTAAAAACTGTTAAAACGGTTTATAAATTAAAATAATTAAGAAAAAAGATGTTCCAAAATTATTTATTCTATTGGATAGATAATAAACAAAAGTATGTATCCAACTCAAATTTGCACTCAGTGAGTGCAAAATTTGAACTTCTATTTAATAACTGCTATTTTAATAATCTTAGTATCAGTTTTGCCAGAATTTGAAGTTACTTCCAAATGGGCAAAATAGACACCACTTTGAATATCTTTTACATTCCAAACAATTTCATTTTCATGACCACCAATTCCGTTACTACTAAGTTTTGCAACTAAATCGCCAGCAAGATCAAAGATTGTTACAACAGCTTTTGAATCTTCTGAAACATAATATCGGATGTTTGTAAAACCATTATAAACTGGATTTGGCCAATTGTATGCTTTTGATTGTGGGAAAAACTCTGCTATTTTTTCGCTTGAGCTTGCTGCTACAACAGATGAAGTATTGCTTGCATTTCCATTTTCTTCTGTCCAGAATTTTTTGCCATCGTGTTGACTAATATTCCAGCTCATGAAATTATTATTTTCAGTTACAACTCCAAGTGCAGTTCTTCCATTTTCTGTAAAGACAATTGGAACAGTGGCAATTTTTCCGCTTGAAATTGGAAATCCATCAATCACTTTTCCAGTAATTCCATCAACTGCTAAAATGTCGCCATCTTCAGTAAACGTAATAATATCGGCTGCATTATCGTTATTTAAATCAACTGCAAGCGGAGAAGAAATAAAATTTGTTTTATATTCATCTTGAATTGGGAAATTGCTTGCTTCAGCACCAGTTAAATTAAATGCTTCTAAATATGCTCCATTATTTTGGATTATATAATTGCTTCCATCATTTTTTAAGTCAGCTAAAATAATATTGGGATAAACCTGACTAGGGATAAAATCATCAACTTTGGGAAAGTCGAAATTACCAAGTTCTTCAATAGCAGTTACATATAGAGCATTCAATTTATGATATGAGACCTCATTACCAACAATTGTTGCAAAATTATTATCAGCTAATTTGACTATAGATTTTAAGTCACCATTTATATTTCTTGTTAGAACTAAACTTTCTGGTAAATAAGAAATATTAATTGCCCCATCTGATAATTCACTGCTCCAAAATTTATTAATTGAAATTGCTGCATAATCATTTCCCAAAACAGCAATTTTACTAATATATTTTGAAGGAAATATATCTTTAGAATCCACAAGTTGAATTGATTTTGATGACCCAACATTAACGTAATATTTATTAATCTTCCCAGTCATAGTACCAAGTAGTATTTCAAAAACATCACCTGAAACAGAATAAATTATGGGCGAAGTAGAAAACAAAGCTTCATTATCAGTAATTGAGATAGTATCCTTTCCCGTTTCAGTAAATTGAGTAAGCTGGAATTTGCCAAATGAAACTGAAAACAAATTAATTAATCCATTATTTTCCACTACGGTTGGCTTTCTCATATTTCCTACGCTAACCGTATCTGAGATACTTCCATCAGCATTTAATAAATATGTCATTTCAGCACTTGAAACTAATAGATATGAATTATTACCATTACTCACAGAACTAATCCATTGAAATCTTGTATCATTAATTGGTAGACCCGCATTCCCAATCAAATCAATATACTCAGAACCAAAAGTTAAATTAAATGAAGTTCTGTTTGAAATATCAGAAAAGTTTGAAAGTGTAATTAAACTATTTACTCCGCTGTTTGATTCAGCTTTTGGTTTTGTATTATATGAGAATTTATTTTCGTAATAATCCGCTGGATTAGAACTATACCAAGTATCTTCCTTAGTTCCCTCTCCGATAACAAGTTCACCAAATATTGTTTGAAAATCTTCACCAATATCACGTATTCCATCAGCTTCAACAATTGCAACACCACGTTTGTATCTGTCATTATTTATTGTATTACTTTCATAATTAGCGTCAATTATTGCTTCATCAATATGCCAAATAATTAAGCCAACATCTTTGAAGTTTTCAATTTTCCATTTTCTATCTTCACCTGGCAAAGCCCAATCAAACTCATCAACATCAACAATAACGCCTTCCAAAGTATCCACACTGTAATAAATGTAATTTTCAGAATCTCTATCCAATGTTTTAGTTAATGTTTGACCATTGCTCACATAAGTAATTTTTGAGCCATCTTGCAGAGCATCGCGTTTTCTATTTTCAATAAGATAATACTCAGTTGAATTGATTGGAATTTTAATTAATGTTGTATCCGTTGGATTTGCGACAAATTTATTTACAATATTCAAATTGTGATTCCCCACAGATATTTCAGTTGGAGTAACCCAGCCAAGAAACATTTTTTCCCAAGCTGATGGCTCAGGCGGAAATATTCCTTGAAATGAAAACATTGATTGTCCATCCATTAATCCAAAACGACCAATTGCACTTCGTCCAGTTTCAGTGTTATACAAATCTGGCAAACCAAGATAACTACCAATTGTAGCAGCAAGCAGACCATTTGTGGTCAATTCAATTAATTGTGTCGCGTCATATCCACTAATTTCTCTAGATTCAGTTTCAGGCATAATGGCGCTATTTCTAATATTAAAGCTTCCACCGTTTACAGAAATACCTTCATAATCAGAACCAAAAACCTTCTGGAATGAATTTATATTTAGATAAACAGAAGGTAAATCTCTTTCATTCCCAAGACTTCCAGGCAAAGAAATATCTTTTCCAACACCCGCATGAAGAATAATAAATAAATCATAATCTGAAAAATTTACGTTTGAATAATGTTGGTCAGCCAAAGTCCACACTTCTTTAATATATTCGGCAAGTGGAGCTTGGTCATTCAAATTATCTAATGGAGGTGTATAATTTCGCATAGTTTTAGATACAGTTAAAACATCTTCTAAAACAGTGTATTCAACACTTAAAATTCCATTTGAAACTTTTGCAAAATAATTCTGCACAAACTTAAAATGGTTCTCAAAATAAGCTTTGTCATGCGGAAGCGGATCAAGAATGGTTTTACCATAATCTTCAGAATAAATTGAACCAAATTTCCCATCACCAAATGTAGCATCGTCAATATCTGTTTGGAAATCTGACATAACAGCAAGGATTTTCAATTTATCACCAGCTACAAATTTTTTGTAATCTTTAGATGGATTTTGGTTTAATTTGCCTACAAAAGATTGGGCAGATATACTGCCCATTCCAAATACAAGAATAATTAATACTAAATATGCACTCTTCATTTTTACTAAATTCCTCGTGGTAAACCTGGTTTAGTTTGTGGCACTGTATCCCAGCCAATAACAAGTGAAAATCTTAAAGTTCCATCAAGAGGATGATTTTCACTGTTTGAACCAACAGTTGAAATGTAACTGAAATCAAATCCATAAAGGTCATATTTAATTCCAGCACCAAAAGTCATAAAATTTCTTGCTCCAAAATCTGGGTCTTCATAAAAATAACCAGCTCTTACAGCAAACATAAAATCTTCTGGTCTTCCGTACCAATACTCAGCACCACCAGAAAACTCAATACTTTTTATAAAATCATTTGAAACAGGTATTGCTACATCATTTGAATCAGCTTCCACCCCACTTAACACTCCAGTTTTTTTATTTACCAGAAGTTTGCTCACATCGCCAAGTACAGTAAATGAATTGTAATCATCTTGGAAAACTCTGTAAGCAAATCCTACACGAGCGTTTGTAGGTAGTGGATCAGCCTGATCTTGATCAATATAAGATATTTTTGGCCCAATATTACTAACGTTTAGACCAACACTAAAATTTCCATCAAGAAAATCTTGTGGTCTCCACATAGTACCAACATCAAAACTTACTGTTGATGCAACACCGGAGCCAACCTCGTTTTCGGTTGGTTGGTCTGAAAGATTTGAATAAATAAATCTGAAGTTAACACCAACTCCCCAATCATCGGCAAGTTTTGTAGCATAACCAATAGTTGCACCAATATCGAACGAATTGAAAGTTCCAATAACATCTGGGCTATTAGAACCTGTTCTTTGGAACTCACCATAGTTCATATAAGTTAAACTTGCAGTAACACTTCCATCAATATCATCAATATATTGGCGGTATGTAACATAATCGTACGATAAATCTAAGTTAAACTGTGGCAACCAGTTTGCGTGAGTAATTCCCACTTCTGAGCCAGTTTGGAATGCAATACCAGCTGGATTCCAGAAAATTGCCGACGAGTTATCCGCAAGTCCAGTACCAGACTCACCAAGTCCAGCGTGTCTTGAATCGGGTGCAAGAAGCAAAAAAGGAACTGCTGCTTCACCTTGTGCATTTATTTGGTTTACATATCCTAACATCAATGCAAATACTGACATAATAATACTAATTCGTTTCATCTGTAAAATTCCTCCATAATGAATTTACTTCTTTTAATGTATGATGGATAATTTTCCAAGAACATTTTGATTGCTCTTGCCATCTATTGATTTAATAATAACTTTGTATAAATAAGTTCCGTTTGCAATTTGGGAACCATCTTCGTCTCTTCCATCCCAGTCTATTTTTACATATTTATCAAGGACACTATTTCTTTCTATATTTTTAATTAATCTTCCAGCAATTGTATAAATTTTAATTTTAACATCTATTAGTTCAGAAATATTGTGTTGAAATAAAAATGTTGTGTTGCTACTAAAAGGATTGGGATAATTAACAACATCCTTAAGTACAACATCGGCAGAATTTACTACTGTAAAATACGAAATTTGTTGTGAAGGATTGTTATAAACATCCCATGCTGTTACATCAATTTTATGCTCACCTAAATCAAAATCAGTAACTTTATAGCTAACTTTGCCACTCTTCCCTTCCGCATCCAAATCACCAACAAAGTAATTAGTAAAATCAATTTCTTGAGAAAGGTTATCGTCAATTACACCTTTTAATTTATGACCAATTCCAGTTCCAGTAGTATTTAGGCCTGTTTCATCTTGCAAATTAAGGACAATGGTGAAATCTTCGTTTACAAGAGAAGCGTTTGATGATTCTGCATTATCAAAAGTAATTTCAATTTCTGGACCATTTCCGTCATTATTTGCAAGCGAATCTGTTCCGCCAATTATTACATTTTCGGTAAAACCAATTCCATCAGTTTCACTATTAGTTATATATGCGGTAATTTTCCCGTTTCTATTTTCGTATGAAATATCTTGAGGAACAGTAAATTTAGCACTAAATTTTCCATTAGCAATTGTTGCTCTTCCTCTAAAAATAACACCGCCAGGAACCACCATACGGGCATCAATAGCAGTTCCTAACTCTGGTAATTTTTTAACAATTTCTGAATCATAAACAGTAATAACAGCTTCTCCATTATAACTACTATTTAAAGAGCCCTCACTATTATCAACAATTCCTTCAATTGAAACTTGACTTAATGCTTTTAATTGAACTGCAGTTGTTAAATTTTCATTATTTACTTTAACAATTGAAGCTGGAGTTTTAGGAACGTTTAGTCTAATTGCTGGGTCACAAAACAGATGAAATTTTTCATCATTTGCAGCGTACTTTTTCATTTTTGTTAAATAAAATGCTTCACCAACCGTTGCATTAGTCATATATTCTAACGAAGTGCTTAATAAATGGGAGTATAATTCAAGATTTATTGCTTCATTTGCATTCGATAAAACAACTCTCGCAGCCGAAAAACCACCAATCATACCTCTATTTTCAGCTAACAATAATTCTTCAGTTGAACTTTGAACTGTTGGATCATCGTATTTTCCAAAATCACATGTAGCAGCAGTTAAAAAGAATAACTTATCATTTTTTAAACTCGCAATAGATGACGTGCGTTCAAAAACATTTTCGTGTGCCCAAACATCAGGATTTCCATGCCCAATATAATTTAATATTAATGTTCCTTGATTTATGGCATTAATAATTGACTGATTAACTTCAGGTTTACGTCTACCAAATCCTGTAATAATTGTAGGATATGCAGCTAAATAAATTTTATTCATCTCCATAAAACCTGGAATTCTGGTTCTGGCTAAACTCTCAGATTGCCGAGTGTGAGTGGCTAAATCATTTCCTTCTGTTGTCAAACCATCATCAGCAACTAATGTAATTAAGTTTTTCCATAACCCATTATCTGGCAATTCGTATGAAATTATTTTGTCTACAACATTTGTGGCATCACTAGTTGTTTGTATATTTAACCTTCCAATTGCCAGATCAGCTACAGAATCATTACCAACAATACGGCTATAGAAATCATCCATTGGGTATGAATCAAGTTCATATAGCGACTTTTTAGTTTGATATGTTGGAACAAAATTTTTGTTATATCCTTCTGCGTTATAATAGTCGTAATCGCCATCACCAAATAGAAGGACATAAAATGGTTTAGTTTGCCAATTTTCATATCCATATTTTAGGAAATTTCTAATAGCTGTGGGGTCCATCATTCCACATGAAAACTCATTAAGAATATCTTCTACATATACAACTTTAGTTGAATACTTTTTAGGAGCATCATTTTTCCTATAGTTAGCAAGTTTTTCGGCAGCATCGCTAAATTTTCTGTCTGTAATAATAATATATTCCGCTCCCTCGCCACTAACAATGCTGGTTGGAATTTCAATTTTTCCAATTTCAGAAACTGATTTAAATTTATTACTCGCCAAAACAATGTATTTTGATTTAGGATTATTCCATTCAGACACTGTAAAATTAACGTCTCCACCACTAATACTAGGCGACGTAATCAATTTTACATTTTCATAGTCAGTGATATCAAATACTTGAATATCACTATTTGAAAAATTATTCAATTGATAATTTACATCCACACTATCTTGTTCATTAAAAAGAATAATTTCATCATTTTTATCCAAAACTTTTAGATTTCTTAAATATTCAATCTCAAAATAATCTATATAAGCTTTTGATTCTGAAGAAGAAATAGAAACTTCAAATTTCAATACACTTCTATTCTCTGATAATGAACCAGAAAATTGAGTTTTGTTGGCAGTTGCTTCACCCCAGTAATAATCACCACCATGACCAGAAAGTGTTTGTATTGCTAATGCTTTATTATTTTCTGAAACAGTTAAGGTTTGCGCCTTATTTGAAGTATTTACTAATCGATAATTATATAGAACGTTTCCACTTTCATTGCGGTTTTCAAGTGTGTTGGTGTAAGTATGAGATTTATTACTTGTATTAAATTCATCACCCCAATAATCTCTTCCCGATCTGCCAAGATTTATTTTATCTTCATCCTTTGATATAAAAGCTGCACTTGTAGTCTGTGTAATTGCAGAAGCGGAATTTTGGTTCGGTTGATTAACCATTCTTTTTCCAGTTGCACCACCAAATGAAATCCAATAATAATTTTTCTTTGAAAATGCGTGATGGTTTCTCTTTATTATAGCGGAAGATTCTTGGTACTCCCAAAAATCTGTTCCTCTCCCGTAAAAAAGTATGTAATCATTTGCATCAAAAGTGCCATCATCTTCACCTTTTATATAAATTGCATTTTCTTTCATTCCATATTGAGTTGTTGGCAAAACACTTTCGCTTAATGCAAATCCACCGTTGTTAAATATTTTAATTGTTCGTGGGTCAACGGTTGCAGCATCAATACCAAGCGAGGCTAATTCACTTCTGCTAATTTTATAAATTCCTTCTGTGGGGGCTAAGAAACGGTACCAAGTTCCATCCATTTTTATTGAACTAGGGCTGGCTTTTTTTAATGCTGTTTCTTCCCTGCCCCAATTTTTTGCAATATCGTAATTAGGAACAATTTTTTTTAGAATTGTATTATCAACAACTTCTTTAGTTTTACCAATTATGCCAAAATTTACTCTGACAATAATTTTAGAATAAAGAATTATTTCATCCGTAGCGGGATTATATTGAACTGGAGCAATCAAAATACTTTGTAATGGAAAATCTCTGGAATAACCAAAATTACCAAAACTAACTAATTCTTGATTTTTAAATGTGCTTTCTGATTTTTCAATTTCTTGTCTGGGAATTGCATTATCACCTTTAATTGGTGCAATTTTCCCTTTAAGAATTGTGTGCTGAGTTGAAAGGACTTGTACTGTATTTCCAAATTCAGATGGAACGCCTATCTGCACATTTCTATGCATAAGAAATATTTTACCTATTAAATTATCAGAATATCCAAGTGCGCCATCAAATGGAATTGAAAGGTATTCTGCTCCATCAATTTGTTCTTTTCTTATTTCGGAGTAAATTGGTGAATATTCTAATGTTATACTTGATTGGTTCGATGAAATAATACGAATATCTTCTTTGGCTATAAGTATATTTACAGATAAGAAACACAAAATTACTGCGTATAATTTGCTTTTCACTTTAACTCCAATAAAAAAATGAATATAAGATATTTTCTGTTAATTGATAATTAAATAATAGTAAAAAGCGTTCTATATAGTATTTCCTGTATTTTTGATATTGAAAATAATGAGATTTAAAACCTTTTGCAAGTTCTTATTAGGTAAATATTTATCACACAAATAACGAACCAACTATATTTTCAAAAGAGGAATGCAAATAACTACTTTGTGATAAAACAATAGGATTATTTTTAGCACTATCTTTCTCAAAATTCTGCAAATAATTATCGTAAAAATATTTCTGTACGATTAAAATAGTAGTATTAATGAAATTCAGAATACTTTGAAGGTCAAATAATATGTGTTTATTAGCTGAATTTCAGTCAATTCTTTTTGCATTAACGTTTCTTATGCGTTCCATTATAAAGATAATTGAAACAATTAGTGAAAAAATAACTGCACTTATTAGTGAATAATATTTATTAGGTAATCTTATTATGCCCCACAAGTGATAAAATGAAGTTAAAAATGAAATTAAAATTAGTGCTATTACTTTCTTGCTTTTAAAAATATTTTGAAAATTAAATGAAAAATATTTTGAAATCAAATTTGCAATAAATAGAAAATATATTGGATACAAAGGAGCCATAAGCCTTTCAGATTCACCAAAAAAAGATAAAATTATTACAGTCATAACAAAAACAAAAAGGTGTTTGTTTTCTTTGAAAAACATGAATAGTTCTTTATAAAAAATGAATGGTAATAACCCAAAAGGAGTAAATGCGCCAACAAATCTTTTTAATAAGAATATAGGATTTGAATAATAAGCAACTTGTGTTAAATACTGTGAAAATAAACTTTCACCACCTACTTCTGCTGTAATTATTTGCCTAAGTCCTATGAAAATTGATATTAATATTAAAGAAATAATTGAAAAGTAGAAAAGTTCTTTCCTTTTGAATCCAGATTCGTATAGAAGTACAAATCCAGCAGGAATTAACATTAGCATATACTCTTTTATGAAGATTCCCACAATAACTACAAATAAAAGAGCCAAATATTTTCTATGTCGTAACAGAATTAAAGAATAAAAAAGAAATACTAGCGAAAGTGTATCACTCAATTGAAAATAATTCCATCCCAAAAACTGGAATAAATATCTATTTAATTGAAAAATAATTGTAAATACTAGGGCCAAGCTTGTATCAGTTTTGTATTCTAATAAGAACAAGAAAAAGACCAATGAAAGGAAAAATAGTGAAATTGAGTTAAGAATAAGAAAATTTATAGGTATCGTAAAAGGAAGCAATCCTGCAATCCATGGCGCACCTATTCTGTAAACAAATGGTTTTATTATATTTGTATTAATACCTGGAGATACTTCCGCCATAGCAATGTACTTATTCATATCCATATTTGAATAAACACTATTTTCGTAATCGATAAATCCAGAAAGTAGAATACAAATTATAGTTGAAATTAAAAGAATTATGATGTGATTTTTATTCAACTTTCTCATAAACCTAATAATTCTTTATTGTTTTTCATTGCGTCAATACAAAATTGAATATGCTCATCAAGCGGAATTCCCAAATCGTCAGCACCTTGTATAATTTCTTCGCGATTTACAGCTCTCGCAAATCCTTTATCCTTCATTTTCTTTTTAACCGATTTCACTTCCACTTCATCAACTGATTTACTTGGACGAACGTATGCAACGGCGGTAATAAATCCAGCAAGTTCATCACACGCAAAGAGAGTTTTTTGCAATTTTGTTTCGCGTTTAATTCCAGTATATTCTGCATGCGACATAATTGCGGTTCTGAACTCTTCACTAAATCCAAGATTTTCCAATATTTCATTACCTTTATAAGGATGCTCTTCCGCAGTTGGATATTTTTCGTAATCAAAATCGTGAAGTAAAGCAACATTGCCCCAATATTTTTCATTTTCGCCAAACTTTTTCGCATAAGCCAAAACACAAGTCTCAACTGCAAATGCGTGCTTTAATAAAGACTCATTTTGTGTGTATTCTTTTAAAATTGCTAAACATTCGTCGCGATTTAATTCTTTTTCCATTTTAATCCCATTTAGTATTTTAATTAATCAACATTTTTACTCGGACATAAATCGACCAAAACGCATTCCAAACATTTTGGACGGCGTGCAATGCATATTTTTCTTCCGTGCGAAATTATATAATGCGTAAAATTTACCCATTCTTCTTTTGGAAGTAACTTTTTTAAGATTGCCTCAATTTTTGCAGCATCTTTTGTTTTAACAAATCCAAGCAAATTTGTTAAGCGAATAACGTGTGTGTCAACGGCTATTGCTGGAATTCCAAACGCATTTCCTACAACAACCGAAGCGGTTTTTCTTCCAACACCAGATAAATTTGCCAACTTTTCAAAATCTTTTGGAACTTCGCCAATATGTTCTTCTATCAGCTTTTTACAACAAGCTTGAATATTTTTCGACTTGGAATTGTAAAATCCAGTAGAAAAAATATCCTTCCCTAACTCCTCTTGCGGAACTTTTAGATAATCTTTTGGCGATTTATATTTTTGGAATAGATCTTTTGTAACAATATTTACTCGTGCATCGGTGCATTGAGCCGAAAGCATTGTTGCAATTAGCAATTCAAATGGTGATGAATGATCCAATTGTATTTTAATTTTTGGATATTCTTTTTTGAGTAAATCAATTATGCTTTTTAATCTTTCGCTTTCAGATTTTTTACTCATTTTTCAACTCTAACTCACTAACAACAACACCGTTTATTAAATCCGATTGGATAATTTGCTCAACATTTTCAACTGTTAATTTACCGTACCAAGTTCCTTGTGGATAAACAACAGCAACTGAACCATTTTTACAATTACCAAGACATCCTGAAGAATTTGCCCTAATGCTGCTTCCCAAGCCCAATTCTGCTAATCTACTTTTGAATTTTTCCTTTATTTCACTTCCACCATGCCGCGCACAACTCGGTTTCGTGCTTCCTTCTTCTCTTATATTTTCACAAATAAAAATATGCTTATTGTATTTATTCATTTTTAATTCTTTCTCTTTTATTGTTGAAATTGCTTTCAAATTTACAATTTTTTTTAGGATTTGGAAAACTCTTCGAAATTTTATAATGATGTGAGGTCAAATATTTCAAAACACAGATTGCTAATCTGTGCTACGCCAATTTTAGTAAATATAACATGAAAAATATTTTTTATTAAGCGTAGAACCTATTGTCTACATTGTTTTTACATTTGACCTCGCATAGCTGGTATTTCTCCAATTTCATTCACAAAATGAACTGCTTTCAATAAAACTAAACTTAATTTTGAATTAAACTCAACTTCTATTTATATTAGCACATGCACAGAAAATTAATACAAATATTGTTTCTCGTTTTTAGCACGTCAATTTATGCTCAAAACTTTATTTTCAAAGGCGAAATTGGCTCTTTTAAGTCTGCATCGGCATTTTCTGTTACGCCAAGTGGATTTTTTTATATTTCTGATATTGGCAATAATGAAGTTGTAAAATTGGATACTCTTGATAAAGTTATCCAAAAAATTGGCGGTTATGGATGGGATAATTCGGCTTTTGATAATCCAGCAGATGTTTTTGCTACTGATTTGCGTGTTTATGTTACGGATAAAAATAACCACAGAATTCAAGTTTTTGATAAGGATTTGAACTTCCTTTTTTTGATTAAAACTGATTTAGAATCAAATGAATTTGAAGGTTTTCGATATCCAACAAGTTGTGCAACATCAATTCAAAATGATATTTTTATTCTCGATTCCGAAAATACTCGGATTTTAAAATATAATTCATCCGGCAATTTTAATTTAGAATTTGGGAATTATCGTTCTGGTGATTTTACTCTCGAAAATCCATCCTCAATTGCACTTTCGCACAATTCTAAAATTTTTGTGTTGGATAGTGGATTTTTAAGCGTTTTTGACCAATATGGAATGGGATTGTTGAAAATTCATTCCAAAAATGAAACACAAAATATCAATATTACATTTAACAATTTAATTTTAAATTCTTCCGATTCGCTTTATTATCAAAATCTAAATAATCCTCTTTCAAATTTTAGGAACATAACTCCAAGTAAAATACCTACCGATGAAAGCATTATTGAAGCTATTTTATTTAGCGGAAAGTTATACATACTAACAGAAAAGCGAATTTTGATTTTTTCAATTTTGTAATTGAGAAGCTATCTTGTCATTAAAAGTCAAATTTATCATTTCTTTTGCAATTCTATTTTGGATATTTGGAATTTTTATTGAGTTTGTAATTCCCTATTTTAATCAACTTTCGTTTGCCTATCCTTTTTTGAGCAGAATTTACTCAACCGTTTGTCATCAGCAAGTTGAAAAGTTAATTGTTTTTGATAATCATAGCACACTTGTTTGCTCACGATGTAGCGGAATTTATCTTGGCGGATTAATTTCATCATTTATTCTATTGTTTGTTTCAAAACTAAATCTAAGAAGTGGCATATTTATGATATTAGCATCTTTTCCTATGTTGATTAATGTTTTTTTGTATTCAATTGGAACTTACAATTATTCAAAAATTTTTGCGTTTATCACTGGAGTTATTTTTGGTTTAGTGGGAATTGTATATATTTACAATGGTTTTCAAATATTAATAGAGAAAAATGAATAATAAAAAATATATTTCGCCAATAATTGTTGGTTTTGTAGTAGGTGTTTTAATGGTTGTTCCAGTAATAAAAAGCCTTGCGTGCTGTTTGTTACTTCCTGTGGCTGCATTTTTTTCACTTATGTTAGACCAAAAAGCTAATTCCGATTTTTCACGATTGGATATTAAAAAAGGAGTTTTATTTGGACTCGTAACAGGTTTAGTTGCTGCATTTTTGGGAACTTTCTTCGATTTCGTAATCACTCTAATTACTCACCAAAATGATTTAGTTATTACTTTTCCAGAATTAGTAAAAACAATAAACAGCTTTCCAATGGATAATTTAACCAAAGAAGAAGTAATTGGACTTTTAAGTGGCGTGGTTGAACATATAACAGAAAGTGGTTTTTCATCACTTTATACTTTTTCGTTGTTGGCTAATAATTTAATAGTTAATTCTATCTTTGGAATTTTAGGTGGAATAATTGGTGTGCAAATTCTTAATTCAAAAAATAAAAAGTTAGAATAAATTTTTATCTCAATCTTAATAAATCAACAATATTTCAAAAATTACTGTAATCTAAATGGAAATGTAATAACTGCAGTTTGAGGTTTGCCTTTAACTCCTTCTGGTAAAGCTTCAAATCTCCATTTTCTTAAAGAATTCATTGCAACTGCTTCTAGGCGAGTATCTGCTTTTTGCACTGGAATTATGCGCCCTACTGAGCCATCTGCCATTATTGTAAATTGTAGCTTCACATCTATTTCTTTTGAAACTCCTGGTGGATATGCTGGAATTTCATAGCTGTATATTTTCCTTTGTCCTTTTCCTCCAAAATCAAGCTCAAACCCAAAATTACCTTTGCTTTCACTTCCATCATCAATAACTTTATCTTTTGCTTCTGTTTTCGTAGGTTGTTTATCAATTACTTTTTCTTCCGCTTTAACAGGTACTGCATCATTTGTTTCGTCAATATTTTTCACTTTTGGAATTTCAATCTCATTTTTCTTTTTTTCACTAACCAAAGGAATATCAGGTTCGCTTTTTGTTAAAGAACCAGTTGAACTTGATTCGCCTACATTACCAAATCCTATTGTAACATATTCATTTAAATCAACTTCTGGAGTAATTTTAAATGCCATCAATAGTAAAATAATTGACAGGTGAATTACTACTGAAATTGCTGTTGATCTGTATCCTGACTTTTTCCAAAACATTAAAATGACTCTTTCTCAGTTTCAATAGTAAATTTGTTTATACCAACTCCTTTTGCAGCATCAATGACTTTTATTACCAAATCAATTTTAGAAGATTTATCAGCACGAATTATTAGATTCTCCTCATTAACAACTTTTTTTACATCTTCTAATTTTAAAGGAAGCAATCCAATTTCAACTTCTTCCTTTCCAACAAAAATTTTACCTTGCTCAGTAATTGAAACAATAATCCTAGTAGGAACCGTCTGCTCATTATTTAATGCACCAGGAAGCTGAACTTTAACTCCAGTTTGAATTACAAATTGCGATGTTAATAAAAAGAAAATTAATAACAACATTACAATATCAGTTAATGAAGAAAAGTGAAATATTGTGAGAGGTTTATTTTGCATCTCAAATTTCATTTATTCCTCATCCATTTTAATTTGATTATTTGATATATGTAGTTCTTCAACAATATCAACAATATCATTTGATACAATCTCTATATCTAAAACAAATTTACCAATTGCGTTCACAAGGTAGTTATAAAATGAATATGCAATAATTCCAACAGCAAGACCAAAAGCAGTTGTAAGTAATGCTTCCCAAATACCACCAGCTAAATCACTTGGGTTTGCAGCACCTTGCAAATCTTCAATTCTCATAAACGCAGAAATCATTCCTGTAACAGTTCCCAAAAACCCAAGTAACGGTGCAACACCAGCGATGGTTGCAAGAACTGATAAACCTTTTTCTAATTTATTTATCTCCTGACGTCCAGCAGATTCTATAGCTTCTTTAACTCTTTCATGACCAAATTGAATTTTCTTTAATCCCTTTTTTACAATATTTGCTGTTGGTGTTTTATTTTCGAGGCAGAAATTTATTGCGCTACCAATATCATTCTTTTTCAATAAGCCTCTAATTTTAACTAAAAATGCTGGAACATTTGACCGCGATTTTTTAATAGCCCAAACCCTATCTAAAATTATTGTAATTGCTATAATTGATGCTATAAATATAAATAGCATTACCCAACCACCTTTAAGAACAACGGCTAATAAACTCATTTTTTTCCTTATTTAAATTTTATTTTTCTTTATAAATTCTTCAGCTTCATTTACTGAATTAAAATATCCAATTCGAACACGGTTCCAAGTACTTCCTTTGGTTTTGATAAAAACCTTAAAAATAAATGCATCAAATCCGCGTTTTTTTAATTTATTAACTTCCTTTTCTGCAATATTTGCACTCTTCCATGATGAAACTTGTACAGTATATCTCTTTCCATCAAAATAAATTCGGTCTGTAATTGTCTGTTCATTTGCAATTTCGCGGTACATTTCAGTTGAAACTGTTTTTGTTACTTCAGCTTTTACCTGTTTTTTTTCCTCTTTTGGAATAATTTTATTCTGCTGCTCCAATTTTCTAATTTCGGCAAGTTTTTCCTCTTCGCTTTGTTCAACTGTTTTAATTTCTTCTTTAATTGGAATTTTTTCATCAACAATTTTTACAGAATCATTTAAATTAGTAGAATCTATAATTCCTATTTCAGCGTTATTTGACTCCTGTAAATTGACAATCTCAGAGTCACCTACTAATTCGGTTTCACTTGTAGGCAAAAAAATAAATATTGCAGCTATTGCAATTATAACTATGGACAAAGCAATATAAAAAATCGGATTCTTTAATATTCCACCAGATTTATTCCTAATTGCAGAATAACTTTCACGCTTGTGTGTAACTTTCTTGCTTTCTTTTGTATTATTTATAGTAGGATTTTCATTCGGCAATATATCATTTTGTTGTTCTTCAGGAGCTTCATCTAAAATTTCTTGTGCTTCATCCTGATTGTCTTCTTTTATATAATTTTCTAATTCATCAAAAGGATTCTTATTATCAATATTTCCATTTTTACTCTCTGTTACTCCAAAATCATCATTTGAAATATTATCATCTTCTAATGAATCACCAAAATCAGAAATCTCCTCGTCTTCTAATAAATCATCAGAATTATTAACAATATCTAATTCTTCGTTTCTATCAAGAATAAGCTCATCATCTTCTAATTCTGAATTATCAGAATCTATTAGAAAATCCTTATTAATTTTTACTTCTGTTGTCTCGTCTTCATCACTGCCAAATGATTCTAAATCCTCTTTGCTAAAAATATCTGTTGACTTAAAATCAATATTTTCTTCGTTTTCTAATTTTAATGAAGAAAACGAAACATTGTTAAGTAAATCAAAATTTTGCAATATTTCACCACTTTCAATAAACTCTATAATTCTAGTTTCATTATGTTCATCATAAATTTCAGAATCAGAAATTACAGTAGGTCTATTTACGCCAATATCAAAAATAGAATCATCAAGTTTATCAGACGTTTGAGATTCGCTATTTACTTCAAATGAAAGTATTGATTCCTCTGAAGTTTCGCCTTCTGGTAAAAATATTAGAATTTCCTTTTCACTTTCCTCTCCCCTTCTTTCCATTCTAGAAAGCGGTTCTCTCTTAACTTGAAAATGCCCAATTCCATCAAGTTTAAGTGTATTATTACCACTTAAATATTCTGATAATTTCTTGATAAAAGCAGAAAAAGTTTCATCACTTTCGCTTCTTAATATTTCTAACACTATTTCTTTAAATGCTATTTTATTCATTTCTTTTTCCATTTATTGTGGAAATAATTTTTACCATCTATACTCAATACCAGCAATAACATCAAATGGTTTTTCCTCATAACCTTTCCATAAGTAATCTTTTCTATTTAAAAGATTCTGAAAATCGCAAGTTAATGCAAAACTGCTAAATATACTATATTTCAAATATAAACCTAAATTTATGTAATCAGGAATAGTACGAGTATTTAGCAAATTACTGTATGTGGATTTTGAATAATTAAGTTTCAATTTTGAATATAAGCCAAAATTAAACATATATCCATAAAATACATCTGCTTTAAGAATTGGTTTATATGGAATTTTATAATCATTTAAATCTGTAATATTTTGAAATTGGAAATTGGCAAAAAGTTCGCCAAATTGCTTTGTATTGATAAGTATATTCAAGAATCCACCATTTTCTTTAATATCATTAGCAATAACAATGTTAAATTTAT
>Ga0180007_10001164_pt1 | contig 37512 bp, 46 predicted proteins | sample MM_PC_MetaG_FD_121122 | JGI IMG/M metagenome (GOLD analysis project Ga0180007, IMG submission 121122) | Groundwater microbial communities from the Aspo Hard Rock Laboratory (HRL) deep subsurface site, Sweden - MM_PC_MetaG | ecosystem: Environmental > Aquatic > Deep subsurface > Groundwater... | reverse complement strand
TGTCCACCCCAGCCCGCGGCGGGGGAGGTGCCTGCGTGCGAATGCGGCGACCCTGACGCTGAGTGTCCGGTTCACGACGGTGACGGCGACCCACCACCCAAGCCGGCGGCGGGGGAGGTGCCTGCCGAAGTGCACGAGAGAGGGTGGCAATGGCGACCCGTAGGCGATGGTGCCTTCGCTCCACCCTTCGGTACCATTCGCGTGTGTCGTGGGTGCGGGTGCCTCGTGGCTGGCGGGCCCACCGCGTGTGTGAGATGTGCCTCGCAATCAGAGCCCCAGCGCGCCGAGGTGGTGGCGCGCGCTGTCCAGGCTTGCAACGACCAGCAGGTACACCCGCTGCTGACGCCGGACCACGAAGTGTGGAACGACGCTTGCGACGTCTGTGCCGAGGCTGTCAGCGCAGCCCTTCGGCGGCTGGCAGAGGAGGGGTCGTGAAAGCTCTGTCTCTTAGTCGGCCCTGGCCGTGGGCAATCGTGCACGGCAAGCGCATCGAGAACCGGTCGCGCAAGGACGGTCGCATGCCGACCATTTGCAGACACCGCGGGCCGTTGCTGCTGCACGCCGCCAAGTCGTGGGACGTGTCTGCGCTCGGCTGGATGCTGGAGCGCGGGCTGATCGACCACGCCGATCACACACGGTTGCATCACCGTGTTCTGCACACGGCTGGCGGCATCTTTGCTCGCTGCACCGCGGTGGGGCACATCGAGCCCGGTGGGGACTTCAGCCCAGAACTGGTGGCGCGCGGGCTGGACGGCACCGAACCGGACGCCCTTGACCTTCGCTGGTGGGAGGGCGGCTATGCTCTTGTGCTCACCGACGTCAAGGCTACCAAGTGGGTCGAGTGCCGCGGCATGCTGGGGCTCTGGACGCCGCCGGATGATGTGCTGTGCCGGCTGGCCGCATCGGGAGGACGAGACGATGAGTAGCAGACTGAGGTGGTACTGGGGCGAGGATGAGCAAGGCGACCCGTTGCTGTTCCTCCAGCAGTACGATCTGCCGACACATGGCCCGCGCGACATCGCCATCATGCAGCTCGACGCCGAAGAGGACGAGGAGGCCGAGGACTTGGCGAACCACATCGTCGGAGCCTGCAACGCGTCCCCGGAGCAAGTCGCCCGCATCACCGCGCTGGAAACGACGATCCAGGACGTCGTCTCATGCGCCGAGGATGGGGGCTTCGGGTGGGAATTCGAGACGTGCAATCTGGATTGCGGGTGCATCATCTGTGCGTGCCGCGCCGCTCTCCGCGTGCTGAGCGAACCGAAGGGAGGCGAGCATGAGTGACCACTACAAAGTCCTACGCGAGCGCGACGGCAAGCTGCTGTCTCCGTACCAGGACCACGAATACCGCTTGGACGAGTGGCAGACGGAGCAGCGCGTCGGTGAGCCCGGCGAGAGCGGCTGCGTGCGCGGTCTGTACGCCACGCCGATTGAGGGCCTCATCTATCGCGGCGTGTGGCGAGCCGACGAGCACGTGTACCGCTGCGAGGTCGGGGGGCGCAGCGCTGGTGAGGCGCCGCTCAAACTCTGCCACGAGCGGTTGCGCGTCGTCGGTCGCGTCGAGCCTGACGAGGTGCGACGGTTGGCGCGCGCTGAGCATGAGCGTCTCGGGTGGCTGCTCGAAGAGGCGCTGTACCCAGTTGATCCGCGCGCCGCGACTGCGGCATGCGACGGCAGCGAGATCGATTTGCTGCGGCAGTGGGCCTCGGTGAGGGACTCGGTGGGGGTCTCGGTGAGGGACTCGGTGAGGGTCTCAGTGTGGGCCTCGGTGGGGGTCTCGGTGAGGGACTCAGTGTGGGACTCGGTGAGGGACTCGGTGGGGGTCTCAGTGTGGGCCTCGGTGGGGGTCTCGGTGAGGGACTCAGTGTGGGACTCGGTGGGGGCCTACATCGGCTCGCTATTCCCACGCGTCTCGTCGTGGCAATACGTCAAGCATGCTCCCGGCGAGTACCCGTACGCTGCCGGCGCTACGTTGTGGCGCCGCGGACTGGTGCCGAGCCACGACAGGGGAACATGGCGACTGCACGCAGGGCCGGACATGCGCTCCGTGTGGAGCGGGACGGTGGTGGAGATGGGAGGCGAGCATGAGTGACAGGGAGCGGGTGTACCCCGAGGAACTGATGCGTAAGGGCGGCACATGGCTCGGCGCGCTGCGAAACCGGATCAAGTGGCTCCGCTGCGGCGGCGGGAACGAATCGATCATCTGGGGCTCCGACGTGTCGCCGACGCCACCGTTCACGATGCGTGAGGTGGAGGAGCTTGGGGCCGAGGCGGCGGCAGCGGCGATGAACGAATGCATCGCAGAACGCGACGCCACCCGCCGCCAGAACGACGAGCTGGCCACGAAGCTGGCTGAGACGAGGGCGGAGGTGGAAGCACTCAAAACCGATGCCGTCGCCGAGTTTCGCTGCCCCGATTGCGGGGCCGTGATGACAACGCACGTGGGTACCGGGTTGAAAGCCGAGGTGGAGCGGATGAAGATCACCTATGGCGAGACGATGTCAAAGATGGTCGACTGCCGCAAAGTCTGACTGCGACCAAGCCATGCGCGACGCGGTGGCGCTGCACGAGGACTTGGGCCCACTAGATGACGACGACCTCAGCGACCGCATCGCCGCCTACCGCGCCGCCCTCAAAAAAACAGCGCCGGGCTGACCAGGGGGGGCGGCCAGTTCGGCGCTAGCCCAGAGTCTACCACACCGGCCGGTCAGCGCTCCACCCAAGCCAGCACCGCCGCCCGAGGATGCCAGCCGCAGCTGATCGTGTCGTCCTCGTTGCCGCCCAGGCCCAGGTAGCGGTCGCCGTCGAGCTGGATGACGCACCGCACGTGCCCCCTCCCACCAGTCAGCGGGTTCTCCCCGGCGCGGCCCAGGATGGCCAGCGAGCCCGGGGTAGGCGTCCAGCTGGCATCACGTAGTGTCCCCTCGACCCGCGCGCTCTCGACCAGCTCACGCACCGACACGTGCAAGCCATGCGGCTGCGCCTCACCCGGTAGCGAGGCGTTGAACAGGGTGGCCGAGGCGAGCGCCGCGCACCATGGAGAATCGCTGTCGTCAGTCTTGAGCTGCAGCGGTCGACCGTCCCGGACGCAGTGCTCCGAGTAGGCCAAGATGATGGGCTCATGCTCGGGCCCCGGGATCTCGCGCGGCGCCAAGCCAAAGTGAAAACCGAGCCACCCGCAGCAGCGCTCTCCCAGGGTGAGGTTGGGTAGGTCCATGCCATCGTGCCACCGGGGCGCCGGCTCGGTGTCGGGTATGATGTCTTGCTCGCGCAGCACCGCGTGGAAGGTGGTCCCGTAGTCTACGTACTCGGGTTCGTGTCGGTGGAAGTCGCTCGGGGTCTGAATCATCCTCTGCCCCACGCGCCACCATCCGAAAATACGCCCTCCCTTGACCCAGTGCTTGCCGGCGTTCGCAATCGGGGACACCGTCCAGCCGGCCGCCGCGAGACGGGCGAACACTTCGGCATCGTGCAGCCGGCACCATTCCAGGGTCTGCATGTGCTCCGCCCGGTAGGCAGCCATCGCGGGGGTGTCGTGGCCCTCGTAATCGACCCATGGCTTCGGGATGCCAGCGGCCACCAGCATCTTACCGGTGGGCAGCGTGTAGGGCTCGATGTGCAGCGCCATGGCGTGGAGCTGCTCGAGCTCGGCCACCGAGGCGTCGTCCATGCCGTTGTCCCGCAGCCACTCCCCGGACGGCCCATGGCCCAGGCGAGCGAACAGCTCCTCGCCGCGGTCGAAGACGGGGAGCTTTGAGATCCTGACGCCCCCTGGAAGCTCGGCCCATCCGCTCTGGTGGATGTGTAGGTGCTCGAGCTTGGAGACGAAGGCGCTCATGCCCCCATGCTACCCCGGCGGGGACGAACCTGGGAAGCGTCGCCGTAGCTCGTCGTCGGCCTCGCTGCGGTCATTGGCCAGCTGGGTCTTGGTGGTAGCTACGAAACGGTCGACCACGCCCTTTGCAACGTCGACCTGCCCGTTGGCCACCAGCTCTACGATGCGGGCGATCACATCAGCGGCTGCGCCCATGATGGCGCCGATCATACCTGCTGCACTGCTGCTCATAGCGCCTCGCTCAACCTCGCGGCCAGCTTGGAGTAACTACCCTGAAGCATCATGGCCAGTGTGAACAGGTCCACCATGTTCGGGATCTCCCCGCGCTTGACGTCGGCCCTAGCTATCTCGAGCCCGACAGCGAGGGCTTCACTGATACGCTCAGCTTCACGGAAGGCGTCAAACACCGGGGCGTAGGTGGCGTCAATCTCGTCGAGCAGTTTCTTGCCCTCGTCGTAGCTGCCGGCCGTCTTGGCCGCCGCCATGAGAGCAGCCTTGCGCACGAACCTGGCCTTCTCCTGTAGCCCAGTGAGAGCCGCGACGGTGGCGTTATTGGTCCGCATGGCTTCCTCGACCCCTGAGACTGCAAGCTGCTGAGCGCGCGGTGTGCAGCCGGTGACGAGCAGGACGAGGGCGATCAGCAGGAGGCGGCTCACCGGCGCCTCGACGGGAACACGGACGCGGCGGCCATGACGAGCCCGACCACCGCTCCCGACCTGGGACCGCCGTTGCCGTTCTTCGCCGCCTCCGACTTCTGCCCGATCCTTGTGCCGGCGAGGCCGAACAGGAGTCCGTTGCCGCTCAGGAGGGCGGCCTCGGAGTCGCACAGGACGCCGAGCGCGATGAGCCCTGCGCCCACCAGCATAGTCGAGATGTCTAGAACCACGTTGTGCCAGGTCTTCATTTCGTCCTCTCAATCACCGCCGGCACCCACGGCTCGGCGGCGTCGGCTAGTTTGGGCCTGTCCTTGCAGTTGTGCCAGACAACGCGGTCGAGCTTGGCGCCAGTCCACGTGGCGCCCGTCAGGTCCGAGCCGTGCAGATTGGCGCCCGTCAGGTCTGCGCCAGTGAAGTCCGCCCCGCGTAGGTCCGCGTGGCACAGCAGCGCGCCGCGCAAGTCTGACTGAGCCAGGTTGGCGCGCGGCAGCTCGGCGCCGATGGCGTTGACGTTGGGCGCCTTGCAGTTGCGCAGGTCAACGTCTGGGTGCTTGGCGAAGTAGAGCGAGCGCACCGTTGCGCCGGGCTTCAATTCGTAGGCGTCGAGCTGGGTCATGGCCCGTCCCTCAGCATGGCGTGAGCCGCGATCAGCTCGTACTGGTTGAGCGGGCGGTTGTAGTAGGCGGCGGCGCGGGCATCAACCTCGGTGTATTCGTCGAACGTGCTCGCGCCAGTCTCGCGCGCGCCCCACGTCAGCGAGCCAGCGCCAACCGTGGTGGTCTGCGCGGTGACCGTCGAGGCGTAAGTGCCATCACCGTCTACGCGACGCACAGCTGCGCCCGATGCGATGGCAATTGCAATCGTTTCCGCGGGCGTGGCAAGCTCCACAAGCGGCCCAACGTCGGCGTCGTTGCCCGAGTTGCAGATGGCAGTGAGGCGCGTACCGGCGCTGCCGTGGCCGCCGATGCCGCCGTTGAGGTGGACTGCGCTGCGGCCCTTCTGCGCGAGCGTCGCATTGACGGGCAAAGCTTCGTGGTTTGCGTGCTTGAGCACGTGCGTGCACCCCGCCGCCCCATCGAGCGCCGCCGCGTCCGCAATCCACAGCACGTCGTCCACGCCGTCGAACCGAACGAAATCTTGGCCTCCCACCGACACGATGGCCGGGGCGCCAACGACGTTGATTGCCTGAGCCAGCGCGCGGTCAGTGACAGCGGTCAGCACGCCACCGGCCTGCGTCGCGTGGTCCAGGTCCCACCAGGCGCCAAGGTTGGCGATGCTGGCCATGCTCGCGGTGAGCGCAAACCGCGCCATGAGCCACGCGTTGATTGCTGCGGTTTCGGCGTCGGTGCAGACGCGGTTGACGACGACTAGGTAGTAGAGGTCACAGTCGGCCCAAAAGTCAGGTGCGCCGGATACGGACGACAAAATAGTTGCGTTTGGACCACAGGTTACCGTCCCATCATAGGCGGCAGAACCGAGCAGTTTCCCGTCTCGATAGACCTCAAAATCAGGGCCGGTGCTGTCAATGCGCCAAGTGAGGACCTGTGCCCCAGTCTTGGCCGCAACGGCATCGTTCCACGCGGTGGTGTCGACTAGCCCGACTTGGTTGGTTCCTACATTCTTGGTGACACATGCATCATAAGCGTTATTGAGCGAGAACAGGATTTGCTGATTGAACGAAAGGCTCGTCTGGTCAATCACGGCAAACACTGTGAAGTCTGATGAGGCGTCGGCTAGCCCCGTCAGCGCCATATGCTTGGCGAGGCCGTCGCCAATAGCATACCGATGCCCACCAAGCCCACCAGTCCCGAGCGCAGGCCGGTTGGCGTCGGTGCCCTGGGTAGCGTGGGCTAGCGGCGTGGTGGCTTGGTTCCAAACCGTGGACAACCCCGATCCCGTCACGACGCAGCGCGGGTCGTCCAGGTCGAGCTGGAGGATGACCGAGGTGGCGCCGTCGGGGAGGAGGTCCTTGACGGACCGTTGCCGGCCGCCTCCCATCGCCACATTGGCCCCGCATCCGATGCCCGGCATTACAGCGCCACTCCCATAAACTCTAGGTCAGCGCTGGCCCCGGTGATGTCAGCGGCGTACGGGGTGGCCGCCGAGTAGACGCGGAAGATCGCGACGTCGCCGGGCAGCAGCACCACCAACGGTGTTCCGGCGGTCGAGTCGCCGTAGAGTAGGATCGTGTTTGTAGCCGACAGGTTCTTGAACTTGAAGTAGCCGCCCACGCCGACGTCGCCGGCCAAGATAGCCTCAGCCGCTGCGCCGATCGTCTGCACCTCGCGCTTGTGCTTGGTGCCGGCGACGTCAACCGTCCACGGCTCGTCCTGCCAATCCGCTTTGGCTGTGCCCTTCTCGAAACGCAGGTCGGTACGTAGATACAATTCGTCGGCCATGGTGTCCTCCGCTCAAGCTACCACATCACGAGGCAGTCGGTCGCCCCGGTGCCGGCCGCCACGATGGCTTTAAATTGCCCAGGGATGGGCACGCCGGCATAGGCCACCGGAATGATCGTGTTGTTGCCGCTCATGTCGGTGACCTCCAGGGCGCCGCCGGTGAACATGATCCACACGGTCGGGAGCGGCGGCTTGCCCTGCGCCCAGCCCTGGTAGCTGACCGTGAGATCAATGTCAGCCACGAACGAGTTGAAGATCTGCGTCCGCGAGCCGGACTGGATGCGAGTGGTAGGTGCTACAGGATCGCCCATGGTTGTCTCCTAGGCGAGCGCCTCCATGATAGCGGCGTCGCGGTCATAGTCGTCCGCCATCTCAGGCGGCTTGGTCTTTGGCTTCGGTCGCTTTTTGGGCGGCTCCGGTGGTCCCATGGCCATCTGGTAGCCCCTACCAGACGTATAGTCCAGCGGCTCCCTCATGAGCACTTCGAGCGCCATCGTGGCCTGGTAGGGCAGCGCTTCGCCGCCGACAGACATCTCGTCGAGTTGCTGCCGATAGCTGTCGCGGAGCTCGCGGGCCTCGTCGGGGTAAACCTCGTCAAGCGCCTTGACCTGCTCGGGAATGATCGTCCCCTTCTCCACGGCCGTCGTGATGGTGTCGATCGGGCTGTTGACCACCTGCCGCTGTCGGTCGAAGGTCTCCAGATCCTCGTCACTCACGGGCAGCGGCGGCTGGCCAGGCACCCGGATCGGCTTGGGAGCGACCCGTTGAAGGTAAGCTGCGCCGCGCTCGACGGTGGCGACCATGTCGGCCACGATCGCCGGATTGAACGGGTAAGCCTGGGCGTAGTTGGCGTGCGCCTCGGCAGACAGCGCGGGCACGTCGGCGGACGACGCCAGCCCAATGGTCTTCTCGCGCTTCTCGCGCTCTCTCTTCTCCAGCGCGGTGACGGTGACGGCGCGCATCGCCACCGCTTTGGAGCGGCGCAGCGTGGAACCGGCGCGTCCGATCTTACGCTCGGCGTGACCAGCAAGCTGCTCTATGTGGGCTGCCGTCTTGGTGGCCGCCTCGGCGACGCTGCCCACGCCGAGATTTGCAGCGAGCCGCTCCGCGTGGGCGATCTTGACGACGGTAGCGCCTGGCCGGCTGGCCGCGCCGAGAATGCCGCCGAGCGCAGCCCCCAGCGGGCCGAGCGCCACGGTGCCGGCGGCGGCGGCGGTGAGCGGGGAAAAACCGCCCTCTATCTCTTGGATACGCTTCAGGGCGTTGACGTCGCCGACAACGTCCGATGCTGTGCCGTAGGCCTTACGCAGCTTCTGGGTGGCACTCAGCGCCTTCTCGACAGCCTTCTTTTCGGCGCCGCCGAGCTGGTAGTTGTCGCGGATGGTGGTGAGCCACTCCTCGTTGCTCGCCACCCATTCCTGATAGGCGCGCATGTCGAGCGCTTTGCGAGGGTCGCCGATGTCTCGGACGTGCCTGGCGATCTTCTCTGGATCAGCTACGCGCCCCCGACTGTACGGGTCATGGGCGTCGCGCCCGAACTCGGACACGAACCGGCGGTTGAAGTCCGTCTGCACCCCGAGCTTATCGGTCGTGTGCTTGTTGACGACCCGCTGGACTCGGCCGCCCTCGCCCCACACAGCCTCACGCTCGAGCTGCTCGCGCACACCGTCGGCGATCTCCTTGACGCGGCGATGGCTGGTGAGGAATTCGCCCTTGCCATTGCGGCGGTACGATGAGGTGAACGTTTTGGCTCGGTTGTCAAATGCACGCTTGACCTCGTCCAAGGCGCTGAATGCATCGCGATTCGAGGCTATGGCGCCCTTTTTCGCCAGCTTCCTATCAATCGCGTCAACCCGCTTTAGCAACCCTTTGAGGTGACCCTGCCCCCCGAACTCGCCGCCCATTTCCTTGCCGATCATGGCGCGGACGTCTTTTTGCATCCCTGCCATGTACTCGCGAGCGCCGCGCACCACCTCAGGGTCTCGGCCTTTAACCAAGTGGGCAAACTGCGACTCTTTCCCGACGCCGGTTACGGCGTATCTTACTTTGTCAGTGGACGTGAGCAGGTCGTCCATGCTGGCCGCGATGTCCCGCTCGGCGGCCATAGTAGCGTCATCGCCCTGGAAGACAGCCCGATGGCGCCGCGTCTTGCTCAGCAAGATCCGCTCGGCGTCTACGCGCGCTACCTTGCCTTGCGCCTCGAGCGCATCGATGTACTTCCGGATCAGCGGGCTGGCGTCGGCGGTCTCCTGCCGGATGGTAGCCTCGATCGAGCCCTCCGCGGTGACCCCTGCGGTGGCCCTCGCGCCGGCCTTCGCCCGGGCCGCTGCCTTTGCGTCTGCCCTGGCCGCAAAGGGTGCCATGAGCCCTCGCTTGCCTGCGCCGACGAGGCGCCCCACGCCGGAGATCGCCCCACCAAACGCTCCGCCAACCGCCGCCCCATAGCCCATGCCGGCTAGCAGCTTCGAGCCAGAGATGCCACGGCCCTCCAGCGCAGAGTCCGACACCTCGGAGCCGGCTCCGAAGAACGCCCCTTCTACAGCCCCCTGAGCCGCTGTGGCGGCTATCTTGCTACTGGGGGCCACGGTCCGCACCAGAGCGGAAGCCCCCTCTCCAGCACGCGTGGCGAGCCGGGCAGGGGCACGGACAACGCTGCCGGCGCCCTTGAGGGCACGGCCGAGCATCCCGGCCCCTTTGGCGCCCGCTCCGAGCTTGCCCAGACCAGCCACGCCGCCGGCCACTTGGCCGACCATGGTAGCCGTCGGGCTCTCCTCCCGGACGTCCAGGATGCGCTGGCGCATCTCCTCGCCGCCGAGCTCCACCGCTAGCTTGGTACTCAGCCCAAGGGACGCCTCCTCGGCGGCGCCGCCCACAAGCGCCTCGGCGGTGCCGGCCAGCCCGCCATACTCCTCGCCGCGCTTCCATAGGCGAACGTCCTCCGCCGTCGCCTCGGTGTAGCTGCCGGATCCGATGGCGTCGGCGGCGTCGGCGGCGGCGATTGACACCAGCCGTCCGTATGGGTTCAGGACGTTGACTCGCTCGCCGCCGAGCTCAGAAGTCGGCTCTGTGGCTTCATCGGCCATGCTTACTGGACCGGTGCCCCCTCCTTGACTTTCTTGGCCCCACCAGCGATCGAGCCGGTGTAGCGGTACTCTGGGCCCTCGACCCCGATCCGCCGTTCAGCCACGGGCATCCCAGCTGCGGCTAGCTTCTGGCGCCAGCTCTCCCCGATGACGTTCACGGCGTTGTCCAGACCGGCAAGGGTGCGCGCTTTGCGCTTGACGATCTCGGTCGGGTCTCCGCCGACGAAGTCGTCCACGATCCCCACGTCATCCTTGCTCAGGGCGCCGAGCTGTTTCGCTACGCCGAGAGTGGTTCGGATCTCAGACTGATTGCTCTCGATCGTGCCGAGCAGCTCGGCGTCCATGCTGGACCCGACCTGTGAGACGAGGTGTCGCTGCTCGGCGATGAGGCCATTCAGCCGGCCTCGCACCTCGTTGGCAGTGCGTAGCTCACCGGCGGCGGCCGGCGTGGGGGCGATTCCGCCGCTACCTCCGCCGAGATCAACGTACAGCTCGTTGAGGTTGGCTTTCCCTTTGGCCCGGTACCCTGGTTGCCACTCCTTGGGCTTCTGCGCCTGTGCCGCTGCCGCCGCCTGCTGCCGGGCGGCGTCCTGTGCCATCTTGCTCTCGTGCGCCCCCACCGTGAACTGGGTGGCGATGCCCTCGCGGTCCAGTTCGATCTGCTGGATGATCGACCCGGCGCGGCTCTTCAGGCTCTCGCTGTCAGTCTCGGCCATGATCTGCTCGAGGCCGCGCTGGTGCTCCTCGAGCTGCTGATCGCGGAGTGCTGCTCGGGCGCCCTCCTCGTCGCCGAATTCCTGACGGTAGACGCTCAGGTTGTTGCGCAACTTCTCGGCCTGGCCGCGGTAGGACGCCAGCTCGGTCTCTTGCGCTGCGACGCTCCGATCGACGTTGGCGCGAATGATGTCCAGGGCGTTGTTGCGGGCCCCGCCGGTCAGCGCTCGGGACGCCTCGCCGAGGGCTGCCACGATGCCGTCCCAGATGCGCGAGCCCACGTCCCGGGTGTCCCCGATCTTGTGCTCCAGGATCGCCTTGTCGGCCTTGTCTCGTTTGCCCTCGAGCTCTGCGCGCCCCTCCTTGTAGCCGATGAGCCGCCGCTCTCCGGCCTCGCGTCCGGTCTTGATATCCTCCTCGACGTCCTGCAACTCTGCCGCGGTAGCATCGGCGGCGCTCGCCTGGATCCCCGCCTCGGCCGCCTGAGTCTCACCGACCAGCGTTACCCCGCGCTGGGCAATCGAGGCGCCCTTACCGAGCGCTCCCCAGTAGGTCTCTTTGTAGGCGTCGCGCTTCGAGATGGCTGCGGCTCGCTGCGCCTCAGTCATATCGCCTTGAAGCACAGCGACGTTCAGCTGGCTGGTGAACGCGTCCTCGTCCTCGAAGATAGACGGGTCCATGAGACGGCCGCCGATTTGGGGCAACAACTCCCTGGGCACGTCGCGCATGTCGGGGCCGCGGGGGGCCGCGCGACGCCCCTGCTGACGTAGCGTCTCGGTCAGGGTCTGGGTGACAGGGGGCGCCATGGTCATAGGCGCCAACTCGGTGGGCGGAGCTGGCCCCACCGGGAACGGCGGGGGAGGCTCAATGTCCGACAGCTCACGCGATTCACCCATGGGGGACACTGTGCCGCCGGTCTCGGTCATCAGTGACGTGGACGGTATGGGACCGGCCCCACCGGCCCCAGTAGGCCGCGGGGTGGTAGCCGCCGACCCGAGCATGAATCCGCGGGCCGGGGCGATGAGCCCACCCGCTGGCGCCATGGTCATGGGCTGCTCGCCAGCTGCGGCCCACGGAGCAAGCGTCATCCCTTGTTCGGCCTGCTCGGCCGCCACCTGTGCTGCAGTCAGCTTGGCCATTATTTCGCCCCCATCATTCCGCCACTGAGCATCCCCATACCCGCTGAGATGTAGCCTGCGGTTTCCTCAGCCTCAGCGGCGTCCTCCGCGGCTTTCTTGGCCGCCAGATAGGCCTCCTCTTGGGCTGCCGCTGCGTACTGATCAGCGGCGAATGATTGCCCCTGCATGACGTACTCACCGCGCCGCCCCATCACACCCATTTGCTGCTCGCGGAAAGCCTGGTCGGCCTGAGCGTCGAGGTACGCCTGCTCCGCCGCCCGCTGCTGGCCGAGCTGGTCCGATGCGTAGGCGGCGGAGCGCAGGCCCATCTGCCCCTGCCCAACGGCGGCGCCGCCCACGTCGCGGTACGCCTGGTCCGTCTCGGCTGCCAGCTGGGCCTCGGTGTCGGCCTTGGTGCGATCCCACAACTCGCGGTTGCGGTCCTCCTCGTCGGCACTGGCGGCCTGCAATCGGGACTCGTAAGCCAGCGTCGGACGGTTATATCTGTCGTGAATGCTCACCTACACGCCCTCCGTGCCGTATTTGCTGCCGCCCCCGCCCCCATCCTTCTTGTCGTCCCACCCCTTGGCAGCGCTGATGCCGCTCGAGTAGGCGCCTATACCGGCGCCTAGTGCGTTCATTGCCGCCGCCGTCTCCGCCGCCTCCCCTTGCGCGCGGGCCGTGGCGATCGCCTGGTCGCGCGCCTCAGCTGCGGCATCTCGGCGCTGGTACGCAGCCGCAATAGATTGGTCGTAGATCGCCCGGTCAGACTGCGCCGACATATACGCCTCAGATGCCTGTAACCGACTCGCCATTCCCTCACCGGCGCCCTGAGCGCCGGCCTGGTAGGAGCCCTGCCCGGTGCCATAGATGGCGTCACGACCGGCGATGCCGCCCTGGCCGGCGGCTGCCGCTGCGGCCTGCAGCGCTTGCCCTCGGGTCTGCGCGGCTTGGATGCCTGAGGCCTCACCAGCGCCGCCGTAGTAGGCCTCGGCAGCCTGGAGTTGCTGTGCGTGGACGCGGTCCAGCTGGTCCATGTGGCGGGTGTTCTCGCCCTCGCCCTTGGCCCCACCGCCGCTCATGTACTGGCGCCACAGCTCGTCGTCGGTGCGTGCGCCGCCCTCGGTCTGGTAGACAGCGGTTCCCGCCCGCTCCGCTGCGATGAGCCGGGCCATCAGGTTGGCGCCGGTGCTGCCGTAGTTGCTCACTGCTTTGCCTCCGATTGCATCCGCGCCGAGCCGCCGATCAGCTCCAGATCTACGGCGAGCCCGTGGATCTCGAAGCCCTGTCCAGTCCGTGGGCTCCCGTCTTCAGAGTCCCACATTTCCACCGCGATGGCCTCGACCTTGCTGCTCACACTGCCGCCAGGCTTGCGCTTGACGTGCATCCGCGCTGGGTCGGCCAGCAGCTGCAGGGTTGCGTCCGGCCACTCGGCCGAGTCGGCAGCGGTGGCCGAGTGGTTCTGATAGATCGCCAGGTGGAACTGATGAGCGTCCTTGTATTCCGCCATCACGGTGATCTGGTAGACGCCCATCCACTGCAGCGGGCCGGCGGGCTGGATCACTCCAGTCTTGATCCGAGACTCGACCCAGATCGAGACGTCGTCAAAGTAGGTCGACGAGTCCTCAAAATACGGCTGGTCGTCGTGGATGATGTAATAGACCGAGTTGGCGAGGCCGCCGCCGGTGGGGACCACGGTGGCTGTCGGAGGCGTGCCGCCGGTCCTGTACTGGATGTGCCACTCAAACCACGCACCGGCGCGATAGTCGTAGACCAGGATCCTTCCATCGGTGGCGCCCCCTGCGGAGTTGACCACCGTGAACCGGACTTGTCGTTGCGACGAGACCAATACGGCGGACGTGACGACCGGGTATGAGTCGAGCAGGGGGCGCACTGGCTCACCAATCGGCGTCACCGAGAACGACCGGTCTAGCATGTAGATCCCGCGCGAGGTCTGAAAATAGATCCCGTCGGGGCCGCAAACCACTGACCGGAACTCAGTACAACCGGTGTCGCTGGACACCCGCGTAAGCCGGCTCGTGTCGTCACCTCGCCCGGTCGCCTCTGGCCCGTATCCGCTGACCAAATAAATTGAAGAGGAGGTAAAGATGACCGTGGCCGAGTCGAGCGACGTGATGGCTACGATCTGCTCGCCGTTCCCTGAGATGCGTGAAAGCGTCTCAAACAACTCCGGCGCGATCGTGGTCTCGCCGTAGGACGATGGCACAACAAGCTTCGAGTATTGGATGCGGTCGCCGCGAAAGAACCCGCCCGCCCAGAGCCGCTCGCGGGCCACGTGCACGACCCGGGCGCCCTCCGGTGCCACGGCCTCCAGGATGCCGCCGGTCGTGTAGCGCTGGACGTAGAGATCGGCCACGGGACGGTTGTCGGTGAGCGCCTGCAGTGTCGCCGCGCTGAAGCTGTTCGGAATATTCTCGGCTGACCGATTGATCCGGCGCGGGATGGCGTCGAGGCCCGACCGGTACCACTCACACGTCATGTCGGCCGCCGGGCGTCGCGATCCCGGGAGCGATTGCGCCACCATGGCCACGTCCTTCGCGGTGCCCCCGAACACCTCCTCTGTCCCTGGGCTCGGCAGCGACCGGTGGAGCACTCCGGCGAAGTCCACTTGTGCGTACAGGTTGCTGTAGGTGTAGGTACCATTGGGCACTGTGCCGGCTGCCTGCGTCAGACTGTAGATCATCGGCGGCTTGGCAAACCCAAGCTCAAAAGTGGCCGCCCCGTCGTACCAGCCGACGTAGCCGCCTCCGATGATGGCGCAACCGCGGTGGATGGGCGCCACGGAGACTGGAGCGTCGAACTCTAGGCCCACATCGTCGTAGGCGTGGCGAATGTCACAATTGGTGAGCGCGCCGGTAGATGCGGCCTTGATCGCCTCGGCCAGAAATGGGCACATCATCCGGTAGGTGATACCGTCGTCCATCACCCACACGTTGTTGTTGCTGCCCAGAGCGTAGCCGGTCGTCAGCCCTGGCGCTGCTCCGACGCCCCACAGGGCGGCCATGGCCACGGTCTCGCTGGTGCGACCGGTCTCGCAGTTCAGATCGAGCAGCATGTGCGACTCGAAGCCGATCCCGTCATTCGCTACCTTGGTCCAGGTGCCGGCGTGGACGTAGGCGCGGTTGCGGTACCAGAAGGGGCGCGAGCAGGGGATCAAGTTGTAGGTCGTGAGCCCCGTGTCTGGGCTTGTGCCGGCGGGATCGCGGGAGCGTGAGTGCGTGTTGCAAGACGCACCAGTTTGCCTCACGTTCCAAACGCACTGCGCACGGATCCCCCCGGCTGTGTTGGTCCCCTCTGCCACGCCGAGATTGTCGGCATACTCTGAAACCCCCAGGGTCCCCATGACCTCCGGCCCCCAGACGGCTACCATCTGGTTGGTGCGGTGCCACAGCTCCACCAGATCGGAGCCCTCGATATTGATCTCGGCGGTCAGTACGTAGACGTCGCCGTTGTTGGCCTCGGAGAGCGCTACGGCGTAGTAGGTGCCGGCCAGACTGGCCGAGTAGGAGAGAGTGTGATCGGCAGTGTACCGGTGGAGCACCACATTCTGGGTAGTGTAGTCGATGTAGGCCACCACATAGCCGCCGGTCGAATACTCGATCACGTCGAACATTCGAGTGTTCGAGCGAGCCTTCATGTTGGTGGTGATGTCCGCTCCGACCGCCGCAGGGGCGGTATAGGGAGTACCCGCGTCGTAGTCGTAGCGAGACAGAGTAGCCGGGCCGGTGGCGGTTATCTGCGCAGACGTTGCGTGAGCCCAGCAGATGACGTGGCCGGAGCCGTGGGCGGCAACCTTGACCGCGAATGGGTAGGAGCCGGCCGCACCAACCTCGGTACGCTCGACCACCGCGGGGGCGAACGTGGTGTTTCCGTCGGTGTCCTTGCCTCGCATCTCGATCGACCGGCGGCTGCTGGCGTCACCCCAGTCTTCGCGCCGGATGGCCGCCTGCAAGATGTAGCTACCGCTCCGATCCCCGTCGGCCTGCTCATACTGGACAGCCGCCCGGAAGACCTCCTGAGTATTGCCGATGCATGGTGAGACGTGGCCGCGGTCGACCCAGCCGCCGAGCTTGGGGACGTAGGCGAATAGCTGCCGATGACCCACGGCGAGCAGCTCCCGGGTGGTCGCGCCGAGGGATCGGATCGGACCGTTGTCGCCAATGGTGGCACCGCCTCCGCCGGCTATCAGGTTCGTCAACTGTGAGAAGCCGTACCGCTTGGCGATAGTGCCGAGCTCGGGCATGCAGACGTTGCGGGCGATGTCGAGGCGCTCCGGGGCACGCAGCCGCGAGTCGGTGTCGGTGCCGAGCCCGGCGGTAAAGGCGACAAACGCAGTCTTGCGCGCGTCGTCCATCAGAACACCTCAACCGTGACCGTGATGGCTGCTGCTGCGTCGGTCTCAAGTGTGAGCGTCGCGCGGTCCTGGGCAGTGCGCCACACACTCCCCGCCAGGTTGCGATCGATGACGCGCCAGCCGGTGGGCTCATGGCCGAGGCCGTGGTGCACAATAGCGGTGCCCCCCGCAGCAATGGTGACCGAGCGCGAGCCCGCGGCGTCAGCGCCCTGCTGCCGGCCGCTGTCATCCTTTGAGCGGCTGTGATCCGCCCGTGAGTCAACGGCTATGGCAAGCGCCTGGCCCTCGCGGGTGGGCTGCAGCGGGATCGGCTGGCGGACCTCGTTTCTCACGAATCCGACACCATGCGGGAGTAGCGTCCACCGAGTATCCGGGCGAGACCTCCGGCAGTGTTCCGGATGCTTGGAGCTCGACGGTCTCGCCTGCTCACCTTCTTACGGAGCCTGGCCTCCATCTTGGTCTGAGCGTGCTGCAGTAGCGCGATAGCCCCGGCGTCCTTCTCTTTGCTGAGCAGGTCGATGGCGGCTCCGAGGGCAGCCCAGCGCCACGTACCCCACGGCATCTGGTAGGACTCGGTCTCTGGATCCGTCGTGATAGGCACGTAGGACGGGATATAGTCCAGGTGCAGCGTGTCCGACGAGGTGGGGTCCGGCTTGATGACCACGTCCTCACCGATGACGCGGTATTTGTGCTCCCTGATGTCTGCCGGTGTGGCGGACTCAAGGCGGGCCAGCTCGGTGTAGTCCCACGTGTCCAGCAGCACCTGCTCCCCGCCGCGCTCCAGCCTCACACCCAGCATCTCGTCAAAGTCGGCGGGGAGGTCGTACTCAGCCGTCCCGCTCTCCAGCGTGCGCTCGGTGGTCTTCTTGGCCCACTCGTGCCCCTGGCACTCGATCATCAGATCGCGGAGCTGCTGCAGGTGCTCGTTGATCCGGTTGTCCAGCTCGGTGGAGTCCTTCACGAACGCGTCGGCGGCGTCCGCGGTCTCCTGGTTCGCGAGCTGGCGGACCATGGCCCGCATATCGGCTAGGGTCACGTGGGCCATGGTCGTCCTTGCTAGTAGTCGTCGTCGCTGTCGTCGTCGCTGTCGTCGTCCTCGTCGTCGCCCCTGAGCCCGTCGAGGTAGTCCCCGATGTAGGCGTCAAGAGACTCGCGGAGGGCGCCTTTGTCCTCATCCTTGACGGCCTGCAGGATGTCACCGCACAGGCCATCGCCGCTGGACTCGCCGCCCTCGGACTCGTCGCCGAGCCCAAGAGCCACGAGCAGGCCCTTGCCCTTCTTCGCCACGGCTAGGTTCCCCCGCCCGTGACCAGATCGAGACCCACCAGGACCTCGGCCTCGGGGTCGTCGGGGGTAGCAACGGCTGTCACCTCGACGGTGACCGAGTTGGCAGCCGCTCCGCCCTCGACCAGCGACAGGACTTTGGCGTTCCAATCGCCGGTCTTGAGCACGGTGGCCTGGCCGTAGATGCGCTTGAACTTGTCCGTGCTGGTCAGCACGTAGACACCGTCTGTGCTACGCGCGAGAGTGAAAAGGTTGCCGTCCTGGTGCAGGATGGCTGTAGACGCCTCCGAGGCGGTGAAGGCAATGTTGTACCGGAACTTCCGGGTGAACGCCTTCACCGAGTGGGCTGCGAACCGCCGGGCGAGCGTGAAGGCTGCCATCACGCACGCTCCAGGTCTACCTCGAAGGCGGTCTCGTCCCAGGCGACCCCGGTGCTGTTGTGGGTGCAGTTGGCGTAGATGCGACTGCCGACCGGGATCTCCACAGTGGCCAGCACACCGGCCAGTTCGCTCACCTGGCCGGAGACCGACGTGGACGCGGTACCATCCCAGAGCGTGGCGAGCACCACCGGAGTTCCCCCGGCACCGTCGTCATACTCGAGCTGACAATCGCGCGAGATGGCGGCGGCGGTGATCCCAGTCTCAGGGATGAACCGGCCGCCGGTGCAGAAACACGCCTCCTTGGTCTTGGCGACGATGGTGACCTCGACCCCGGCGCCGGTCTCTGTGATGTCCTTGCTGTTGCGCGCCTGATAGTTGCAGAGGCCATCCTCTGCAGCCGCGCGGCCGCCGGTCACGGTGTGGGCCATCGCGCCTAGGCGGGCAGCCATGTCTCGAAAGATGGTAGTCATGATGATGCTCCTTGCTCAGCTTTCGGCCTAGGTCCAGTAGACGTGGCAGGTGTTTTCGGGTCGGAGGTGGACGAGGCCGGCGTAGTACTGGAGACGCATCTGGAGCGCGTCCGCGGTCTCCTCGAGCTTCCAGGAGTTGCCGCCATCGTTGACGACGAACGGGAAGGCGCGCACGTGCCGCAGCTCCCAGACGTCGCGCCGGGTGACCAGCATCTTGTTGGCCGGGATTGCCGAGCTGACGATGAGCTTCAGATTGCCCAGCGCCGTGCGCACCACGAGGCCCTTGAGGTCGACGCCCACGTACGAGGTCTTCTCCGTGAACTCCTGCTGCGCGACACCGAAGTCGATGATCTCCTGAGCCCGGGTCGGCCCGATAAGGACCGAGTCTGCCATACCATCCACGTTCTGGATGTACGTGCATGCCAGCCCAATGGCGTCCAGGGTGGTCATCGCCGAGGCGTCGAGCCGGGAGCCGGCCAGGCAGGCCACGGAAGTCCCACGGTCCATGCCGTAGAAGCTGTCCGAGCCGAACACGGGCGCAGTCTTCGGGCACCAAGAGAAGGGGCCCTGCAGAATGCGCTTGGCACCCTTGTCGAAGTCGCTCTTCCGGAAGATGTAGTCGCCAGCCACCGTGTTGGGCAGCGACGTCGAGAACGTGTCCTCGAAGGTCACCTCGCCCGCCGCCTGGTCGACGGCCGCGACCGTGTTGGTCTTGCCGGCGTCGCGCAGGGTGTCAGTGGTGGCCGTTCCAGCGTAGTCCGAGAACTGGCACGGGAGGCCCTTCTTGAAGAAGCGCACCTTGCTGGTGTCGGACAGCGTGACCACCTTGCCGGAGATCGAGCCGATGACGCCACGAGCGCCTCCGCCGTCGCCGGATAGCATGTTCTCGATCGACAGAGCCATGCCACCGAACGAGGTGTCCATGCTCTCTTCGAGCACGTTGACCAGCGCCGCCCCGCCCTTGCCCTCGGTGGCCGCCACGGCCTCCAGGTCCACGGACGAGATGACGAAGTCTTTGGCCCTCGTGATGGTCGCCCGGGGGTAGGTGGGCGTCATCCGAGCGTCGAGCGCCGACCCGAAGTCGCTCGCGCCGACCATCTCGTTGATGCGGTAGGTGTGCTGCCAGCTGAAGCCGTCGAATGGCTCCTTGCCGTTGGTCTTGAAGAACTGGATCAGCTGCGATTTCATCGCCACGCCAGGGCCGAAGCCCTTGCTGTAGCGGACTTTCATCGCATTTTCGAGCAGTGCGACAGTCGATGCGGCCATGAGTTTCCTCGCTGTGCGCCCCGTGGGGCGGTGGTGATGTCAGCGAGGGTTTCCGCTACTGGGCAGCGGACGGCGATACCTCTAGGCCACGAGCGCTCGGGCTCTGTGCCTACACGGTAGCACCGTCAGTCGGCTGTGCGCAACTCGTCGACCTTCTTGGCCGCCGCACGCCGTAGCTGTTCGTCGGTCATGTCCCGATGCTTCGGAGCTGCGGATGCGGCTTTTTTGGCTGACGGAGTGCGCGGCCTGCGGCCGTTTCCGCTGGGCTCGCCGGCGTCGTCGTCCGCGGTCTTCTTCTTGCGCCCGAGCCATTTGATGACGCCGGCCTTCTCCAAGCGAGTGATCCGGTCCTTCTCCTTGGCATCCAGGGCCTCCAGGAGGTCGTCTTCGCTGTACTGGCCCGGGTTCGGCATGTGCTTGACGATGTGATCCTGGAGCGCTCTGGCCTTGGCGGCGCGCTGATCGGCTGGCAGCGCGGAATAGTACGGGTAGCGGTCGGCCACCTCGTCGGTCTCGACCATGGTCGACAGGAGCTTGGCGTCGTTGTTCAGGGCCGCCTGGTACCGCGCATCCTTCTCGCTCTGTGCTCGCTTCTCACTGGCCGCTTTGCCCTCGTCGCGGAACTGCTGCAGCTCGGCGCGCAGGTCGGACAGCTCCTGGCTCACCGCCTCTGGCACGTTACCCTTGGCGTCCTCGCCGTAAGCCGCGATGAGGCGCGGGACAGTGATGCCCATTCGGCCCGCGATGGCTTGTAGCGGGTTGCGCTTGAGCTCGGCCTCGAAAGTGGTCCACTCCTGCTCACGCGCATTGAGCGACTTGTCTCGGTCGGCGTTGCGCTGCTCGGTCTGCTGCGCCTCGGCGAGCTTGCGCGCGGCGGAGCGCTGGCGGCGGTGGGCCTCTCGGACGCTAGCGGAGAGCTTCTTGGGTGGGGCGTCGTCGTCATCTGAGCCGTCGTCGTCCGGCTCGTCGGCGTCATCGTCGCCGGGCGTGCTGTCGGTGTCGTCCGGCTCGCCCCCACTCTCCTCGGCGTCGTCCCCCGGCTCGGCGTCCTCGTCTGGCTCGCCCTGCTCGGCGGCTACCATCTCGTCCACGGCCGCCGCTGCTGCGTCGTGATCGGTAGCGCCCTCAGCGTTCGGCGTGTCGATCGGTGTGTCTGAGGCGTTGCGCTGCGGTGCGTCGCCCTGTGACTGTCCTACGTCGCTCGGTGCGCTCATACATCAGATCCCTAGTATTGGGCCGGGTATGCCCCCCGGCGGTGGTGGCATCGGCGGCGGACCCATCGGGTCAGGCGGCAACAGCGGCCCCGGCGGGAGCGGTCCAGGCGGCATCCCTGGCGGGCCTGGCATCCCCGGGGGTGGAGGCGGCGGCGCCGTCGCCTCGTCGATCTGAGTCGCGAGGTGCCCCAGGTACTGACGCACGAGCGCCAACCGGTCCTCAGCGGCCTCCTCGATCATCGCGTCGCACAGGATGGCTGTTCCGAGGCGCAGCCCCGTGCGCTTGGCCTCGACCGGCAGGAACTTGGGCGGGATGATCTGATCGCCGTCCTCCAGCATCTGCTCGATTTGCATCTCGATGATACGCCGAGGCGCGGTGACACGGCGGCGCGGGCCCTCGAAGTCCACAATATCCGACGTCACCTCAAAGAAGTCCTCGGCGTCAAAGCCGACGTCTGCCGCGAGCAGTTCTTGCACCTGCTCGATGCGCACACCGGGCTCGAGCGGTAGGTTTGACGAGGCGCGCGCCGTGACCTGAACCTGGTCCGGGTCGAGTAGCATCTTACTGGCCGCAACCTGGCGGGTGACACCATGAAAGCTGACCGTGACCTTGTGGCCACCCTTGCGCTTACTGGCCCGCTGCTCGCCCTTCAGTAGCTCAACGATGAGGCGCTCCATGGCCCACTCGAGCTCCTGCTGGGTGGCCAGGTGGCGGCGGTTCTGGATCTCCCTCAGGTTGCGCACCATCTTGCCGCTCGACACGTTGCTGGGCACCTGACCGGTGCTGAACTGTTCGCTGGCGTGCATCGAGTTGAAGATGCCCTGGCGCAGCTCCTGGATCCGCTTGTAGTTCTCGGCGTGCACAGCCACGGGAACGTACTGCTTGACCACACCATCGGGCGGTCCGTCAGTCGGAATGGCCAGCCCGAGTCGGTTCTCAAAATGCTTCTCGTCGACGATCCTTCCCTTGTCATAGAACAGCCACGGGACGGCTGAGATGCTCCCGTCCTGAATGGTGCCGTTGATGCGGTCGATCTCGAGCTGCTTGGACTCGGCGCGGAGCAGCAGCGAATGGCCCACTAAGCCCTTGTCCTTGGGCGCCACCACCACCCAGCCCCATGGCGGCGAATCGGTCCACTCCTCATCTAGCAGCGGCTCAGAGACGCCAGGCAGGGCCACGACACAGCGACCAGGCTCGTCCTCGGTGCCGCCCCGGTAGGCGGTGAGCACCAGCAGCGAGTCGCGCCCGGGGTCGACGTCTGCCTGCTCCATCATCCGAGTAGCTCCCTCGATCTCGGACTCCATCTCGGGATAGTCCTTGATGAGCTCTCGCTTGGGCACGTCGTGGCCGACGATGATCTCGTCCGGCGCCGCGTCAATACACTCGGCGTCGTCCATCCACAGCCGCAACGGGTGCACCCGCTCCGGGATCGGACCGTCGTCGGTATCCTGGACGATAAAGTGCCCAATACCGGCGGCCACAGCATCGCTGATCATGCGGTTCTGGAGCCGAGCCAGCCGGTGCTTGGCGTACGCAGCATCGGCGTACCAGGTGGACATGCGGGCCTTGCGCCGCTCCTTGAACGACAAGGCCTTGCCCGCCAGCACCACACGGATCGGGCTCTGGATCAGCTCCGACACGATGGCGTCATGAGCCTCAGCGAGCACGTTGTCAGACAGAGCCAGGCTCTCGTCGCCTGCGAGATACTGGTACGCCCGGCGGTAGTTCTCATATCGGGCGCTGTAGCGCTGCTGCAACTCCTCGACGCGCCGCCACACCAGCTCGCCGCGACCCTGCTCCAGCTCCGGATCGCTCCACTCGCGGTCTTGCTCGAGCCGCTCGGAGGTCATGAGTCCTCACCGAGCAGCGGCGCAGAGGTCACCATCCGGGTGACGATGGCCAACGGGTGAGCCGTCTCGGACACGCCCTTCCGGATGGCCACGAGTCCGAGGGTCGGCAGGTAGGCGAGCTCGTCGCAGCGCTGGCCAGCAACCCAGCCGATCCCAGCGCCTCCACCCGGTCCCGCCACGGCAACCGAGAAGTTGACGGACTGGAGTGCGATGGCCGGATGCGTGGTGACGTCTGCACCTGGCACGGACCCGGCGGCTCTGCGCTCTGCTCGATTGATCATCGGAACCCCCTACGCGGCAGCCGTCGGCGGTGCCGTCTCTCGGCCTCTTGACGCTCGGCCATGATCTGATCCATCACTTCGTCCCGCGCCTCCTCCAACTCCACGGGCGAGGATAGCACTGGCGGGTAGTCGATGGCCAGCGCCAGCGCCGCAGCGTAGTCGCAGTGCCGCCCCGCCGGGTTGGGTGCGTCCAGGTCCACGCGCAGTCCGTTGGCCAGGGCGATCTTGCGCACCTGGCGCAGGTCACTGAGCAGGTCGGGCTCGTCTGGCAGCTCCAGGTTGCCATCGGCGAGCAGGGCCGCAACGGTCTCATGGCGGCGCAGGTTGGCCGGCCCCGTGCTCGGCGCGAGCTCGAGCGATACGTTGTGCCGGCGCGCGATGTCCTGCAGCGCATCGAACATGTGGATGTCCGAGACGATGATTCGCACGCCGTAGCTCTTGGCGATGGTGGCGATCTCGCCCATAACCTCCTCGGGGCTCAGCGGGTCGGTGCGCGAGCCTATCCACTGGGCCGCCATGACGACGATATGACGCGGTGCCCCGCGCGCGGATGGCACCAAGCAGTGGACGAGGAAGGTCCACGCGTTGCCCTTGCTGGCTGGGTCCATGGCCGCCGCAAAGTGCCACGTGCCGGCGCGGCGCTTCGGTGGCGGGACCACCACGGGATCGTGCCGCGTGGCTGCCGCCAGGTGCTGCTCGGGATAGAACGCAGTGTCAGCCTCCAGCCACGTCGCATCATACTCACGGGCGGCCACGTCGGGGCTGACGGCGCGGATAGCGTCGATCTTGCTCTGCTCAAAGCTCGGATTGAATGCCCGGGTTGGCGCGTGCACCACTAGCCGCTCCGCGCTGGGCTTACCATAGTATGCCCGCCATAGCTCATGTAGCAGCCCCGAGGGGCCATATGGCGAGGAGATGACCCAGCCTTGGCAGCCGGGCAATAACCTTGTCTCGGCGGCCTGTAGAATCTCCTCGGCATTGACTTGCGCGCCCATTGCCTGCGCCCCGAACTGCGCGACCTCGTCCAGCACGAAGCCGACGAGCCACCGGTTGCGCACGCTCAGACCTCCTCGGTGGGCCGCCACGACCACGATCTCCACCAGGCGGTTGTCTGGCCGCATAATCCGCAGCGTGCTCGCCGTCGGGTCGCCCACGACGTAGCGGCTCAGCACCGGCGAGGCGTGCGCCATGCCGACGATGAGCGTGTAGGTGGCAGTGGCCGCGTCCACCGTCGGAGCCACCACGGCGAAGCGCGGCACCTCGTGCTGCTGGATCATACCCAGGTCCGTCGTGAGCGCCGCATAGAGCGCCGCAGTGCCGGCGAGCCGGGACTTGCCACCACGGACGCCAGCGACGAGCGCCACGAGACGAGGGCGCACCATAGGCACCGCCGCGCACCCGAAGTGCTCCCGGAGCTGCTCGGCGGTAACGATGCCGCCCATTGGTAGCCCATCGGCCGCCCGGCACACGGCGCGTTGTAGCGGGCTCGCCTCGATCAGCCCGCAGTAGCGCTCCTCGCACAGGTACTCCTCAAGTGTGCCCTCGGCGCTCTCCTCGTCGCCCACCAGATAGCCGGCATAGGCCAGCTCGTCGCTACAGCTCATCGTCATCGTCCTCGGCGAGCTGGCGGCGTAGCTCCTTCGTGGCGCGCTCCATCAGCCGCAGACGGTCCTTGAGCGGCAGGCCGGCGAGTGCTGGAGCGTCGTCGTCATCCCCTGACCAGCGCTCGACGATGGCCAGCAAGATGCGCGCCCGCACGGCATCATCGGTGGTGATGAGCGCGGTGCGCCAAAGCTTCCGCAACGCCGGCAACGCGAGCGCCTTGCCAAGCTTGTGGGCCTTGCGCTGCGACTCGGTGAGCTTCGCCCGTCCACTAGGGTTCCCGCTCTGGCCTGGCTGAAACGGCCTTCCTATCCCACGTTTCGCTACACTCCCCATGGCTGCTCCCGGCGCTGCTACCAGCATAACACGCTCCCCGGATCGCTTGCCACCCGCCTTGAACAGCGGCACCTCTCCCACCTCAGGATCCGCCACTCCTCCGGGTCGTACCTCGAGCGCAGGTCGAGCCAGGGCAGGACACCGGCGCCGAGGCAGGCCGGGCAGGGCTCCGAGGGCTTGCTTGTCAGCCTTGGCATGTGGACAAGCTCCGAGTGGGTGGACACATGTGGACAAATTGCACCACACCGGCCAGTGTGTGGACGTGGACCCCTTCGGGGTCTGTCCACATCACTGGACCGCTAGTGTGGACACGTGTGGACATTGTCATTTGTCCACCTGTTGTCCACATGAAACGGTGAGTGCGTGGATGGTAGAACGGTGAGGGCCAGGCTTCCTGGTCAGCTGCCCTCCGAGCGCCGACACTGCCGCCGCGCACCGAGTGCCAGATAGGCACGTCGTGTCCCTGAGCTCCCTGGTCGACAGACCCAGCGGGTGGACCTGGAGCGCCTTGCGGATTCGCCCGGCGTCACGCTCCGCCTGCTCCTGGCGTCGCTGCTCTGCTACCCGCTCCCTGACCTCAACCACCATCTCAGCCCCCCTCACCGACACCACCAGCCCCGGGCTCTGGTCTTCGGCCTCGGGCTCGGCCGGCACGTCGTCTATCACCAGCGCCTGGTCTGGGCCGAGGTGTCCGTGGCTCCGAGCTCGCTCGTGGACCATCTCGATCGGCTCGTCCCGGGAGCGCCGGCCCAGCACCAGGATCGAGTCTGCTCCGTCCACCAGGGCGCTCGAGCCCCGGATCGAATACAGCCCCCCGGCTGGTTGTTCGGCGGCTGGCTTGCGGGCATGGTGGAGCACGAGCCCCCGGCAGCCGGTCAGGTCCGACCACGCGCCGAGCAGGTCCAGGCACTCACGGATCTCCGAGCTGTTCTCCTCCCGTCCAGCCGAGGCGACCCTGAGCGAGTCCACGATCACCAGATCCCGCTCGGCCATGATGCGCAGCCAGCGTTCCCGGCACCCCGTGCTCAGCGTCAGCCCCTGCGGCATGGCGTAGAGCTGCAGGGCATCGCCGAGCTGCGGCAGGTAGAGCCCCATGCCCCTGGCCAGCCGCTGGTACCGCCACCGCGTGAGCCGCTCGCCCTGCTCAAGATCCACGTGCGCCACCCGGTAGGTGCGCTGTGAGCGGTACTGACCCCATACCGGGCGGCCGGAGGCGAGGCTGAGCAGCATCGACTGGCAGGCCATGGTCTTGCCCGAGCCGCCGTAGCCGGCGATCATGTGCGGCGTACCGGGGCCGGCGACAAGCCCGTACTCCTCGAGGAGGTAGTCGAGCGGAGGGAGAGGCGCGGCGATCTCAGGGCAGGACATGGCCCGGTCAGGCAAGGGGCCGTCCGGGTCCGGCGGCGGGGGGAGCTCGTCGTCCGGCAGCCGGTCCGGGTCGAGCCACGGATCGTCGTCCTGGCACGCCTCAGGTGTGTCCTCGTCCAGCATGGCAGGCCGGCTGGCCGGCCCTGCAGGGGTGCGCCGCTCCCCGTACCCGTCGGAGGCGAGCTGCCGGACCGCCGCACGCAGGTCACCGCCGTGCTCGAGCGCCGCCAGCAGGCCCAGTTTGTCATAGGAGCGGTGCGGCTCGAGCGGCGCGGCGTTGCTCGTGAAACAGTAGAAGTGGTCACCGTCGCAGGTCGCGCTGGTGCCACGGGACTTGCCCGGTCGCGTCCATGTGTCCTGGTCGCCCTGCCGGCCAGCTCGGCGCCAACCGCGAGGCACGAGCAGATCATCCCAGCTCGCCGTGCGCGCCCAGGCGTCCCCAGGCCGCTCGCCGTCGACTGTGGCACCGTTGCCCCCGGCGGGTCGAGCGGGCGCCGCAGGAGCCTCTGCGGGCGCCTCGGCAGGCAGCGGCAGCGACAACACCACGGCGACGTCGAGCGGTTCGCCGTTGATCTCCACCACGATGGGCCGCCCGCTCGGCAGGAACCAGAACCGCCCGGGGTCCTTCGTGGCTTGGTCGACCTCGACGCCAGCCGCGGCGAGCTGGTCAGCGACGGCGGCCCAGACGTGAGCATGCTCGTCCGGTGTCGTCGGCCGGGACTGGGCCAAGACGATCCTGTAGCGGTGGTGCTCCTCGGTGTGCCGTCGGCTGGTCACGAGCGCGCCGAGGATACCATCGAGGGCCCGAGCAGCGGTGGACATGGGTGCCCCGCTGTCGACGTCGAAGACGAGCAGCGACACCGCCTGGACGTACTTACCGGCTCGCACCGGCGGGTTGAACAGCGCAGCGGACCAGCCCGGTTGCTCGCGGTCGTCATGCTCTGGACGGGGCAGCGACAGCCAACGGATCAGCGCGGGCCACGTTGTCACCGAGGACCTCTCGGCAGTGATGTCAGTGAGCGAGCGCCAGCGGGTGATGTAGGGGGTTGGTAGAGGTAGGTCCGTCATCGTCTGCACCACGCACGCAACCGGCACCAGTGAGCTTCTGACGGGTTGTGAGACCGGCTCCCCTCAGCGGGGGCACATGTCAGAAGCTCACTGCTACCGGTCTCACGCTCACGAGTCTGCCACGCCACAGCCGCCTCCGTCAACAAAGAGCCCCAGCTGCCTCGGATCGTCCGCCGCGACCGGATCGGGCAGTAGCCGGCGCCCCCGCCGCTGCCCAGCGTACCGGATGCGCGCCCGTGCGATGTCAGCATGGTGCTCGTCCAGCTCGATGCCGACGAACCGGAAGCCCTCCAGCGCGCAGGCCATGCCGGTCGTACCGGAGCCGGTGAACGGGTCCAGGACCAGGCCACCCGGTGGGGTGATGAGGCGGACCAGCCACCGCATTAACTCGACGGGCTTGACGGTGGGGTGAGTGTTGCGGCGGCCACCTCGGCGACCAGCACCCGCTCGCGGACTGTTCAGGCCTGCGCTGTCGTCTTGTCGGTCGGTGCACTCACCGCCGCTATGGATCGGGAAGTCGTCCAGTCCACATTCTCTCTCAGCGGTCGAGGCCTTGGCGCAGTAGTTGAAGCGGGGGAAGAAGCGGGAGGCGCCGCCGGTGTCGGCGTACACATCAGCCCGGGCGCGCTCGTTGCCGAACATGGAGCCACGCGTCCGGCTCGGGTCGGCTGGGTGGACGTGGCTCGACAACGGGTCCGCGCGCCCCGTCAACGTCGATGGCCGCTCCCCACTCTGCTCGTCCAGCATCGCGGCGGCCTCGTCGTCTAGCAGGACGTTGGGGGGCCAGCGGCCGATGTTTGGGTCGTGCCCAGATTCGGTGCCGTCCTGTGGCCCGTAGGTGCCGAAGATACGATCCTGCCCAGCGCGCGGGCTTGCTGGCACCCGCTTGCTCGTCCCCACCCGACACCCATCCACATTGATCGCCCCCGTCCCGAACTCGGTCACGTTGGCGGCGACAGTCCCCACCAGCGGCTTGCGGGCGAGGCAGATGGGCTCGTGGGCGGGCTTGAGCGCAGTCCCCCAGCCGTCCCATTGGCGGGCTAGGGGGGTGGCGGGGGCGGTCAATTCTAGCGTCTCCCGCAATTCGGTCTCAGCGTATGCCTGCTCTACTCGTCCAGCCGTCGCCGCGTAGCCGCCAGCTTGCCCGACGCAGCGAGCCGTTCCGGTAAGCTTCCGAGTCCCCACCACCTCCCGCTCCGCCCCAGCCGCCTTGTCGATGGCCTTGGATACGTCCAGCGACTTGGGGAACCCGCTCCCATACATCCAAACCAGCGAGTCACGCACCACGAACCCCGCGTCCTCAATCGCGCACACCATCCGGTGACTCGTCCTGGTCCCGCCAAACGCGAGCAGGTGACCGCCGGGCTTCAGAACCCGGAGCACCTCGGTCCACATCGGCACGTCGAAAGCGATCCCGGTGGCATCCCACGCTTTCCCCATGAAACCGCCGCCGCCGCCCTTGCCGTTAGTCAATTCATACGGCGGGTCAGTCACCACCGCGTCCACCAAGGCATCGGCAAGCGTGGCCATGACGGCGCGGCAGTCGCCGGTCAGTACTAGGCGGCTCATCCCGTCAACACCTTCCTCATCTCATCCACGCTCCGCACCACCTCGATGAGCGCCCCCCTCGACCGCGCCGCCTCGTGCCAGGTGAGCTGCTCCGGCGACGTCTCCGAGCCGGCTTTGAGCTCGAAGCCGAGGAAGCGCCCGATCGGCGCCTGGATGCCGACCAGATCCGTCGAGCCGACGCCGAGGCCGTAGGTGACGCGGTTGCGGTAGAGCACATGCTGCACCGGTTTGAGCAGCGGCGAGCCCGCCAGCACTCCGCGCACCGGGTCGCAGAGCAGCGACCGGATGCACCCGTAGTAGCCCTGCCCCACCTCGTTTCGGTAAAGGGCCAGAGTCGGGTCCGCGCCGAACTCGAGCAAGACGTCTCGTTCCAGGCGCGCTTCGGGGCGGCGTCTCATATCCTCACCCTTCCCCAGCACCGGCTAGCGAGCGTCCACGCCGACTCGTAGCCGCCCGGCCCCTTGGCCAGGATGCTCTGCTCGCCAACGGCAGTCAGCGTGATGCGCTCCGGGCCGTAGCCCTCGTCGCCTTCGAGCACGTCGCCGGCCTTCCAGTGATGTACCCGGCACAGCGCAGCAGACGGCCTGCCGCTGTACAGGGTGCACGCGTCGCCGCGCTTGCAGGTCTTGTGGTGGCGGGTCACGGCTCACCGTGCCCCGCCTCGAGGTCTGCAGCGTCGAGGTGCTGGACCACGGACTTGCGCTGCCCCGTTACCATGGCGTCGAGCAACTCCTCGTCGGTCAGCTCGGCAACCAGTCTATCGTCCAGTGCGTCTTCAGGCATGATCCGCCCGCTCCCAAAGTCCCACGCATACTGCCCACCCGGCTCCCGGTGCCGCCGCGCCGCCTGGACCTCGATCGCCGCCGAGCGGTGCCGCTGCGCTACGTCTCGGAAGCCGCCGAGCTGCCAGTCGTGCAGTCGCAGCTTGAGCACGGGCCGCCGGTGGTCGTCCAGCCTCGCCGAGCGGTCCGCTTTCCCGTCGCCGTCCAGCCCGACGAAGCCACGCTTCGCCGCCCGGACTAGCACGTGCTCGAGCTCATGGTCGACCAGCGCTGTTTTCTCCTCGTCGTCCAACTTGGCCCACGTGGCCGCGTCAACGGTGAGCAGCGTGTCCGCCACGCCGAGCACGCGGTACTTCAGCGGCACGATCGCAATGGTCGCAGCCGCCGCGTATCCGCCTGCTTTGAGCGTCTGGTGACTCTTACCGCTCTCCTTGTCGACGTCGTCAACGAAGATCGCCGCAATGGTGACGCCACACTGCTCCAACACTTGGTGCCAGCGACGGCGGGCGTCGTTGACTAGGGATTGGATTGGTCTGCCGCATTTCTCGTATGTCTGCATTTTCTACTCCTCCACCTGCTTGACCCCCCATCGCGGGAAGTACCCTGTTTTTGCTTTGTACCTGAAGATCGCCCACTGCGGCTTGTACCCCCGCTCGCGCGCCTCGAGGACCAGCCCACGCCACAGCTCCCATTGCGCCCCATGTCGAGGCGCCCGCTCACGCCGCAGCTCGGCGAGCTTCGCCTTGCTGATCTTCGGCGGCGGCGGGTCTGGCTTTGTGGCGCCGCACACTGGGCATGTGCCGCCACCTCTCGACCAGCCGTGACAGCCCGGGCACTGGACGGCCACAGGTAGCCCCTCGACGTGGCGCAGCGGCCGCCCCTCGAGGTGCCACGTCCTGGGGTCGTCGGGAAAGCCAAAGCCGGCCCGGCGGCAATGGCCGCGCAGGTCTAGCACCGTGCAGCGCTCCCCCTCGACGGCGCGCCCAGCCGCAGGCCGCAGCCCTCGCCCGATCATCTGCAGCCAGGTCCACCCGTTCGAGACGCCGCGCGCTACGATCACCGTGTCCACGCCGGGAGCGTCGAACCCCTCGGTGAAAAGCTGGACATTGCAGAGCACTCGGAGCGAGCCGTCCCGGATCCCGGCTACCGCGAGCGCTCGGGTGTCCTCCGACGAGTGCGAGTCGACGGCCACCGCCTCGACGCCGGCCGCGCGGAACTCCGCCGCCGTGTCCGCCGCGTGGCGCCGCGACGTGCAGAAGCACAACGCCCGGCCCTGCGGCGTGTGGTCAAGGTAGGCCTGGACCGGGCCAGCCCCGCAGAGCTTTTTTTCGTACTGCGCCGGCCCGATCACCCGCGCCGGCACCAGCCAGCCCAGCGCCGTCAGCTCCTGGATCGTGGCGACCTCGATCAGCTCGTCAAATAGATCGCCCAGGGCCGCGCCGTCCGCTCGTGCCGGCGTCGCGTCAAGGCCGACGCGGACCGAGCCGAGGTAGCGTGCCGCCACCGCGCCCCACTCCTGCGCGACGTAGTGCCTCGCCTCGTCGAGGATCACAAGGTCCGCCTCCGGCAGCTCCCCCCGCGCCACGAGTGTCTGAATACTCGCCACCGTGATCGGCCCCTCGCCCCGCGGCCGGTCCGCCTGCAAGACCTGCACGTCGTGCCAGCCCGCCTCGTGTAGGCGCTCGAGCGGCTGATTGATCAGCTCTGTCCGCGGCGCGAGCCAGAGCACCCGCCGGCCCTTTGCGATCGAGCGGGTCGCAAGCTCCAGCGCGAGCCGTGTCTTGCCGGCCCCCGTCGGCGCCACCGCGAGCAGCCCATAGCCGGCTTTCCGCGCGGACCAGCGGTGAGCCGCGTCGACGAGCAGCTCAAGTGCTCTGGTCTGGTAGGGGCGGAGGGGGTCAAGCGTCATCGGCTGGCACCTCCACCGCCGCTCGCACCGCCCGCCCCAGCTCGCAGTCGCGGCACCGCCCGTAGTCATGGATCCGAGTAGCGTGCGCCCCGACCCGCCAGAGCTGGACCGAGCCCGACGCCGAGATCGCTACCCGCTGGCCGTGCTGTGCCTGCCTGAGCAGGCAGACGCGGGCCGAGACGACCACCGAGTACGGGCGGCACAGGAAGCGCTGCTCGGGGCTGCACAGCTCGAGCACGGGGGTGACTAGTAAGGTCATGTCAGCGGCCCGCCTCGTCGTCGCAGTCCGGCCCGAGCCACTCGCGTAGGCTGTCAGATGGCACGCGCAGGATGGTCGCCGCGCGCTCCACGGAGCCCACAGAGAGCAACAGTGAGAGCACCTCGAGTCGCATCCGCTGATCGGTGCGCATCATCTCACGCATTGCCTCGAGCCGTTCTTGATCGATCGTCACATCTTACATGCAATCAAGACCCATGCCAAAGCGAGCCGGCGCCCAACGTCTCAGAATCGCTAGCCGGTGCGAAAGAGTCTACGCGCTTTGGTGCGAAAGAGCCTACGCGGTGCGAAACGGCATACGCGATTTTGCGGTGCCAAGTGCCTGTAATCGCGTGGCGAATAGTTGGCCCCAGCTTTGCAATACCTGGATGCATGACCAAGGCGACCACCGACACCGCCCGGAAGGTGCTGCTCATCTGGAAGCGCCGGGCCGTCCAGCCCGACACCACCCCCGCCCTGCTAGAGCCCGGCGAGACGCGGCCGGAGCCGATCGACTGGCTGGCGCTGGCCTCGGCGCGGAGGAGCGGCAAGTGACCGACCTGCGCGAGCTCCCCGACGGCACACGCGAGCCCGACCCGCTGGCACGACGGAAAGGCACCGATCTCGAGGAGGCGCTCCGAGACGCCGAGCGGAGCGGGGACCATGAGTTGGTGCGGAGGCTGACGGAAGAGAGGGAGAGGGGTAAGCCATGACCACCATCCACCAAATTCCCTTCGCCGCCTACCGCCGCCTCCCCGGCACCAACTCGAGCGCCCTGTCCGACCTGCGCGTCTCACCGCTGCTCTACCAGCGTCGCCACCAGGACGTGTGCGACGCGTGCGGCCACGACTGCATGAGCAACCCAGTAGTGGACACAAGCGGCGCGCGCGTCTGCCCCGAGTGCGGCGCTACGCTCGTCGGCCGCCCTCGACCGGACACGGCGGCGATGAAGCTGGGCCGGGCACTGCACAGCGTCGTCCTTGAGCCAGACACGACGATCCTGGAGTACACCGTCTACCGCGAGCCCAAGTCCCGTGGTGAGGGCGCCCGCACCCGTTGGCAGGAGTTCGAAGCCGCCGCGATCCGGGAGGGCAAGACCGTGCTGGACGTCGCAGACTACGACGTGTGCATGGCCGCTCGCCGCGCCGTCTACCGCTCCGCCGACGCGCTACCGCTCATCGCCACCGCCACCCACCGCGAGATCTCGATCACGTGGACGCACCGATCGGGCGAGCGCATGAAGTCCAGGATCGACATGCTCACCCCGGACTGTATCGTCGACCTGAAATCAACGCGCGACATTTCCAAGTGGCGCTTCGGCTCCGACGCTAAGCGGCTCGGCTACCACGTGCAGGCCGCCGTCTACACCGATGCCGTCGAGGCAGCGACGGGCCGGCGACTGCCGTACCTCATCTTGGCCCCGCAGAACTGCGAGCCGTTTGACGTGGCGGTGTTCAGCCTGCCCGACGAGGCGATCCAGCGAGGCCGCGACAGCTACGAAGCCGCCCTTGAGACGCTGCAGCGGTGCCGCCGGGAGCGTCGGTGGCCTGGCATGCACGACGGGATCCAGCCGCTGGAAATGCCCACCTACGATGAAACGACAGACCTCGCCGATCCGACCGGACTCGGCCTCGACTGGGAGCACGACGACAATGAAGGACAAGCAGCAGCCGAAGCCAGTTGACTACGACGAACTCTTCCCCGGCCGCTTCATCAAGGCGGGCCTTTTCGCGGCCAAACCGCTCACCTTGAGGCTCAAAGCGATCGATACCGAGCCGCTACCGCAGGACGACGGCCACGATCGGGTGCGAGGCATCATCTCATTTCACGGCACCGATAAGCAGTGGGTGCTGAACAGCACGAACGGCCAGTGCTTGAAGGCCATGTGGGGCAAGCGCGTGCAAGACTGGATCGGCCAGTCGGTGACGCTGTGCTCAGAGCAGGCCCCCTTTGGACTCGAGACTGTGGACGCCGTGCGAGTCAAGGGATCGCCCAGCCTCACCGAGCCGCTCGACGTGGAGATTAGGCTGCCCCGGAAGAAGCCGAAGATCCGGAGGCTGGTTCCGACCGGGAAGGCGGCGCGAGCGAGCGCCCCTGCCACGCCACCACCACCGGCCGACCCCGACGACGACTACGACCGCTCAGCCTAGGAGACACCACGCCATGACCGACCACGACGACACCCCCGAGATCACCACGACCGCCCTCATCACCATCGAGCCGGCCCGGGCTGCGCTTGCCAAATTCGACACCGTTGCCGCGGGCCTCGAGGTGCTCGAGACAGAGTACGCCGGGAAGACCTACCCAGTGACGACCACCGCCGGCATGAAGGACGCCAAGGCGGCCCGGGGCGTGATCAAGAGCCGCCGGATCAAGCTCGACGATCTGCGTAAAGCTGCCAAGCGGCCGCTAATCGATCTCGGCAAACAGATCGAGAGTCAGGCCAGCGCGATCAAGGACCGCCTCGTCGCCCTCGAGGAGCCCATTGACGCGCAGATCAAAGCCGAGGAAGAGCGCCGCCGCGTGGAGCGGGAGGAGAAAGAGCGCGCCGAGCAGGAGCGCCTCGCCCAGATCGAGCGCGACCGGCTGGCGGCAGAGCGGGCCGAGCTCGCCGAGCAGCGGGCCGCGCTTGAAGCACAGCAGGCCAAGCTCACCGCCGAGCGGGCCGAGCAGGAGCGGCAGGCGACAGAGCGGCGCGCGGCAGCCGAGGCACTGGCGGCGGCGGAGCGGGCCGAGGCCAAGCGTCAGGACGACGAGCGCCGCGTGGCCGAGCGGCTCAAACTGGACCGCGAGCGCGCCGAGCTTGACCTCCGCCGCGCCGAGCAGGAGCGGCAGGCGGCCGCCGACGCAGCAGCAGCAGCAGAGGCCCGAGCAGCCGCCGACGCCGCCGCCCAGGCCGAGCGCGACCGCTTGGACGCCATTGCGCAGGAGCGCCAGGACGCCGAGCGGGCGGCGCTGGCGGAGCAGGCGGCGGCGGTGCGCGCCGAGTCCGCGCGCGTCGAGGCGATCCGAGCGGAGCAGGAGGAGCAGGCCGAGCGGGAGCGGGCGGCGCTGGCCAAGCAGGCGGCGGCGGAGCAGGCAGCGCGGGACGAGGCAGATCGGATCGCACGCGAGCGCCGGGAGGCGGCCGAGGTCGCGAGCGCCACACTGCGCGACGCCGCCATCGAGGTAGTCGAGCGCTTCGACAGCTGGGGCGTGGCCGACGAGCTGGCGGCGAGGAAACTTGCCGCAGCAATCAGGAGGGCGTCGTGATCATCAAACTGACCACCTCACACACCGAAGAAGGCGCGCCGCTTTTCATCGCCGCGGACTCGATTGCAGCCGTCACGCCGCCGGCCAAGCACGTCAGCAGCGGCCGCGCCCACGCCCTCATCAGCCGTAAGGGCGACCCTGAGGAGTACACCTACGCGGTGACCGAGACGGTCGAGCAGGTGGTCGAGGCATGGTCGGTCGGCCTCTCTTGTAGTGTGCTCAACGTCGTGCCGCTAGCACAGGAGCCCCGCCAATGACCTGCTACACCCAGCCGACCCGCCAGCCCTCGCTCATCATCCCCAGCGGCCAGGCGGACACGACGTGGCTTTGCCGACTACTCGGCCCGACGCTGTTCGGCGGCGACGTCGCGCTGCTGTTCGACCCCGAGACGCACGACCTCCGCCCGGTCCGGGTAGACTGGACGGGGCTGCCGGCAGGGGGAGGGGTGTCGTGAGCACCTGCAGCAGTTGCGGAGCCGCCATCATCTGGGCGATCACCCATAACGACAAGAAGATGCCGCTCGACGCCGAGCCCGAGAAGCGAGCCGTGGCGCGCAGCAAAAACCTAGCCGGCGAGACGGTGGTGAGCATCGAGACAGTGTGGGTACCGCACTGGGTCACATGTCCAAACGCGGCGCAGCATAGGAAGGCGAAGGCATGATCCACACGTGCCCCACTGCGGCAAGCCTGGCAGGCCACACTGCGACGGAAAGGGAACACTGAAATGAGACACCGACGACACGGCATCGTGGACGACCTGCGCGACGTCTCGAGGCAGTTGCGCGAGGTGACAGCGGAGCGGGACCGCCTCGCCGCGCGCGTGGTGGCCATGTCGGCCGCCCGGGACGCCTATGCCGCGCTGGTGCGCGACCGAGATGGCACGCTGCTACGCGCCGAGGCAGCCGAAGCCGACCGCGCCAAGCTGGCCAGGCGGGTGGCCGAGCTGGAGGCGGAGGTGAAACTCATGCGCACCGTGCAGAAAAACCAGCAGGACAGCAACGCGGAGTTGCACCTGCTGATGAACGAGGCGCACGCCCTACACGCTAACGCACAGGTTGGTTGGACCAACGCCGAAGCCGAGCGCGACAAGCTGGCCGAGCGCATCGAGGAGCTGGAGGCCGAGTTGGTAGACAAGAAGGAGGACGACTGACATGGGCGCACATCCAAATCCACACGTAAGGGCCGACCTACAACACATGGCCGAGCGGGTGCGGGAAGTGGAAGCCGACCGCGACCGCCTAGCCGAGCGCGAGCAGAAGGCGATCAGCATCTTGACCTATGCGGTGGACGACATCGACGGCGACGACTTGCTAGAGCTGTGCCGGCACCTGGCGCTGGACTGCAACGCCGAGCATGACCGCGCCACCGCAGCCGAGGCCGCTCTAGCCGAGATGCGGCCGGTTGTGGAGGCGGGTGACGTGGCTGGACCAGCGAGTCCGGTGCCCGAGCAATGCGTTGCGTGCGAGTACCAGAAGGACGCCCATTGCTGCTACCCGCCGATGGTGACCCAGTATCGAGTGCCACAGCACATACCAGACCTCGCAGTGTTCAAACGGTGGTGCCCGTTGGACGCCAAGCCAGGACTGTGGAACCCAGAACCCGGATCGTGGGAGTGGAACTTCAAAGATGCCATCAAGCAACGGAACGAAGCCCTAGAGGAGCGGGACCGCCTAGCCGAGCGGGTGGAGGAGTTGGAGGGAACCCTTGGCGACACGTGCGCATCGTGGGACCAGTTGCACGTCGACCTGGCAGCAGCGCGGGAGCGGGCGGGGGAGCTGGAGGCCCAGCTAGAGCGCACAACGCGCGCCAAGCTTGTGTGGGAGCGCACGGCAAACGGGCTCGCCGCCGCCCAGACTGATACGGTTGGCGCGCTCGGGAAACACTTCAGCGCAGATGAGGTCTGGTGCGAGGTGCGAGGGAGGATCTGCTGGAAGTCGTGCAGGTCGGTGGTGCCAACGCCCCAGCCTAAGCCCGTCATGCCGAGTATCGGAGCGGTGCACGACATCATCGCTGACATCAAGGCATCCGAGCAACGCGCCCGCCTCGGCTACCGTCCGCTCACCGATGAGGAGCGCGACGAGAACTTGGCCGACAATGCTGGGATTGAGCCAGCTGTGGTAGGTGAGGAGGGTCGGGCGTGTGGCCCAGGTTGTTCGAACTGGATCAGCGATGGTGGGGAGGGCGGAGACTTGGGCACGTGCTCAGCACAGGATGGCGGCAGGTCGGCGTGGGCCGCGGGTGATGAGTGCGGCCTGCCTATCAAACCGGCTCAGCCCGAGCCCCAGCCCGCCAAACGGTGCGGCTCATGCTTCTACTGGAACTCGGCGCTGAAGACGTGCCAAGATCGTGGCGGAGCAATCGTTGCCCACATGCCGGCCGATGACGGTTGCGATTCGTGGCTTGGCAGTTGTCCACCCCAGCCCGCGGCGGGGGAGGTGCCTGCGT
>Ga0180007_10001163_pt1 | contig 37527 bp, 15 predicted proteins | sample MM_PC_MetaG_FD_121122 | JGI IMG/M metagenome (GOLD analysis project Ga0180007, IMG submission 121122) | Groundwater microbial communities from the Aspo Hard Rock Laboratory (HRL) deep subsurface site, Sweden - MM_PC_MetaG | ecosystem: Environmental > Aquatic > Deep subsurface > Groundwater... | reverse complement strand
TCTTTTTCACAAAAGACTGCTGCTCACTACTTCACTTGATACCATCTTGTTGATAGAGTAACAATGAGGGGATACTTTCCATGGCTTTGGGGTTGCCATGGTCACCAGCGAAAATCCTTTACCCCTTCATATTCTGGCCGATCTCATGGGCCACTCTTCAACGGCCACAACGGAAATTTATACGCGGGTCCTTGCCGGCGAAAAGCAAAAAATGGTTTTGCAAGCCTGGAAACATTAAAGGATGCAATCTTTGTTCATGGCAGTTCTTCATAGATTTCTCAGACTACAAACTGTTGGTGTTTAAATAGCTTGCCTTCCGGGAAAACAATCGCTAATAACGGTAAAATAATTCTATTTTATCTAAAGGTTATATTAATGACTGTACGGTAAAATTCTGCTCTTACGATTGAAGAATTGTCTACCTATCTTAATATTTCCAAAGTCGACGTTATACGAACTGACCCGGGAAGGCAAATTGCTGGGACAGAAAATTGGGGAACATTGGCGATTCAGGCGTGTAACTATTGACCAATGGTTGGATGAGGGCGGTTTGGAAAAAAAATAAATTATTTGATATGTATGTCAGTATTTGTCCTATGTCCTGAGTTATTATCGAGAAGATACAATGCCAAAGCTAAGATTTGCTTACGTCTGTCTGAGGGTGCCAGTATTTAGTTGATAGAAATGGAATCGTAGGGGGATGGAATGTTTAAAGTAAGCGAATTCGTTACCAACGATAGAGCAAAAGAATGGGGAATTGGCCAGATTATTGAAGATTCTGGTCAATACCTAACTGTGTATTTCTCTGATATTGACGACAACAAGGAGTTTCTAAAAGAAAAACATCCCCTTGCCAAAGTATCAGGTGGACCAACCAATAACAAACAATCTTCTCAAGTGAACCAATTATCTAATGCCAGAAATACAAGCCTGACATCGTTTACAAACAGAGTCGACAGGGACCAAAAAAATGCTACGAAAGTTCAAAAATTTGCCCTGCAGGAGTTGAGAAAAAATCCAGGCTACAAAGAAAAGATCGACTTAACCCGTGGCCCGTCTTCCAGTTATTTGCAGTCGCGCAGCACTCAACAAAAATTAATTGAAAGTTTACAGGCTATAAATAAAGTCCCCTTCCATTTAATGATCGAGGCTGAAGTTGTCACAAAAGACAACAGTGGCAATGAAAAGAGAACCAAACAGCTACTATACGCAAACGAACATTCTTCCCACAACACGATACTTGGAGCAGAGAACGAAAGAGTCAACGTATTGGCTTGGACTCATCCTGCTGTGCAACTTGGTAGAACCCGTGATCTCCAGGAAGAAGCTGACATTCGAAGCCAAGGATACACTCTCACTGCATTAACCCCTCTTGCCAGAGCCAAATTCAATCAAGTATTGCCAGAAATCGCTGGGTTGTATGAACCAGGCGGGAGCATTGGCCGAATGGAAAAAGTCAAAACCAAAACAGGACTCAAGTCCGTCAAACTCGAAATGACGCGCGATCAGGTTGACGCCTTTTTGAGCAAAATGAACGGAATGATGTTGGTTAGTGGTGCTCCTGGCAGTGGCAAAACAACCGTCGCTATGCAGCGCATACGCTTCTTGTACGACCAGCAAGATGAACGGATGGAGGACCTAGGTGTAAAATACGAACCAGAATTGACTAGAATTTTCTTGGCGAACAACAACCTGATCGAGTACTCGAAATCCCTCCTCGAAAAGGATTTGCATATACCAGCGAATGTCGTCGAACTGGTAGAGAATTTCATTTCAAAATACTTATCAAATATATGGGTTTACAAAAACAACGCGCAGCCCAGAAGAAAAAAACTTTTCATTTACGAAGAAAGAGGACGGCAGGCATTCTGGGGATTATGCAGCCCCAAAGACTTGAAAGATTGCTGGTACATTTTCGAATCGCAAATCGCTGAGAGAATTAAACAAGCAAAAAATGCGAAATGGCTCGTTCTTGCTTCATCACAACGTACGAAACAAAGTCTTCAAAAATTAGCGTCATCCCTCTCCGCGATATCCACCAGGCAACCGGCCTCTTCTCCGTTGTCCTCTTCTTTCAGCATGGATGCAACCTATAAGTCAGTCGGTAAAGAATACGAAAACGCACGGACAATATTAAAAGAGGAAAAACAACTGGAGAAATTCGATCAAGAGTTTCAGCAATGGCTTTTTTGGGTATACGACCCCTTTGACGCTCTTGAAAGCCACTTCATTGACGCACTATACCAAGGCGGCATTCGTGTAAAAAACGGTGTAGGCCTCAAAATCAGAGAAGAAGAGGTTCTCGACGCGATAAAAACAGACTGGCAAGACAGAGTTTACGGGAAAGAGGAAGAACCGTGGTTGGCTTTTCTGTTGCGGTTTTCTCTCCCTACAGAAACAGATTACAGAGAAAGATTTAGGGAGATACCCAATCCTTTAGCGGTAACCGAAACAGCTAATGGCGAGAGATGGACTCACGTCATGATTGACGAGGCGCAGGATTTGTGTGTCGCAGAAGCTGCCTTGCTGAGTTCTTTTGTTCATCCAGACGGTGCATTCACAGTGTCGGCGGATTTTCATCAGGTGGTTTCCCCTGTATGGGGGATGGAAACGCCAGAGGCTTTTAGACTCGGTTGCTCTTTGCGAGACAAGGGGGCTTTTCAGAGGTTTCCTTTTGCTAAGAATATGCGGCAAACTAAACAGATCGGCCTTTTTTTGCGGTCCTTCTACCAAAACATTTTCGGCGAGATTGCCCCATTTGCTGAAAACGACATCGTTGAGGGCTCCAAGCCATTGCTTATGATAGGTCGTTCAAGTTCTTTTACTGAAGTTACCAAACGGCGCCTCAATGTGCTTAAAAGAAACAACGATATTCAGTCCATTGCCCTCATTCAAATTAACGAAGATGAGGAAGCTCTTTCTCAATACAGGGAGAAGCTCAAGCAGCTTGGAGTAACCATAGCGCCAATCTGGCAGTCACATGCAAAGCCGGATGAACTGATCACAACCAGTGTTGAGAGAATCAAGGGGCTTGAGTATGACGCCTGTTTCGTAATCGGGATGGACGATATAGAAAGCTCGACGTTAAAACACGCAAAAAACAGAGCATACGTCGCACTTTCCCGACCTGCGCTGCAACTTACGATTTTTTGCGAGGAGATTCCAAGATCACTGCAGAGAATAGACAAAGATTTAATAGACATTGTCCACATATAAGAGTTGGACCGGAGAATTTATAATGCCTGCACAGCAATTCCCAGAAACTGAACGGTTTATCACAGATACAGATATGTTGAATAAACATAGAGGCAATCAAGCTCAGCTTTTCCGCATACTCGGCCAGGGTACCACGAGGTCAAAAGAACTGGATTTGCCGCCTGCAACCATCGAAAGAAAAATGGAACTCGTCGGATTCAAACTGCTGCAAAATGATCCTAAAATTCCCTCAACTGTTAAATCTGAAATAGATCAAGTGCGAAGAGAATTGGATAAGGAACTTGCAACCCTGAAAAGCCGGGAAGCTCAAAAAAAACTCGGCAACCAGACACTGAGATCCCTGGAGGAAGTAAAAAACGGCTTTAAAGACAATCTCTTTTTTGCCGGCAGACTTGTGTTGGTCCACGACAAGTCAGGCATAGACTGGTCGTGGTGCCTCACGCAGCACTACCCCATCATTTCAAAAATACCCCCTGATCCAGACTACCTAGTTAAAAGCTACCACGAGGCGGAGAAACAACTTCAAGAATTAATACTTCCTGTGGAAAAATTCGATTTCTGCTTGAATATTTCTTGGATACTCGCTCGACAGTTTTCAAAAAGTGACAACGTCCTGATTATCGATGTTGCCCGCATGTATAAAATTGCAGGCCAGCAGGAAAAATTTTGGAACTCGCCCAAAAAAGGGAATTTTATCGATCTTCCCGAAGCAGCGTTTATTGCTAATTTGATAAATTGGCGCAGACATAAAGACACCGACAAATCCGAGTTCGATTTTTCTCAAGCTACAATGCATCAAGCCTTGGGGAAAAATGCAAAGGTATTTTATATGCCTACCAATGCAGAAGGCACTCAGGCCCGGCCAGTAAGTTATATAACCAAACGGGCTTAATAATTTTGCCATAGATTACATGCAACTGTCGTAGGAGAAAATTATGACCTTAGAGATATCAAAAGCCGATGCAAAACGTATTCGTAAACATTTGATGAACGCGCCCAGTGCACCAGGTGGCTATGCTCACTTCATCAACGCAGGGACAGAAAAAATTCTTTCGATTCTTGAAGAGAATTATTTTCAGGAAGAATTGCCTGAAGGAATTTCCTGCTTCAAATATCTTGAAGGCGATTACGGCAGTGGCAAAACCCAATTCATTCATAGCTTGGCAGAACGTGCCCGTAGAAATAATATTGTCACCTCAATTGTCAATATCAGTCAGGAATGCCCTTTCAACTCACCACTGGCAATTTACAAAGCTATCATGTCATCAGTTATGCCACCAGTTTCCAATAGTTCGGGGCGTGAAAAAAAAGGCATAGAAATTCTTCTCACTTCTTGGATAACGAAGAAACTTAAAGAACTAGGCTGCTCCCCAGGCCAAGAAATTCCCGACATGGCCCGACGTCAGTTGGAACAGACATTTACCAAGGTATGGTATGGCCCTCCGGATACACAGATGGCCAGCGCACTTCTGGCACTCGGTAAACGGATTCTTGACATAGAAAGCGGCGCTCACCACTCAACAACCGATACCGACCTGTTCTCTTGGATTAGAGGAGAAAAAGTTAACTCAAGAACCTTGCGAGAGCTTTACAGCCTCCATGAGCCTACTCGTGATGAAACAGCATTTAAACGCTTGAAAACCGTATTCGAATTCCTCCGTACCCGACTGGGTTACAAAGGCTTCTATATTGCCTTCGATGAAGGCACGAGGACGGCCTCCTTCAAACGGGGCAGCGTCAAACAGAAACAAGCAATAGAGAATATGCTGACGATGATCAACGAGAACGCTGAAGGCGAATTCGAAGGCGTCATGTTCCTCTACGCTGCTACCCCGGATTTCAGGAGTGAAGTCATTCAGAATTATCAGGCATTAAACGACCGTATCGGTTCGAATGCCTTTGTCCCTGGCCGGCCACTGACGCCTCTTATTGAATTGGAGTCCTTGAACTCAGAGAAAATCACAACCCAAATAGGCGAAAAACTTCTCACGATATTCAGCAGAGCCGATGGAGTTGAATGGAACCCTGAGATCCAGACGTCAAATATCGAGGTCATAATTCAGGCGTTGAAAAATGTCATGTATTTCGAAGAAGACAGGGTTCCTCCCCGTCATTTCGTTTTCCAGTTCTGCAGTCTTCTGGAGCAGCAAAAATTCAATCAGTCAGAATTAACCGTCGAACAAGCGGTACACTTTGTTGAGACTCATGAATTGCCCGAATCAGAGGAAGATGAATGACTCTGTCTATCGGCACTCTTGTTGAGCATATTGATTTCGGTCCCGGCAAGGTTACCGAGGTTCTCGGATCCATGGCAATTGTTGATTTCTTTGGTGAACAGATCGACTGCAAAATCAACGAATTGACCATTAAAGAAGAAACCGGGCCCCGGGTTGTCGACACTCTTAAGCCTGCCAGTAAGGACAAGGTCGCGTTCCGTAAAGCTTTCGAAGCGGTCAACCTCGGGGTGGTACCACCTGACTCATCATCCCTGGTCGAGATGAGCATTGGTGGAGAGAATATTTCCTCTGAGGTTCGAGCTAGTCTGGACTGCCAACCTCACGCCGGACTCTGTAAAGTTGTCTTTGGTAATTACGGCACAGGAAAATCTCATTATCTTCATCTTGCGAGCGTTATTGCCAGAAGAACTGGATGGGTTGTTTCTTATCTTGAATTTGACCCGAAAGCCGTCGATCCTGCCAAACCGCACCTTGTATATCGGGAGATTATGTCAAAATTGAAGTTCCCTGATCGTGAAGACGGATCTGCATCCCGGGGAGTTCAAGATTTTATTCAAGAGATAAGAAATAAATGGGAAAAGGTCAGAGACCTGCCCATGCTGAAAGCTTCGCTATGGTTTCGTTACGGCCTGGAAACCCTCATGTTCTTCCCACATAACGATGACCCTGGCTACGTGAGCGGCTGTGATTGGCTGGCCGGGAAAAGTGTTCCGATCACTGGCCCGGGAAGCATAAGGGATCTTGCGAGAAGCACCAATATTAACCCGCGTGTCATTCCAAATATGCCCAAGGTACGGGAAACCTCCGAAATATATGTCTTTCACCTTGTAGTTGTGAACGAGATCTGCAAGGCCATCGGCTATAAAGGACTGCTCATTATTCTAGATGAAGCCGAGCACGTGCGGGGCTATAACGTAACCCGAAAAAAAAAGGCCAACAATTTCTTCGACCTCCTTGCCCGCGCTGCTCATCTTCCCCTGCAGGACAGTGATCCCGCCTTAAACGACCACGGTTTCCAGTTACCGGAATATTGGAATACTGGTCCGCATTTTGGGCTTTACATCGGTCTCACCGAAGGAGAGACATTCGAAGATGACAGTCTTTCTTTACGCGACGCGTGTGTTTTTCTCCATAACCAGGAAGACCGCATTGTCCTGTCCGAGCCTTCCGAGAATGACTATAAGACTTGGACTTTTAATCTTTTGACGGATTTTCATACCCACTACCCAATAAAGAGTGCCTTACTGGCTCAGGAGTCAGCACGACGGGATGTTGCGGATGCACTTGCAGAGGAATTTGCAGCAAACACTCACAGCGATTGTGTCGTCCGAACCTGGGTAAAACTGGCTTGTCTGGCACCGTCAATTCTTTTGTCTGAGAATGCCGATTCAGTTGAAGAGTTGATCAATCATCTGCAAGCTGCGGCCGGTGAGTTGACCGGCAGTGAACTTTTACCTTGGGAGTGATTGAGGGTTGAAGAAAAAAAGCCTTTCACAGATGATGCCTCAGGCATGGCCTCTTTTCTTCAACAGAAGAAAACCTCGCCCCATACAGGAACAATCAATCCCCTTTATTCTCAGAGGGGAGTCTGTCTTATTATCCGGCCCCACGGCATCCGGAAAAACAGAAGCAGCCATTGCTCCGCTTTACCAGCGCCACGTTTCCTTCAAACGCCAGCTCGCTTCAGTCGTGTACGTTGCCCCGACCAAAGCTCTTGTCAATGATCTCTACCAGCGCCTGGATTCCTATTTCTGCGCAAGGTCTCCCGGCACGATTCGTCGCTACACCGGTGACCGGCATGAATTCACCGATCCAGAAGACGTTTTTCTCATCCTGGCGACTCCCGAGGCGTTAGATTCCCTGCAGCTTATCAAACCTGAAAGTTTGGCAGGAATTCGAGCCGTAGTTGTTGACGAGATCCACCTGCTGCACGGAAACGCCCGCGGACAACAGTTGCGGCACGTCATCTCCAGAATGGAAAAGAATTCCAGCAAGCCACAAAATCCCAAAGACGTTTTTCAAAAAATCGGCATGACTGCAACCCTGCAGGACATGGTCGAGGTCGGCAGCCTATGGCTCGGAGCCAAAGTTTTAACTGTCCAAGCCGGCGACCCTCGAGAAATCGATATTACCTATCTGCCGGTGGAAGTTCCCACAAGTGCTGAGAAGCCACAGGAGTCTGCTGCTGTTATAACTGATTGGCTCAAAGAATCAGGAGTATCGAAAGTCCTGGTCTTTGGTAACACCCGGAATAACACCCAGGCTCTTGCTGCCAAATTACATGAGTTACTGCAAGGTGAACGATGGCCTGTTCATTGGCATACCGGCATGTTGGCTGCCAGTGAGCGGGAACGGATTGAGGAGGCGATGAAAAATGAGCGTTTCGGGGTCTGTGTTGCAACCTCGACACTTGAAGTCGGTATCGACATCGGGGATATAGAAGCAATCGTACTCGCCGACCCTCCATTTTCGATAAACGCTTTTCTACAGAGAATCGGCCGAGGAAACCGCCAAACCGATACCTGCCGGGTGGTCGCAGTCTATTCGACCCCGCAGGAACTGGCCTTGTTCCATGCGCTGCACCACTCTGCCTGCATCGGCATTCTTGACGACTTTCACGATTATGATCGTCCTTCTGTTCGATTCCAGCAAATTTTAAGTTTCGCATGGCGAGGCGTGAGTCGGGACAGCACACCTCTGACCTTGAAAAACCTGGTGGAAAGAACCAGTGTCCACGGCCATGAACCGGTTGTAAACGATATGCTGGCAACCGGAGCATTGGAAAATCAACGGGGGGCGCTCATACCATCAACCGAACTCATGGATCAAGGTGAAAAACGCAAGATTCACACGACCATCAGCGGTGCTGTAAACACAACCATGGTCGACGGGTCATCAGGCGAGACTCTGATTGCCACCTCGGGAAAAAACGTAGCCTCAGGTGCACTTTACGTAGGCGGTAAAATGAAACAGGTAGTCTCCCGTGTGGACGGCAGTGTTTCTCTCGAAAAGGCGACGTCTGGCCAACCCCTGAGTACATTGCCGGCAACCAGGGGCAGGAGAGGGCTGTCCAGAAGAATTGTCTGGGCTCTGGCCGAAACAGGTGGTTACGACCCTCGTTATTGGTCTTTTGAAGGCAGTCGTTTCACAACCTGGGGCGGTTCAGACTACAATCAGCTTCTCGCCGTCATCTTGGAGCGCTTTGGTATTGCAAAAAAAATCTCAGCTGACGAGTACGGTATCACCGGTATTTCCGATGATACTGAAATAACTCCCCAGCAAATTCGATCCTGGGCCGAAGATCTCATGCAGTCGCAGAATATACCAGTCAAAGATTCCTTGAAGTTTTGTGACAGAAGCAGATTTTTTCGATACCTGAGCAACGATATGCAGGCTGAGGAGGCCTTCCGATCTATTCCATTTGACGGATTTCTCGCCTGGTTGCGGGAGTGCGACTCCTTAACAGAAACAGGTGAGGATAACGTAGCCGAATCAGACGATGAGGAAGTATCTGACAAAAATACTGGTTTTGGCAACCATCCTGGTAATGCAAACAGCGTGACGCTGCGAATTAACTGGAACGACAATGTCCAGAATAGTCCAGGGATTCTCTACGCCCGCGCCCTGACCAGCCACCTTTTTTCAGCTGCTGGATATATCAATGGCAAGACCTCGGACACCCCATTGCTGGAAGATCTGGATATCCAGGATTGTGCGGTGCTCCTACGGGATAAATCTGAAATAACACTCTTTTTTCAGGCTTCCAATGATGGCAATGGTCTTTCCGAAGATTGGATGCTTAAGGTGAACGGAGCCGTTGCCAATCAAGTCGAAGTCAGTGTGTCGAAAGTCCAATCCCGTACCGGTGTCATTGATTCCACTCTGTTCGAAAATTTTCAGTGGCTTCAGGCTGAGCCTGAATTGGTTTCACCGGTCGGCATTCTAGCACTAACGCGCAACAGCCGAAAACTGCATTCGCATGCCTTCCACACGCTCGTAGGGCTCGCTCAATCCATTGGGACACAGGCCAAGGCTGAATTGACAGCAGCAGGCGAAGAAGTTCCGATAATCACCTGGCAATCCACTCCTCCGAATGATGCGGACAAAAACGTATTGCCTGTATATTCACATTTTGACGGCAGCCTCTGGCTTCCCGAATCTTTCGAGGGTTCACAGGAAAACCCGACCCTCTGGTTTGCTCTCCCTGAAGAGATCAGCCCTGAAGAAGAGCCATGGCTTAAGCGATCATTCTGGATCGAGAAACTGAATGATTTCTGTCAGCAGGAGACCAAGGACCTGCACAATCTTTCAGCTCTGCTCTCAGAACATCTTCCTTTACCGTTTCAGGTTGAAGTCGTTTCTTTGGATGGGGCAGTCGATACGCCTTTACTGGTTCCCCGGCAGGATGGAACTATTCTCCTGCTTTGTCCGGGCACTGATCATGTCACCATCGGCCTGGATCTCGATCAGCCGCCTGACCTTCTGGAAAAAGCCCTGTTGCACGCTATTGCCCACTTGCTCTGCAGACATGTCATTCCCGGAGACGAGTATGGGCACACTGACACAACCGATACCATAATCGGGCAGGGACATTTCAAAAGATGGGATCGGGAAGCCTACCAGGTTTTCCCTTCACCTAAAAAATTCAGTCTCAACGACTGCAGCCCGAAAGAAAAGGCCATGCTCGGCCTCTGGCAGATGATCGGAGAAATGATTGGCCGCAATCTGATTCTGCACCGGAAAGCGGAGCGCTACCAAAAGGCGGCGTATCAGCGCCAGGCTGCCCAACGCCTTTTGTCCCAGCTTGAAGAATACGGCGGCGCCATGCTCTGTGACGGAGTCGGTCTGGGTAAAACTTATGTAACCACCACACTCCTGGTCCATTATTGCAACTCCTGGCAGGAACAGCAACAGGATGCCGAAGAGACCCAACCGGACAATCCATTTCGAATAACCGTGCTCGCCCCGAACTCGGTGGTCAGCACCTGGCAGAGGGAAGCTCTGCCGCCTCTTGCGGCCCATGGTGTGTCGCTGCCGTCGATCAGGGTAATCTCCCATACAAAGCTGTCGAGAATAACACCCACCAGTGACGTTCTGGCGTCAAGACCTGGAGACAAGCTCAGTGACCTGGAACATCTGCTGCTTTCCGACCTGGTGATAGTTGACGAGGCCCACAATTTCCGCTCTGTCTCTGCCCGAAGAACATTGGTGCTGAGAGATCTTGTTCGCCTGCAGCCACGGAAAGACCAGCGCCGTCTTGTTATGCTGCTCACCGCAACCCCGGTAAACAACAGCCTGGAAGACCTGCAGCAGGAGGCAGCGCTTCTTTTTTCCAGGCCTCTCTGGCTGAGTGACGCCCAGACCGTTGACGGCTATCGGCGCCAGGCAGTCAAGGAGATCTCTGAACGCTGCCAGAAGGCCCGTGCCGCAAAGGCAGGAGCCGGAGACATTGCCGCTCTCGTCGTCCATGGCCGGGCCGACGCACGTTTTCCCGTTGCCAACGATTTCAGGGACGATCTCGATTTCGGACCCAACGTGCAGCGCATCGGTGACTATCTCAAAGAACAGGACAAGAAGCTCAAAAAACACCAGGACGAGATCAAGGCGGCGGCCGCCCTTGGCAATCAATTTGAAGCAAAAGCAAAGGCAATCCGTATAGCCGACGACCTGCTGGACCGCATTGTTGTTCAGCGTTCACGGACACTGTGTAAAGAGATCGAAATGCAGCAGGGGTCAGACATGGAGCTGCTTTTCCGCCGTGACGCTGACTTGCCGGAAAAACTCTATTACTCAGACGAGTACGACGGCATCAAGGACGTTTTGGCCAATTTTCTGCCGCTGTTTGAAACCAACGCCGAAATTGTTCACGACAACGGCCTGCGACCCTTAAGCCTCAAGGTGTACATGTGGTACGACGTCAGGGAAGGGATAAAAACCGCAGACGAGGTATCGTCCGTGGTGGGACTGCAGCGCATCCTCGTGCTCAAGCGCCTGGAAAGCACCCCTGTGTCTTTTCTCATAACTCTGCTGCGGCTCATGGTGCTCCATGCCCACAGGCTGCACCAACTGCTCAGAATTTGTCTGCGAGTCGGGACATCCAGCCGTTACACAGAGCTCAAGGCCGCCATCGAAAACATGCTCGGCAAAAAACAAGGTGTATTGGCTAAAATTGCCTCACTTTCCACCGGCGGCAGTGTCAAAATCGACAAAACTAATTTTATTGAGATTCTCAGCACTGCATACAGCAGCGCGCGGCCGGCTGCCGATTCGGACGACCATGAGCCGTTTCAGCTTTCACTCTTTTCCTTTCTGGATGAAGCCGAAGATACGCCGGAACGTGAGCAGCTCGATCGGCTCTGGGATCTCGGCGCCACCCTGCTTGACGACTTCGATACGCTTTTGCAGGCCACGCCTGACTTGGCTGACATCGTATTTGGCAAATTCTCCCAAAGTGAATGGCCCCGGCGTTTTATTGCCGGCGGCGAAAATGTGGACTGGCCAAAATCCGTTGACTGGGGGCTGCGGATCGTGACTGACCCGAAAATACGCCGGCTTGTTGCCCGGCTGGTCACAGCCCGCAGGAAAGGACAGAAGGTCATCGTCTTTTCCCAGTTCAGTGACTCGCTGGCCTATATCCATTCCGTCCTCAAGGCCTGCCGTCATTTCTCCCGCAAGGAATGGTCCATGACTGTCGCGGCCTTGGGGATCGAGCATATCACCGAGCAGGAGATAAAAGAGATCCTGGCCGCAACCCGCGTAATCACCGGCGACACTGAAGACCGGGACACCATTGTAAATTCCTTTGCCCCCTTTTACCGGATCGGCCCGATACCCCCTGTTGGTGGTGAGACAAACCTCATCACAGGAGACACAACATCGGACTGGACCGTTGCCTGGACCAGGGCAATCCAGGAACCGGTCGATATCCTCCTGTCCACAGACGTTCTGGCCGAAGGTGTCAACCTGCAGGATGTCGCGGTGCTGGTTAATTTCGACATTCACTGGAACCCGGTCAGGATGATCCAGCGCTCCGGCCGTATCGACCGCCGCTTGAATCCTGCCATCGAGAAGGCAGAGGCCTATCCGGAGGTTGAGCGAATTGCCGAAAAACTCAAAAAACCCGCTCCTGTCTACTATTGGTACGGCAAACAGAATGAGGCTCCGGTCACCGTCAACATGATCCTGCCCGATGAGATCGAAAAAGAATTGTTGCTGCGAGAAAGAATCGCGGTCAAAACCCTGGCCATCGATTTCACCCTCGGCCTTGAACAAGGCACCGGCGCCGAGGCCCAGTGGATGGAAAATTACAAATACCAAGGGGTCTCCAGTCTTAATGCCTTCCAGAAGGACCGGGCCATTGAGAAAGTTGCCTCCCACTTCGATAAGCTGGAAATTCTGTTCAGGGATCAGGGTATTGAAACAAGCTGGACAGAGAAACTGAATGGCTGGTTCAGGGAAGAAAAAACTGGGGTCGATTCTCCTCTGGTCGGCCGGGTCAGCATCGGCAAGCGTGGCGGTGAACAGCAGGTTTACAGCCGCTATTTAGAGCCGCAAATGCATAATGGTGTGCCCCACTGGCTCTGGAGCCAATACAAGCCGGGACAATCGCTGCTCAATTTCTGGATCGGCCTGGATGCCAAGACCTTTCCTCCGCCAATCACAAAAGACCTGGGCTGGCACGAGAACGCCTCCCAACCGCTCAGTGCCGAGCACCTGCTGCACTCGGTCACTCGTTTTATTGATGGAGATATGGATATTCAGGAACTGCCGCCCCAGGAAGTAGGGAAACCCCTCATGCAGGGGGTGACCGCCATGGCTGCCGGCTATCTCGGCTCGGAAGATGACCGACGACTTATCAGCATTGGCAGGTTTTATCTGCTGCAGCTCCACAACTTTTTAACGGAAAAAACGGATTAAATAACGGTTACTGATATAAGGACGACATTATGCTTTCAAAAGAGGAATTCGTACAATTTATAGTCGATGGGCCGAAAACGACAGTTTCGAAAAGTAAAGACACCCCAGGGGAGTCTGCCCTGCCGGAAGGGTTCGACAGTTTCGGGTTTGGTGATCAGGAAACAGAGACGCAATCAACAGAAACAGTGAGCTTTGCCCGCAACCTCATGGAGGCATCTGGTTTCGGGCCTGCCCAGTATCTTGATAATACCGAAGTTATTTTAGGAACGGATCCCGCAGCAAAATATCTCCCAGAACGTGTTTTGTATTGGCCACAGGCAAACGACAGACCATATCAGACTCTTCTGTTTGAGCTCTCTATCAAAGGATCTCAACTTCTGAAAACCCCGATGTTCAGGCCCCAAAGCAGACAAGAAATCCTTGAAGATGCATTGTCAAGATTTGTGCAATGTACCTTAGAAGGATTTTCTCGTGGAGGAGAAAAAAGAACCGCTTCTACTAAAAAAGGTAAACAAACGGAAACCCTCTGTATTGTCTCCTGTATTGATGATCGTGAAGAGACCGAGAAAGAAGTTAATCTGGTTTGCTTCGGCACGGTAAGTGCGGAGCAGAATAGCCTCGAGAGTTTTCATATCAGGGAAGAGTCGAAGTATTGGGAGCCGCAGATCCGGAATGATCATCTAGAGAAATTATACAAACGTCATTTCTCTAAACTTGTCTCTGACAAGTGGCAGGATGCCTTTATCTCCGGAGAAGAGAGAAAGCTGGCCAGAAAGCTGCTGGATATCTGCATTGAAAAGAAGGTGAACGAAAAGCAGATTCAGGAAAGCGCGGTTGGGCTCCTTGAAGAAATCGCCAAGAGTTTCGGACTGACCAGAAAAGGCGGCAAGGGAGGACGAAGATTGACGGCCTTTGATCTGCCGAATGACCATGACATAGGAATGGACCCGGAAAAGCTTGAAAAACATGGCGGTGCGAATCCTTTTAAGGGGATGACCCTCCGTGACGAAAAGAACCGTTTGCTGGGCTATATCATCTATTGCCTGGACGAAAAGAAAGACGCAGTCGAACTCCGGAACTACCTCACAGCAAACAACCGCTTTCATAATGTGCTGATTATTTATCCAGACGGCGACCATGCTGAGTTGGAACTCTGGCAGGGGAAGGTGCCGTTGGCAGGTAAGTTGACAAAGCAAGGTGCCAAATACCAGGGTGAGGGTGAAGTAGTAAACCTGCTCTCACGTTTTTTTGTGGTCAGCAAGGCAAAAGTCAAAAATCCAATCGAACTTGCTCAGGAATTGGCATACCGGGCTCGTTATTTGCGAAGACTGGCAATCAAAGAACTTGATGAGGAAGATGATGATGGGCCAATCCGTAACCTTTATAACGCCTTTAAAGAGTCATTAGTTCACGATCAGACAGAAGAGGAATTTGCCGACGCCTTTGCTCAGACTCTGACTTATGGGTTGCTGACTGCCCGTTGGATGGGTAGTGAAAAGTTAACTCAATCAGGCGACCGCTTTACCCGGCAGACTGCTTTAACCTATCTGCCAACTACAAGCAATTTCCTAGGTGATCTTTTTGAAACAGCACTTTCCGTTAAACTTGACGAGCAAAGAGGCAGGCTATTGTGGCTGGTGGATGATATTGCTAATCTCCTGGATCGTATTGACGTTAATTATGTCTTCGGGGCTGGGGATAAAGACTCTGACCAAGCAACAGATCCTGTTATTCATTTCTATGAGCCGTTTCTTGCCGAATACGACAAGGATCTTAAGAACAAACGTGGAGTCTTCTTTACGCCGCGACCAATTGTTTCTTTCATAGTGCGGAGTGTCCACGAATTATTTAGAAAAGAGTTTGGTTTGGAAGATGGCTTGGCATCTACTGATACTTGGATTGATGTTCAAAAGCGGTTCCCTGAGCTTAAATTACCAGAAGGAGTTAAAGGAAGCGATCAATTCGTTCGTATTCTTGACCCAGCGACAGGAACAGGAACATTTCTATATGAGTGTGTTGGGTTAATAGAAAAAACAATGAAGGATAAATGGTGCAAAGAACTACAATTTACGGATTGGATGGAACCAGAAATTATTGAGCGATGGCGAGATTATGTATCTAGGTTTTTGCTTTCTCGCCTTTATGGTTACGAATTGATGATGGCTTCTTATTCAATTGGACATCTAAAATTAACTTTTAAACTAGCGGAAACAGGCTACAAAATTAATGAAGAAGACCGGTTACATATCTATTTAACCAATTCACTTGAACCCCCATCTGATATTCAACAAAAAATAGAAAGGTTATTCATTTCTCTCTCAAAAGAAGCAAAAGAAGTAAATTACGTAAAAAAGCATATTAAATTTACAGCAATTATTGGTAATCCCCCATATTCTCGTGTCTCTCAGACAAAAAATGATTTTATAAAAAAATTAATCAAAGATTACAAAAAACCTGTTGCAGATGAAGCGAATCAACAACCCCTTGATGATGATTACATCAAATTTATTAGATTGGCTCATTACCTTCAAGACCAAACAGGAATAGGAATTATAGGATTAATCACTAACCATACAGTCATATCAGGAATTTTATTTAGGGGGGTGCGGGAGTGTATATATAATGACCAGAGTTATGTTGCAGTTGTTGATCTGCATGGAAATTCAAATATAAAAGAGAAATGCCTAGACGGCTCAGTAGATGAAAACGTCTTTGATATTTTAGCTGGGGTGTCAATAACTTTAGCTTCAAGAGGGCCAATTCTCGGAAAGAAAAAGTGTTGTTTCTCAGAATGTTGGGGTACAAGATCAGAAAAGTACAATCTCCTCTTTAGAAGCGGAATTGATGATATAAAAACCCTACTCACCCCAGTTGCCCCGTACTTTTTTTTAAAGCCAATTGATCTCTCATCAGCTGATGAATTGAATGATGCTCTGCCTCTTCCTGAAATTTTTTCTTGTTATAGTAGTGGATTAATGACTGTTCGAGATAAGCTTGCCATTGCTTTTGAGAAAGAAGAATTAACCAGCAGATTTGAGATGTTCCGTGATTCGAAAATTAGCGACAAAGAATTCCAGAAAATCTGCCCCGTCAAGGATTACAGAAAATGGACATTATCTACTGCACGAAAAAAAGTTCAAGCAGATAACAAATGGAAAGACCGAATTCAAGTCGTTAACTATCGACCCTTTGATAAGAGGTATATTTATTATAGTTCAGATATTGTGACTTACCCAAATTACAGAGTAATGGACCAATTTAAGAAAAAAAATATTGGTTTAATTAGCAGTAGAATTAACAAGGGTGAAGAACATGCTCATGAATTTATAACGAGAGAAATGGTAGAAATTATTTTTCTTTCATCAAAATCATCAAACAATGCCTTTGTTTTCCCTCTATATATTCATGAAAAAAGGAATGATTTATTATTTTCAAGTAATGGAGAAAATATCAATTTCACCAAGAAATTTCTTACACAATTACAAAATAAATTAAAAATATGTAAAGGGAAAAAAATTGGGATACCAGTTGGATTATCCCCAGAAGATATTTTTAACTACATTTATGCCATTTTACATAGCTTGAATTATAGACGTCGCTACGCAGAATTACTAAAAATAGAATTTCCTCGAGTCCCTATTGCCGCAGATATAAAATTGTTTAATAAATTATCTGCAATAGGAAAATATATGATCGAAGTACACTTATTGGAAGCGGTTATAAATAAGGAAAATGAATCAGAAAAAAATGGGGAAGAAATATTTAAAATAGAAAAAATTCAATTCAGTAATGAATCAATATGGGTCAATAAAAAGAAAACAGTAGGATTTAAGGGTGTTTCTGCGGCGACATGGAATTTCCATGTAGGTGGGTATAAAGTCTGTGAAAAATGGCTCAAAGACCGTAAAGGACGAACTCTCACAGAAAATGAAATCGAACATTACCAAAAAATTATCGTAGCTATAAGTGAAACAATCCGCCTCCAAGCCGAAATCGACAAAGTCATTGATGAACATGGTGGTTGGCCTGGCGCCTTTGTAACCGACAAAGGAGGTGCCTCATGAGTATCGAAAAAGATACCAAGGCCTGGGACAACTTCCTTGCAGAATGGCCACTAGAACGCGTCCAGCAGATGACCCTGGAGGAGTACACCAATCCCAACCGGGATGATGCTTTTATCTACTGGCTCGAAAAACGGCTTGAAACGCTCGGCAGCATCTGGGGCGGCTCTGCGTTTAAATTCGGTATCTATTGTCGCAACGATCAGCAGGCAAAGGAAACAGGCAAAGGTCGCAAGTGGGGCGAAAAGTATGCCTGGTATTCCAAGTTCGGTGAAACCGAGGCCGAGGCATTTGCCAATATCAGGAGTAAAATCGTTGAGGTAATTGAGTCCGTCCAGACCGGCAACCTGGTTCGCATCGACGCTATTGACCTCCCTCCTGTTCTCAAGTGGAAGGTGGCCTTTCTTTATCAGGATCGCGAAAACCCCATAATTATCCAGATATACAAGAAAGAGATGCTCTTTCATCATTATCAGGCCATCGACCCCACTGCCAAGAAAAGCCAGACCCCGTATAGTATCATGTACTCGACTCTCCTGGAACGTCACCAGGACAAAGGCGATCTTTTTGATATCGCCGAATACCTGTGGACCAGCTTTGAAGCAAACCGGTCCCACACTGTCCGCGCCTGGGCCGTGCCTCTTGATATGGCGGAAGAAAAAGAAGTAGCGGCCTTTTGTTCGAAAGTACGCATTGAACCGGAAGATATCGACCCTTTCCTGGTTAATATGCTCTCAGCCGTCGAACTTGCCGAAGGCGATCTTCTTGCCCTGATGACCGCGGGTGATGTCCATGCCGTCGGAACAGTCACCGGAGCAGACGGTGAAGAATTCTCCTGGGGCCAGACCCCAATCGAGACCTTTCCTTCAGGCCTCCTGGTCGTGCCGCAATTTGAAGTGAAGGAACTGACCGCAGCAGAGCAGGAAGAGATCTGGAGCCATGTGCCGCAGCCTGAAGAAATCGAAGAAAAAGAAGGCCCCAGATACTGGAAAATAGCGCCAGGGCGCAATGGTATCGGCTGGCCGGAATGGCGTGAAAAAGGAATCGCATCCATCGGCTGGTCTGAACTTGGAGATATTTCCGGCATCAGCAAGGCTGAATTCGACAAAAAAGCCGGCGCTTGCGAGAAGGCCCATGAAGGGTATAACAAAAAGGGGATGAGCCAGGTCTGGGCACTTAAGAATATCAAACCAGGCGACCGCATCATTGCCAATGCCGGGCAGTCGAAAATAGTCGGCATTGGAACAGTTGTCGAAGGGTATCGTTTTTCTCCGGGCTGGCATTTAATAGAAGAAAAAGAGTATCCCCATCAGGTGAAAGTAAAGTGGGACAGTGTTCTGCCAAGAGAAATCCCCCAGCAGAAGCATTGGATCAGGGCTCTGCGAGAGCTTTCCGAGCAGGAGTTTGAGGGCTTTCTGGCCATGCCGGAGATTGAAGAAGGTGATGCTTCTGAAAAGACTCCAGTTGCCCCTCCCAAAAAGGAAGCGCCCTGTAAACCCCGTAATATCATTCTCTACGGCCCGCCCGGCACAGGAAAGACATACAGTACGGCCCGCCGGGCCCTTGAGTTGATTATGCCCAAAGGTGATTTCGGCGAACTTTCCGATCACAATATCATGCGAGTGTTTCGGGAAAAACAGGCCCAGGGTCAGGTTGAGTTCGTCACCTTTCACCAGGCATACGGATATGAAGAATTTGTCGAGGGACTCCGGCCTGTGCTGGACTCCGACGCCGGCAGCGAGGTCAAATACGAACTGCATGACGGCGTTTTTAAGCGGATTGCTCTTCGTGCCGCTGCCGAAGGCCTGATTGTCAAGGATGAAGCACCGTCCCTTGATGAACTTTGGTCCCTACTGCTGAAATTGGTCGACGAGTCCGAAGACCGTGTTGTGGAAAGCATAAGCGGCAAGAAATATGTAATGCAGACCACCAGCCGGGGCAGTGTGAAAATCAGCCCATGCGAAGTGGGTGAGGACGGAGCCGTTAAAATTATTGCCGAGTCCTCGCTGACGGCAAGTAAGGCTTTAGTTCGCTTGATTTGGGACAATAGAAAAGTTCTTGGCCCTGAACCGGAAAATATTACTTCAACGAAGACGACTCCTCTTTTTGCTCAGGAATTTGGAGGCTCTGGGGGGCATCATTACACCGCGCTTTGGATTGCCTACCGGGAGATTTATCTCCTTTCCCGAAGCCTTACGGCAAAGCGCCAGGAGTTGACTGATGCGGCAACTCGAGTGCAAAAAGCTCTCGACCAACCCAGTGCCGGTGGCGCCTCTTTCAGTTTCTCTGCCGAAAAGCTGCAGTACGTGCTCATCATCGACGAGATCAACAGGGGCAACATCAGCAAGATCCTGGGAGAGATGATCACCCTGCTGGAGCCGGACAAAAGAATCGGTATGCCGGGCGAACTGAAGCTGCCGCTTTCCTATTCTCCATCCCACCGTTTTGCCGTGCCGCCAAATCTGCACGTCATCGGCACCATGAACACGGCTGACCGTTCCATTGCCCTGATGGATGTGGCCTTACGGAGACGGTTCACCTTCGAGGAGCTGATGCCCGAATCCTCTGTTATCCGGCAGATACTCGAAAAAGAGGTGCCGGACAAAAAGTTTATCGATCTCGTGGTAGATATTTTCGAGGCCCTGAACCACCGGATCCGCTTTGTATACGACCGGGACCACCAGCTGGGTCACGCCTATTTCCTCGACGTTCGAACTCTGGGCGACCTCAGACAGGTTTTTATCGACCGGGTCATCCCGCTGCTGCAGGAATATTTCTACGGCGCCTGGGACAAGATCTGCCTGGTCCTCGGCTGCCCTTACTCCGAAGATGGCAAGCCCGAGCGGGGAGCCCCATTCACCCATGAAGGGAAATACCGGGCACCGATAATCACTGCCGGTATTTTCGAAGAGGAGACAACCATCGGCTTCGATCACAGTGATTACGAGGACCGTTTGGACTATCAGGTCAGCAGAGTTTTTGCCCGAAGCACAGCATCAGAAGAAAAACTCCGGCCCTATTTTCTGGGAGTCCTGCCGGATGAGAAATACGACCAATACAAAAAATCAGAAAAACCAGAATTGTTGTCAGAGGAAACGAATATAGAAACCGAATCTGTTCAGGACTAAATGAAAAAGATCACCATTCCAGAGCACGGCCAAATAAAATTGTGGAGACGTAAAATTTCCCCTCCGGAAGCAACCGAGCGGATTGCCTATCTGGAGGAGCGGCTTTACCGCCGCCTGGAAAAATATGAGCAGCATTTGATGCGAAACGGCCAGCCTGTTTTCACCTGGTACAGTGATTATTTAAAGGCGAATCAATGGGTGGGCGTAGTTCAGGTACCGGGTCTGCAGGTAGAGATTCTACCGAAAGTAGATACTCTATCCCAAACAGAAAATGGGGATGATGACCAGTGGGGAGAATCAAGGCGCAACCTGCTGTATATGCTGGCAGTGGCCGGTGACGTTCCGGTACGTTCCCGTGATATTTCCCGATTGGCAACCCGCAGAGCCCCTTTGAACGAAACCTTGAGCGCTTTGTTTGCAAACAGCCTCAAAGATGAACTGCTCCGAGGCTGTGAACGAAGTTACGTAAGACATGAACAGAACCTGCGAGTCTTCAAGGGCCATCTTCTGGTCGGCCAGCAGCTGCTCAAAAACAGTGCTCATCGTGAAAGGTTCTATTGCAGGTTTGACCAGTTTTCTGAAGACACGCTTATGAATCGTATCTTCAAAGCCGCTTGCCGGTTTCTACTGGACGTTACCCGGTTGCCCGGCACCCAGGATGCCCTGCGCCACTGTCTTCTTCTTCTCGATGAGGTGAAAAGTGTTGAAGTGACCGACTCGCTTTTCGCAAAAGTCAGCTTTAACCGACAGAACGAGCGGTTCGAAAACCTCTTTCATTTCTGCCGTTTAATTCTCGGTAACCATGCCCCCACTGTGAGCTCCGGCAAAGACAGAAGTTTTTCGCTGCTCTTCGACATGAACAAGGTCTTTGAGCGCTTCATTGCCGCATTCATGCACGATCGTGTTATGCCGAACATCCCTGACTGCAAGTTGTACCCCCAGGCCATTCGGAACCGTCGGCCCTTGTTTCAAAACGACGATAACCGGGGCGAGTTGCTCCTCGAACCGGATATCCTCATCTGCCACAAACAGAACCCAGACAACCTGATCATAGACACGAAATGGAAAAGCGGCAAAGTTTCCAGCGGGGATCTCTACCAGCTTTATGCCTATACCCAGCGTTACTGCTGCGGGCAGAGTGTTTTGCTCTACCCCCTCGTTCCCGGCGCGAAACAGCGTGACTTGCATGTGCTTGATGAAAACAACCTCCAATGTGGTCGAAGGGTGAGTATCCGTTTCGTTAATGTGAATAGAGACCTGTACAAAGTAATCGAACGGAAGCTGCTTGCCTCGGAACTCGAGATGCTCGTACGCGAGGGTATCGGACTCGCTGCAGGAGTGATTGCATGACAGCTGCGATAAGTTTTAAGAGATTACGTGTTCCCGCCTTTGACTCGGTAGTTGATAAATTCTCAAAATTAAATACCAGTTTCACCGAGGAAGAGGCGCTCAAATCAACCTTCTGGGACAGGGGTGAGGAAGCGAGGCTGCGGGAAGATTTGCGTTTTCGAAGAACCCCTGGAGGACGTTGGACACTTTCCGACCGGCTACTTGCAAATAACGAGCTGTATAGTCTTTTTCACCGCAAAGGCAAATCTTCTATTTCCTTTGAAGAGGCACTATCTGAGCTTGGGGAGTCAGGAAACAAATCCTGGGTCTTCTGCAGGGCTGACAAACGTTTTGTTCTTGATGACGACAGTCTGCGCCTTTCCGACAGCGAACTTTCGAACAAAATGATGTCTGAAGAGGCTGTTGAAGATGAAAAGTACGCGACTCACCTCCCTATTCACAGCCTTGAAGCTGTTGCTGCTTCAGAACCGGCCGGGGAATGGGGACCACAATCCCAGGAAGAGATGGTCGAGACCTTGGGCTGGGTAAAAGTCTCTTTGCCAGGGCAGAAATTGAACGATAGAATGTTTGTTGCCAGAATCAAGGGCAGCAGCATGGACGACGGCAGAAGCGGGCTTGTTGACGGTTCTTACGGCGTCTTTGAATTATGGCCGGCGGGAACGAGGCAGAATAAAATTGTCCTTGTCCGGGGGGCTTTCAAAGATCCGGAAACCGGAACCTATGCCCTAAAAAAATATATGGCTGATACCAGAGACGAAGAAGGAGTTCATCACCGCATAGCCCTTGTTTCGCTGAACCCGGACAAGGAAAAATATCCTGACATAATACTTGCCCCGGAAGAGGACGACTTAGTCAAGGTCTTTGCCCAGTTCATCACCAGCTTGTCGAGCAGACAATACGCAAGGCGGCCGAAACCGATAAAGAAACCTGGTCGGCGTAACCTGGACCCGAACCACGTTGCGAACCAGATGAGGAAGCGAATTGATGTTCTTTTCGAAAAAGAAGTTGCAGGGAAACCTGGCTGTCAGAGACAGGAAACCCAGATACGGTTGGTCTGCCTTGATTTTGAGTCCGGCGGACTGCACGTGGAAACTGATCCTCAAACGTGGCTTCCCAACTTTGTCAGAAAAGTCGTTCTTGAAGCAGATGCCGGAAGCTGGACAGTCCTAGGTGCTAACCTTAAAAATTTGAGATGGCGTCAGGAGGTGTCGCCGTCAACTACCGGAGGATACAAATGGACGGCCCCGGGCTTTGAAGACGATATAGAAGATGAATTTAACGGATTGAGACTGAGCGGGCTGTCGGAAACGATTGTCTCGCTTTTCAAGGTAGACACATTAGGAGTTGGGAGACAGGTGGCCGGAAACACACTGACGCCGGGACAGGAATACAGAGTCGTTGTGCCGCCGAGTCTCACTGTTCAGGATGTTAATGTCGGGACATGCAATTTTCTCGACCATGGATGGCAGCTCTGGGAATTCACAATGCCTGCAGAACTCGACGATAATCTTTTAGCATTATTCGAAAAATTCTACCTTTGTGTGGGGAAAGCCTCACCTCGTTTGGAATGGGTTGTCATACCACCGGTTGATTACATGTATACGCCCCGCGGAGAAGCAGTTCCTTGTTTTGCTACCGAACCCCCCTTGTACGTCTCAGTCAAAGGTATCAGCACGGTCTTGCCTGAAGAAACTCGTGTTTTCGTCATAAACGGCAGCAGAACGATATCTTTCCCTTTGCCGCGCGGAAACGAATGGTTATTTACCCTCGAGGAGCTGGTTCCGGGAAGAGGACTCATTTATGTTCTACATAAAAAGACGGCAATAGGTAGAGCTGAATTGGCATTTTGTATTGTTGAGAAAGATCCTGAACCAGTTTCTGTAGATCTCACTGTGGAGATAAAAGGCAGAAAAAGAGAACAAAATTCGGACGGGGATATCCTTTTCAAGGGTGATTTGCGGCCTCTTGGAACAGACGACCTCGATTTGAGGGTGAATGCTCCACCATTGTGGCCAGTCTCTGCAAAATGGCAGGACGTAGATGTGGATAATTTCCCGACCTGGGTTTGCGATTCAGTGGGTGAATATAATACTGATCTCCTGCTCGAACATTCCAAAAGGCAAAGAGCATTTCAAGCCCCGGGCAATCTGATCCTTGATTTTTCCGAATTGGGGCGAGTGCTACTCCAGCACGACCCTGTTCCTGATCCTGAATTGATACGGCAAGGATTTCTGGAGACCATTGAAACAGCTGGTGAAACCCTCCCGTCTCTCATGGGGCAGTTTCAGCTCCTCCGCCAGATCTGGTTCGACCCTATCCTGCAGGCAATGGGATTTACCGTTGTCGACTTGCCACAAGATGACCTGCGTTCTGCCCCAGTCAGGGTCACTGCTTTACTCCTTAATATTACCAGGAGAAAAACAAAAAAAGAGCAGATAGAATCGGTAAAAGACAAGGTTGTGGTCATTGTCAGTGACCAGGACGCCATTCTGGATACAGGGAGAGGCTCTGCCAGGGAATATGCGGATGAATTATGCGATCGTCACGGAGTGCAAGTTTCTCTGATAACAGACGGGAGACGTTGGATGCGTCATAGGCACGGAGCAAAGTTGAAAGCCCGGATTTACGACCTGTTTGAAATTATCCAAAAGAGAGAAGGTGAAGACGATTTTGAACTCTTTCTCTCTGAAGTGGGAGGATTGTAATTGTGAAGGCTACTATCGTTCAACCACAAGAACTCTCTGCAGAGAAGATTTTAAACATTTGCCAGGATCTGAGCAAACAGAATCTGCTTGCTGAAATATTGAGAAGTGAACTGGCCGCCCGTCGGGTCTGCAGTAGAAGAGCTCTGTGTAGCAAAGTTGCTGCAATGCTGGAACCGTTGCAACAGACAAGCATTGACGAAGTAAAAGGAGTTCTGGCAGAACTCGAAACGAAGGGTGACGTGACCAGCGGCTCAAAAGGACAGATTGCCGCATCACCTCTACGAGCAGTTCAAGTGGGGGAAGGTCGGTATCACCTGCACGGCAGTGTAGCCTCGCGAAAATTGTTTCATACTTTCCCGGAAGTGGCGCTCACATTGGGTTTGAACCGCCTCCTGTCAAGCAGTGAGGACCAGGATTGTGTTTCCAACAAGATAGCAAAGCTCGGAGGTATAGTGCTCAAGCCTGAGCGCTGGGCAGGTTTAAGTAAAACTCCTCGTGCAGATACGGAATGGCTGTCTTCTCTTGATACTATGCTCGAGAACAGAAAAATTCCTGCGGGAAGTCTCGACAACGGGATTAACGACGTCTGGCAAGCTTATATTGAGGCAAAAGGTAAACCGCAGAATGAACGCTGGGAAAAATCGATTCAGGATGAGAATAGAAAGCTCTGGAGGGCATGGCACGACAGGGGTTGGTACCTGTTCGCCTGGACCTCTGGAAAATCACCGTCCGTATGCTCTTGTAAAAAGTTAAGTTCTGACCATGCCCGGCGCACCATGTTTGCTTTGGATAGAGAGGCTGGTAATCCTGTGCCGTTCTCTGTCACCATGGAAAGCAATCGTGTGTTTTTCAGAATTGCCGGATTCCTGCCTATTGCCGAATACAGGTACTTGTCAACCATAGGAGAATATATCGGTAAACGAGGGAGCTATTATTGTTTCAATATGCCGCCTGATACCTGGTCGGAAACACGGGAAATAATAAATGACAGGCTCGGAATAAAGTTGGAACAGGGTTAGTAATGAAAAGTGTTCGAGAGATAAACATAAAGCCGAGCTGCATGAAGGAAATTCAAGTCTACCCAGCTGCTCAGTCAGCCCAGTTGTGGGAGAAGATCAACTTCCTTGTCAACGATCCTTTACCGGACGGCAAGTTGAAAAAGAAATTACAAGTTTCAGACAACTTGTACCGCCTGCGGGTTGGAGACTACAGGATATTTTACAGCTTCGGAGAGAACTGGGTCAGTCTGCTCGGTCTTCGGCGAAGGCAGGAAGACACGTATAAAGGAGGTTTAAAAAGCACTGACGATTCCACACCTGAAAAAATGCCGGAAGAGGAACTCGAACTCGATGAACTCTTAGCCCGGGAGAATAATAAAAAGGAATTTACGTTCGACAAGAAACCTCAACAAACACTACTTTATCGTCAAATAACCGCTGAATGGTTGCACGAGTTGAATGTGCCAACCGTGTACATTCCGATGCTTGTCTCCTGCACAAGTGAGGAATCGCTGCTCGGGGTACAGGTGCCACCAGAAATTCTCGAGACCTTACTCGACAATTTGTTTCCACCACCCATAGAAGAGGTTGTCAAACAGCCGGACTTCATCGTCCAAGACACCGAAGATTTGGTACGCTACAAAGAAAGAGGCTTGATTTCATTTCTGCTGAAACTTGACGAAGGGCAGAAACGGCTGACTGAATGGGCGTTGAATGGGCCTACTCTGGTAAAGGGAGGGGCCGGAACTGGGAAAAGTACGGTAGCTCTCTATAGGGTGAAGGCTCTTTTGGAAAGACCAGGGGCATCTGGTAACGAGAAAGTTCTTTTCACGACCTATACGAGGGCCTTGATCGCTGCCAGCGAACAACTGCTGAAGCAGCTGCTGACGCCTGAACAATACACTCGTGTCAGGGTATCGACCTGTGACCAGATAGCCCGAGAAATCGTTTCCGGTAGACGAAAGCTCGGAACGGTCGAGCACAGTGGCATTATCACCCAGATATTCAAAGAAACACGAGCGAACTTCAAGGTCTCAGCACCTACCGCCTTTGATAGGAGTCTTCGGCAAAAGACATTGGACAGGATCTCTGACCGATATTTAAAAGAAGAGTTCGACTGGATCCTCAGCGGTCGAGGAATTGAAAGTCTGGAAGAGTATCTTAAAGCTCCTCGCCCAGGAAGGGGACATGCCTTTCGGGCGGGATTGCGTGAAGCGGTTTGGGAGTTGTACCAAGCCTTCAACGGGGAAGTGAAAAAAAGAGGAATCGAATCTTTCATCTGTATTCGGAAAGAGGCGTTAGATTTGGTACGCGAAGCTAAATGGTCGAACCACTTTGATTACGTGGTAGTTGACGAAGTCCAGGATTTGACGCCGACGGTTCTCTGTTTAATGGCTGAGGTGTGTAAATCAGCCGAGGGGTTGTTTTTCGCTTCTGACGTGAAGCAATCAATTTACTCAAGAAACTATACCTGGTCTACCGCTCACCCTCGACTACAGTTTAAAGGCAGAACATCCCTGCTGAAGAAAAATTATCGTTCAACCGCTGAAATTGACAAAGCTGCTTTCGATATACTCGAAAAGGAAGAAGGCGGTGACGTGGTGCTCTCCGAGAGTCTACACAACGGGGCAATGCCGATCCTCCTGGCCGGGATTGAATCGGCTGCACAAGGAGAATGGGCTGCCAAATTTATCATGCAGATGTCCCGTCACCTGAGGATGAAGACAAGCACTGCGGCAGTCTTGGTTCCGACAAAGGATATTGGAACGAGACTGGCAAAGGAAATATCTGAAGCTGGGATTCCGGCCCAATATTTCCCAGGAAGGGATTTGGACCTGAAGCGGGATATCGTAAAGGTTCTCACCTTGCACTCTGCCAAGGGGTTGGAATTTCCTGTTGTCGTTGTCTGCGGTATCGAAGAAGGCACGTATCCTGTACGCGAAGATTTTGACGAGGAAGAAGTCTATCTCGAACGAATGCGCCATGAAAGGAAATTACTCTACGTCGGTATGACCAGGGCAATGAGAGGGCTGATGCTGATCAGGAATAAGGGATGTGGCCACGAGGCGCTTATAAATTTAATAAAAACAGATAACTGGCACGTGGAGGAAGTGGCTTGAAAACTTTCAGTCTGGAAAGATACTCAGAAAAGGGGACGCTCAGCGACTTGGACGATGCTGATTTTCTCGCCAGAAAGCTCGGAGAGGAAAATAAACTCGATTTTACAGGCGTAACGTCCGTTACTGCTGATTTCCTGGATCGACTTTTTGCCGGCAATAGCCCTGAATCGCTTGACGGTCGCATCACTGGGCAGACAGGCAGAGTTGACGAAGAGTTGGCCAACTGGACTGAAAGGCAGATTACGAGGCCTGTAGAGAAAACAGGCAAAATGAAAAAAGGGACCGAAACGAAAAACCAGGATCATGCTGCTAAACCGAAAAAGATTTTATATAAACGTCAGGAGTTCGAAGGTGAAAAATACACACCCACCCGACTGGTTTCCCGTCTTCGCCATCAACTGGAAAGTTATATCGAGAGTGCCTATCCCCTTAGCGACCCAATTATCGTAAAAGCAAGGAGGCGCCTGCTTCGTGAAGCTCAGAACGGCCGCCTAATAGCTCAGGAGCCATACGTTGAGACAACCCCGCGATACAAAGTGTTTGGCGGCAGTTACGACAGCCTCGGGCTGCCAGAGCACATCGGAGACTTGTTCAAGAAACTTTCTGAGACAAATCAACAGTGGGCTGAAGCCGAAGAGACGAAAACCCTGCTCTATCCAGGTATGTACCAGCATCAGGCAGAAGCACTGCAGGAATTTCTGATTAACAAGAAAGATATTATTGTGGCCACTGGTACTGGTTCGGGAAAGACGGAATGTTTCATGCTCCCCATTCTCGGCGCACTCTACGACGAGGCCTACACCAGACCTCAGTCCTTTGCAGAGCCCGGCGTAAGGGTTTTGATACTTTACCCGATGAACGCGTTGGTCAACGATCAGCTCTCCAGACTACGACTGCTCTTCGGAGATCCGAGTCTTGTTAATCTGTTCCATCAGTCCGGTGAAGGAACCAGACATCCTCTGTTTGGTATGTATACCGGGAGGACTCCTTATCCAGGACCCAGAACATCTGGAAAAGATACTGAACGGGTTCGACCATTGCTGGAATATTATACCAACATGGATGGCGATTTAAAGAAGGAACTGCAAAGGCGAGGGCGTTTTCCTGGCAAAAATATTCAAAATTTTTACGCAAAGGAGCTTGAAGAGGAGCGGGTTTACAGAAGCGGTAAAAAAGTAGGTCAAACCTACAGGCGAAATCATTGGGATAGAAGATTACATACAGATCCTACTGACAGTGAACTCTTGATGCGCCAGGAGATGGTAAGAGGAGCCGGATCGAATCCGGGTAACGCCCCAGATATTCTTATCACGAACTATTCCATGCTTGAATATATGCTTTTACGTCCTTTCGAACGGCCGATATTTAGACAAACTGTGGACTGGCTCAAAAAAGAGGGTAATCAATTTCTCTTGGTTCTCGATGAAGCTCACATGTACCGAGGGGCTAAGGGGGCTGAAGTAAGTTTTCTGTTGCGACGGTTGTGCGCTCGGCTCGGAATAAACGATAAACCTGAAAAGCTCCGTGTAATCTGCACCAGTGCTTCTCTGGGGAAGGGCGAGAAAACCAAAAAGAACATACGCCGGTTTGCGGCAGATTTGACAGGGAAATGCCCTGACGATTTTGTTCCTGTCACAGGGGAGCGCAGTGTGCCTGGAAAATGTGACACAGCTGAACCAACATTGGCTGAAATATTTGCCGCAGTTGATCTGGACAACCTTCACGCTTCTGCTGAACCTGAGACGCTTTTAGGAGCACTCAAGCCGCTCTTCGATCATTTCGACAAGCCCTGCACCGAGACAACTGATTCCGGAATATTAAGGCACCTCAATAAAGTTCTGCAAGACCAACCCTTCATGAACCTTCTTCTCAAAGAAACTGCTGCCGAAGCAAAATCACTCACCAAACTTGCAGCAGCGATATTCCCGAAACATCCACGGGCGGTGAAAGCTACAGAGGTGCTGCTGACTTTGGGGGCAATAGCCAGAGAAAATCGTGACGAACCAGGTATTGTTCCGGCTCGGCTTCATATCATGTTCCGTGGCTTGAGTGCCCTGTATGGTTGCATTAATACCACCTGTACAGGCAGACAAGAACTGCCCGGAACGAAGGCGATGGTGGGCAAACTGTTCAGTGAGCCACGTATGACCTGCGATGCCTGTGGTTCTAGAGTGATGGAGCTGGCATCCTGCAGAAGCTGTGGGAGTCCTTATTTCTATGCGTATTTTCCCTCAAGTGCAATTGAAGGTTTAGATTTTCTCTGGGGGGAAACTCAAGGGAACCTCGTAAAAGTTGAACTTTTGCCTTCATCCCCCAGACACCCAACGATGGCGGAAGAGATACGAGTGCATTTGAAGACGGGTTACGTCGACATAGAAAATACCTTTCCGGATAACGAAACCAGGTCACTCTTCTTATACAGAAATTCTGACAACGAGAGGGAAACGGCTTTCTCACGTTGCCCGATGTGTCAGTCACCACTCTCGAGGGCTTCGAGCAGAATCAATGACTTCCGGACAAAAGGTGAACAACCTTTTACGGCTTTAATCGAAGCTCAGTTTTCCGAGCAGCCACCGCAAAGTAATGACGAGTCTCTTCCGAATAGAGGGAGAAAGGTTCTAGTTTTCAGTGACGGGCGGCAAAAGGCTGCTCGGCTAGCACCGGCACTCGAACACAGCCACTCGAGGGATCTTTTTCGACAGGTACTGGCGATTGCTTCCCATGAATTATGTAGACAATCATCTTGGATGGGTATGAATTTGCTTTATCCGGCAATAATCTGGGTATGCAATGAAAAAGGTGTAAATATTTTCCCAACTCCTGATGAGGAAGTATTTAAAGGACATTTGCACGATGCCAGAGGTAAAACACTTGAGCAGCTGGTTCAGGATCTTAATCAAGGTTTTTTAAGACCAACGTTGGCGTATGCCAAGCACCTTTTCAGTGAAATGACAGACAAGTACTACTCTTTAAATGCTCTCGGTATAGCTTCCGTTGAAGAAAACCCAGGTCTTGATTCTATCATTTTTAATGATTTTCCAGAAATTAGTCTGGGGAAAGAAGAAATTTATATCCTGTTTAGAAGTTGGCTGCGAATGCAGCTGGAGTTGAGAAGATTCTTGCCGGAGGGTGCTGATATTTATCAGATGGGGGAAGGATGGGAACGACCTGATGGTATCGATATCAATAATCCTACACATGTTATCCCACAACAATACCGACAATATTTGTCTCATGTTTTGCGCAATGATGAATATGAACAACGAGTCATCAATTGGTTCTTTGAGCAAATTAGGGGGTTAAGGTTTGTAGATCTCAGAAACAACAGGTATTTTTTAAGAACTTCAGGGCTCCATTTAAACCTTAGGCTCGATAACCAATGGCTTGGATGTGCTGATTGTGGTCGACTTTATTCTGAGGCGATTCGGGAAATTTGTCCAGCATGTCTGGGCCGAGTGCATGAAATTGAGGGTGATTATTTAGAAACAAGAACAGGTTTTTACAGAGAACAGATCATAAGGGCATTTGACGAGAAGAGTCTCGAGCCATTCGGGTTAGTGACAGCTGAGCATTCTGCTCAATTGACCGGAAAAGACGACGAGACGGCTTTCAACAAAACAGAGCGATATGAGCTCCGGTTTCAAGACATTCCTGTCGAGAATGAGCCTCCCATTGATGTTTTGAGCTGTACAACGACGATGGAGGTGGGTATTGATATCGGTTCACTTTCAGGTGTGGCGCTTAGAAATGTTCCTCCTCACGTCTCAAATTATCAGCAGAGGGCTGGTCGGGCCGGTAGACGAGGTAGGTCGATAGCCTCAGTTATTACTTACGCACACGGAACGTCTCATGATTCACATTATTACAATAACCCAGGGCTCATAATTACCGGTGACGTTGAGCCCCCCGTTGTATACGTAGAAAACCAACAAGTGCTGCGGAGACATATCTGTGCATATCTTATCCAGAGATTTTTCCACGAGAAGGTCCAGACAGGGACGGAGGCTTATCAGTTGTTCGAATCGCTAGGGACCGTTGATCAGTTTCTTTCTGATATGTACGAGTGCTCTTTCGAAAGACTTCTAGCCTGGTTGGAAGTCAACGGAGATCGAATAAAAAGAGAAATAGCGACATGGGCGCCGGTTTTCAGTTACGGTTTGAACGAAAACATCGAAGAATCTGTAAAAAAGACTATTGACGATTGTATCGTTAATCTGGTGCAGCGACTTCGCGAAACTCTTCCTGTGGAAGAATATCGCAGAAGAGAAGAACTTGAAGGCGTGGCCAGAGAATCCCTCGAACGGCAGCTGGAAGAGACTCTTTTAGAATGTCTGATCGGGCGGGCTATCTTGCCTCGATATGCCTTTCCGACCGATGTTGTGGCCTTTTATGTTTCCCGATACAGGTATCCAGGAGATCCGGTTTATAAAAGAACGTTTGAATATGAACCACAAAGGGATCTCCAGATCGCTCTTTCAGAATTTGCCCCGGGAAGCAGTTTGACCATCGACAAATACCGGTTTGTTTCTGCTGCCATATACTCGCCTTATGCTCCCGAAGTCGGATCCACACTTGAACGGGCTCAGTCCTATACTGCTTGTAACGATTGCGGTTACGTAAGCCTCGAAGAAATAGCGGAAACTCTGCTTGTTTGCCCCTGTTGTAGAGGGGAGAATTTGTCGCGGCAAAGTTTCATCACTCCAGAAGGTTTTGCACCTGACATTAATGTCAGGCCGGAGGTGGACCGTGGCGAAGCCCCTGTATGGGCGGGGATGACATCCAAGGCCCAATTGGAAGTTCAGGAACCTCCTGCAAGCTGGGATGATCAACTCTACTCGGGACGGTTGGCATTATTAGCCAGACCACAACGGCTCGTTACAGTAAATAAAGGTATACGTGATCGAGGATTCATGGTCTGCCCGAACTGTGGACGAACAGAACCAGTATTCGGAGAAAATTACCCAAATTCCGTCATGTTTCGAGGTGGAGTTCCGAGACAACACAGCAACCCACTAGAGCAAGGAGTAATCTGTGAGGGTCATGCCAGAGGTCCTTATTTTCTCGGTCACCAATTCCCTACTGACGTATTATTGATTCAAGTAAAACTGGACTCACCGTTTATTTGTTCTACTGCAGACACACCTGAAAGATCAGGGCGGCCAGGCCGAGCGGCTCTTGCGTCACTCGTTGAAGCTATTAGTCTTGCTGCATCGAGAACTTTGCAGATCGAGGAAGGAGAACTATCCGGCAACTGGAGTCCTGTACTAGGTGAGCATACGGGTCACGCCCAAATTTTTCTCTATGATTTGTTGCCGGGCGGAGCCGGTTACACACGATTGGTCAAGGAGCGACTGGCCGAAGTATTAGACCAGACTGAAATGCTTCTGTCAGCCTGCGACTGTGAAACGTCTTGCTACAATTGTTTGCGTCATTATGCAAACAACTTTTATCACTCATCGCTTGACCGTAAACTTGCTTACACCCTGCTGGGTTATATCAAGTACGGGCGCTCGCCGGAGTTAAAATTGAGCGACAAAAGTCAAGCATTGGCGCCATTGACAGAACTGCTACGTTTGAAAGAATTTGAATTTTATCTCGAAGCAGAGAGAAATGGGGTTATGATTCCTTTAGTTTTAAAAAGAGAAGACAACTCTGAAATTTGGGTAGACGTCCATCACCCGCTTGTAGATCCAGAGGCATTGAGTTCAAGTGTTCAAGATATGGCGGTTCGGGAAATGGTTGAATACTACACATTAGACACCTTTAACCTCCTGCATGATCTTCCTTCTTCATTTGCCGCGCTCCAGCTTTAGTTATGGGGACTGTCTTGAAAGGGAACGATTTTTATAGAATTACAGGGCCGATTGAATGGGCAGTCGCTCCAAAGTATTTCAGCTATTCTTCATTGACTGCTATTGAACGATGCCCCTTACAATGGCAGCTGGCCAACTCGAGCTATAGTTCTGAACTTGGTTCTTTTCCTGCAAGGCCGACGCCCGCAGCGGTCGAAGGTCATGTTGTTCATTCAATCTTGGACAAGTTGTTCAGAGCACTTTCTTTAATTGGATTACCAGAATTTGGGACACCAGTATTTCGAGAATGTGTCGGAAGTATCGATATAAAAAAAACAGTCGGGATTCTCGTCTCTAAGCATGAAGAGAAACTCGCTCAACATCCTCGGGGGAGCGGATTTCGACTCCGGTCTACAAACCAGCAATTGACTAACCAAGTGATAAGATTATTTAAAAATATCTATTCCCTGGTTGCTACGGGAAACTCCATACCCTTTGGCTTAAACAGGACAGTCATTAATGCTGAAAAATATGGCGAGGACAATAGAAATCCAGCAAAACTCATTGATAAATATAAGGCTCTTACAGAATTCCACCTGGAAAACGATGAACTTTCATTTGTCGGTATTATCGATCTGGTATGGGAAGATGAAGGCCAAACGATAATTGTTGACTTTAAAACTGGTCAGAAGGATGAAAATCACACAAAACAAGTGAGTTATTATGCAGTGCTCTGGGAGAAAGCAACCGGCAAAATTCCCTCAAGAGTTGAAGTGAGGTATCCGGGAGGAACTGAATCTCTTGTTTTGTCGGCATCTCTGTTGACAGAAATCGAGGGAGAACTTTCGAAAAGGATCTCGACGGCGGCTAATTTTCTTTCTAAATATCCTGCAAAAATAAATTGCGGCGACCATTGTAATTTTTGTGATGTCCGTCAGTTTTGCAATACATATTGGCAGGACAAAAATCTAGCGCAGATTGATAAGAATACTGAAAAAGCAGTAATCGATATAGAATTGACGATTACAGGAGAGCCGACAGACTATGGATTTGAGGCAGAAACAAATAAAAAGGAGACAGTTGCGGTCGTTTACGGTAGTTCAGTAAGAAAAATTCTTGGCCCTTTTAACAAAGAAGATCGATGCCGAATTTTGAGAGCAAGTTATAAGAAAGACCCTTTATCAATTGAATTAAAACCATGGACAGAAGTCTTTTCAGGATATAGGGAAAAGTAATAAAAAATTTGGATGACCATTTAGATCTTCTCGGAGATGATGGCGATGGTGTCATCGAAATGTGCCTTTTTTTGATGAGGATAGAATGAACATGCAAGGCGGCAGTAAGCCGTCTGGTAACAGTGGATGCTGTGGTGTCGGCCTATCGGGGCATCAGTCGGAATTGTTGGTTTTTTGGGTGTTGCTCACCTTTTGACATGAATTCAAAAAACTATATCAAAGAATTATCCTCCCGGATAATCAAAACAGGCTAACATACCCCTGTGCATCGAAGTCAAATTATCTGCTATACGCCCAAAAATATGAAACAAAATAGCGGGACTCCAAAAAAGAAAATGCAATCCCCGCCCTGGGGAGCTGGCCGCCGATCTGACCGGCGCTGCCCTCGATGACTGAAAAAATTATTGCAATAATTCTGGATCCGGACAGACCAGAAACAAAAGAATGCAATCAAAAATCCAATTGCCGGCGACCTGGCCAGCTGCTTTTTGGTTGCATGACTCGAAAAACATCTGCAACAGACGGTTGGAGAAAAGATTTGTTCTTAGTTAGGTGAAGGCTGAGTTAAATTTCTACCCTGGAGAGATAATCATGTTGGTGCCGGAAACCTATAAAGGCCGTGAGCAGGCCTATGTTAAACACAGTCTTCTCAAGGCATACTTGAAAAGGTTGTTCATGATTATGGGACAATTTCATGGCAATATCAGATACGTAGATTGTTTTTCCGGGCCTTGGCAGGAAGAAAGCAAGGACTTGCATGATACTTCCATCGGTATCTCTCTTGAACTCATGCGGCAATGTCGCGAAGGTCTGAAAAATATGGGGTATGATGTAAAGTTCCATGCCCTATTTATTGAGAGAGACAAAAATGCCTTTCAAAAATTGGAACATTATCTGACAAATATCCCTCAAAATGAGGTGGAAGCCAAGGCTTTGCCTGGTGATTTTTTTGAACTGCGCCATTCGATCCTTGATTGGTGCGGTCCTAACGATTTCGCTTTCTTTTTCATTGATCCCAAGGGATGGAAAAATGTTGTCGAGATTCCTACGCTGAGTCCTCTTTTGAAGCGTCCTAATTCAGAATTTCTGATCAATTTTATGTATGATTTTCTTCTTCGTACCCACACCCAGAAATCTTTCCGAGATGATATGCAGGCAATATTTGGCGATGTTCCGAATACAAACGGACTATCGTCGCACGATAAAGAGGAATATTTGATAAACCTTTACAAAAAGCGGATCAAGGAGATTTCTCCCCCAGGAGGAAAGAAACCTCGTGCTGTCACTGTGCCTGTCTTATACCCCCTCAGGGACCGCACCTTGTATCATCTAGTATACTTGACTCGGCATGCCACCGGGATTGCTGTTTTCATGGAGGAGTCGGAAAAGCTCGAACTGATCCAGCGGCGAGTTCGAGCGCAGGCAAAACAGAATAAAAGGGAATCAAAAACTCACCAGTTAGAACTCTTTTCCGCCGCCGATTCTGTCCCAAATGTCCGGCAGGCAGACCTTACCGATGTAAAGCAATATTGGCTCAAAAATCTCCTGACTACTCCGCGTTTTTTTGGTATTGAAGAGTTGGCCAGCATGCTCGAAGAAACTGGATGGTTTGAAAGTGATCTGCAAGCCGCCTTTGGGGAGTTGCAGCGGGATGGTAAAGCTAGCAATTTCGATGATAAAAATCAAAGACGGCGTAAAAAATTCGTGCATTTTCAGGAAAACAAAAATCAAGGTGAAAGATTGTTCAAGGTTGAGCCATGAGCTCTAAAACATCTATTGAATGGACGGAACAGACTTGGAACCCAACGGTGGGCTGTAGCAAAATTTCTCCCGGCTGCGCTAACTGTTACGCAGAAGTCATGGCCATGCGCTTGCAAGCCATGGGGGTCACGGGCTACGAAAACGGTTTTCGGCTTACCTTGGTGCCAAAGCGGCTCGCTGAGCCGTTAAAAAGAAAGAAACCGACAATTTATTTCGTTAATTCAATGAGCGATCTTTTCCACGAGGACATACCAGACAGTTATCTCCGGCAGGTGATGGAGGTTATTCGACGGTCACCCCAACACACTTTTCAGATCCTGACCAAACGAGCTGAGAGGATGGAGAATTTTTTCAAAACAGAGGTCTCTCCGCCGAATGCCTGGCTCGGTGTAACGGTTGAAAACCGAGATCATGGGCTACCACGCCTTGAAGTACTCCGTAGAATCACGGCTTCCGTCCGATTTATCTCAGCTGAACCTTTACTGGAAGATCTCGGCATATTTGATTTGGGTGATATTCATTGGGTCATTGTGGGCGGTGAGTCAGGCCCCAAGGCCAGACTCATGAAGAAGGAGTGGGTATTTAAAATTAAACAATTGTGTGAAGAACAAAACGTCGCATTCTTTTTCAAACAATGGGGTAGCTGGGGGGCCGATGGCAAAAAACGAGGCAAGAAGCAGAACGGGCGCCTCCTGTGCGGGCGCACATGGGATACAGTCCCTCCGCTTGAAACAAGACAGCACGAACTGAATGTATGAGAAGCAAACAACCTTGCTGTTTAAATATTCCTACTGTCCGGCCTAATTTGAAAAAGTCAAACTACCTCCCTTCTGACTCCCCGAAATCTGAAACAAAATAGCGGACTCCAAAAAAGAAAATGCAACCTCTGCCCTGGGGAGTTGGTCGCCGATCTGACCGGTGACGCCCTCGACGCCGGGGAATCTGATTGCATTTTGATCGCTGCAGCTGCTCCGGACAAAGCGATTCTGCAATCAGAATCACCGGCC
>Ga0180007_10001162_pt1 | contig 37553 bp, 38 predicted proteins | sample MM_PC_MetaG_FD_121122 | JGI IMG/M metagenome (GOLD analysis project Ga0180007, IMG submission 121122) | Groundwater microbial communities from the Aspo Hard Rock Laboratory (HRL) deep subsurface site, Sweden - MM_PC_MetaG | ecosystem: Environmental > Aquatic > Deep subsurface > Groundwater... | reverse complement strand
GCAGGACACTGGCACCCAGCAGATAAACCAGGCCATAGCCCAGCTGGACACGGTGATACAGCAGAACGCGTCCATCTCCGAGGAGTTCAGCGCGACGAGCGAGGAGATAGCCAGCCAGGCGACGATGGTCGCGGGCACCACCGAGGAGCTCGCCGCCCAGGCCGGCAAGCTCAGGGACGCCGTCGCGTTCTTTAAGATAAACGATGACGGGGCGGGCGGCTCCGACCGTTCCGTCCCTAAGATGCTAGCCTAGAGTACGTATGGAGGGATGCATATGCGTCAATACTTGACGTTCGAGCTTGACGGTCGTCGGTACGGAGTGCTCGTCGAGCACGTGAACTCCGTCCTGGACCCGCAGATGATTACGCCCCTGCCGCACGGGTCTACGATCGTGACCGGCTTGACTAACGTCAGGGGCAACGTCGTTCCCGTATTCGATCCTCGCGAGACCCTCCAGAGAACGAAGGTCGACGATATTCGAATAGCCAAGAACGTAAATAAGCCCGACTCCGAGCATAACCCCGCCTCGCGAGAAGAGGAGAACGACGAGGAAGGCGGCATCGTCATCTTCGAGGTGGAGAACGGGACGCTGCTCCCGTTCATAGGCCTACAGGCGGATAAGATCGGCAAGGTAATCAACCTGGAGGATTCCGAGATCTCGTCGGTCCCAGATTTCCTTCCCGAGAACGCCTCCAAATTCTTCGAGGGATTCTGCTTCGTCGGGGACACGAGGCACTCGATCATAAGCCTCAAGGAACTGGCGTCGAAAGAGTCGCTGTTCTCGGGGGGCGAAGGAGGGCGCCGTGCTTGATATAACCGTGCAAGCGCCGGAAGACGCGGGGATCGCCGCTATCTCGTCGATAAAGGCGGAGCTAGTCGCCGCCATGGATAAGGCGGGCAAGGGCTCCTCGATAGTCCTCGATATCAGCCGCACCAAGCGGGCCGACTCGTCGCTCGCCCAGCTTATCATATCGTTCAAGGCCGAGGCCGCGGCCAAGGGCTTGACGGGCGCCATAAAGGGCGACGACGAGGACCGGTCGATGCGATCCATGCTGTGCTGCGACGGCGGCGGCGAGTCCTGCGCGGTCGTCCGCCGGATCGGGACCAAGACTCCGGAGGCCAAGAAATGAACGACAAGCTCATAGAGACGTTCCTCGACGAGGCGCACGAGCTACTCGACGGGCTCGAGGACCAATTACTGGAGCTCGAGAAGAATCCGGCCAACATCGAGACGATGAACGCCGCGTTCAGGGCGCTCCATTCAATAAAGGGCTCGGCTTCCATGTTCGGCTTCGAGGCAGTAGGCGCTTTCGCGCACGAGGTAGAGGCCGCGCTAGACTATTTCAGGAGCGCGGCCCTACCCGCGACGCCGGAGCTATCGGACGCGGTGCTCCGGTCGCGCGACCATATACGCGCCCTGCTCGACGCTCCGGAGACGGCGTCCTCGGAGGAGCGCGAGGACCTCGTCGCCACCCTCGCGGCCCTCTCGGGGAAGACGGCCAAGCCGGCGGCCCCGGCCGCGCCGCCCTCCGCCCCTAAGAGCATAAAGAGTTTCACGGCCAGCGGCTTCAAGACCTTCCGTATCAGGTATAAGCCCTCCGCCGACGTATACCATCGCGGCGTCAAGCCCGAGGCGCTGGTCCGCGAGCTCAGGGAACTCGGGGAGGCCAGCGTCAGGTGCGACTGCGGAGACGTCCCGCCGCTAACGGAGCTGGACCCAGAGTCGTGCTACCTCGCGTGGAACGTGCTCCTGACCACGTCGATGCAGAGGAGCGCCGTCACGGACGTCTTCATCTTCGAGGAAGGGACCTCCGAGATAAGCGTCGAGGAAATAAACCACGATGACGTCCTGGACGGCGACGAGGTACGCAAGCTAGGCGAGATACTCGCCGCCCGCCGCCTTCCCGAGGTCGATATCGATACGGCCCTCTCCCGCCAGCGCCCCATCGGGGAGATCCTGGTCAAGGAGCTCGGAACGCCCAAGAAAGTCGTCGAGGACGCGTTGTTCGAGCAGCAGCACGCGCGCAACGTCGTCCAGGCGGCCCGGGAGGAGAGCGAGAAGAAGACCATACGCATACGCTCGGATAAGCTCGACGGCCTCCTAAACCTGGTAGGCGAGCTCGTGACGGTCCAGGCCCAGCTATCGCAGACGGTCAAGGACTCGAGCGATCGGCACCTGCACGGCATCAGCGACTACGTGAAGCGCCTGGCCGGGGAGCTTCGGGCGACGTCGATGGAGCTACGCCTCGTTCCAGTGGACTCGCTATTCGCGAAATTCAAGCGCCTTGCCAGGGACCTCTCCAAGAACCTCGAGAAGGAACTGGAGCTTAAGCTGGAAGGCGGCGAGACGGAGATAGACAAGTCCGTCATCGACGTCCTGAACGACCCCCTCGTCCACCTCGTAAGGAACGCGGCGGACCACGGGCTCGAGCGGACCGCGGATCGGGCGCGGCTCGGCAAGCCTGCCTCCGGCACCATAACGATGAAGGCCCAGCACGCCGGGGCCTTCGTCCGCATAAGCGTGTGCGACGACGGCAAGGGCCTCGACAGGGACAAGATATTCAAGAAGGCGGTTGACCGGGGCCTCGTCTCCGCCGACGCGAGGCTGACCGAGGAGGAGATAGACCAGCTGATCTTCAAGCCCGGCTTCTCCACGGCCGACGTCGTCTCCAACGTCTCGGGCCGGGGAGTCGGGCTCGACGTGGTGAAGACGGCGATAGACCAGCTGGGCGGCACCCTGACCGTGCACTCGCAGCTCGGCAAGGGCACCGAATTCTACCTCGACATACCGCTGACCCTGGCCATCATCGACGGGTTCCTCGTCCGCTCGGGCAAGAGGAACTTCGTCATCCCGCTCTCCTCCGTAGACTCGTGCTTCGAGCGGGAGAGGCCGCAGAACCCGGAGCGCCTCATCGTACGGGGCAAGGACTTCATACCGTACGTTTCCTCCCGCGACATGTTCGGCGAGGACGAGGCCGCCCCGACCCGCGAGGAAGTCGTGATCGTAAGCGTCTTCGACTCGAAGCTAGCCATAGGCTTCGACCAGGTCATAGGCGGATACCAGACGGTCATCAAGCCGATAGGCGAGATAGCCCGATACGCCACCGGCGTCTCGGGAGCGGCCATCCTGGCGGACGGCGGGATAGCGCTTATCCTCGACGTCGCCGCGCTGGCCAGGTCCCATAAGGGAGCTTGATCCGGCGGGGCAGGCGGAAGGACGGCCGGAAAGCCGCCCTCCCGCCGTCGCCTATCGGCTTTCCCGGCATAATCAGGTTTTTTCCGCCTTCGATCGCCTCTTTTTGCCCCGATTCGCTTCACGCGCCGACGGATCCGCGATAGTATCTATAGCGGGCGGCCGCTTGTTATAAGTCGCTATCGCACCGATATGATACTAACGCACGGAGGCTCGCATGCTCGAATTCATCGCTAAGGGCGGTATCGTTCTTTGGGTAATCATGGCGCTGTCGGTCGTAGGACTGGCCATCATCATCGAGCGCGTCCTGTACTTCAGGAGCATCAAGACGGACGAGGATAAGCTGTTCCAGCGGGTGAAGGCGTCCGTCGAGAAGGGGCATTTCGAGGAGGCCCTCTCTATCTGCGACAATAACGAGTCGCCGCTATCGGCCCTCATCAAGGTCGGCCTCGAGTACCGGTCGTACCCGGAAGCGGCCCAGAAAGAGGTGCTCAAGGACGCCGCGGCCCAGGAGGTCCCGAGGCTGGAGCGCAACGTCTCCGCGCTAGGCACCATCGCCCACATTGCTCCCCTCCTCGGCTTGCTCGGGACGGTCACCGGCACCATGAAGGCGTTCGGCGTGCTCGGGCGCTTCGGCTCGGTCGCCGATCCCTCCATCCTCGCCAAGGGAGTCTCGGAGGCGCTCATCACCACGGTCGCCGGCATAGTCGTCGCGGTACCCGCCGTCATCTTCTACAACCTGCTCGTGACCAAGGTCAACCTCATACTCCTCAAGATGGAGAACCAAGTCACCGCGCTGGTCCTCATGATCAACTCCGGCAAACGAAGAGTGCTCGCCTCGGCCGCGACGGCCGCGAAGGACGAGCCTAGCCGCGGAGCCGACGCATGACGATAGAACGAAGGCTCAAGCCTCAGATCAACGTGGACCTGACGCCGCTCATCGACGTCGTCTTCCAGCTCGTCATCTTCTTCATGATCTCGAGCACGTTCAAGACTGCGCCCGGCATCGAGCTCATCCTGCCGGACTCAGGGACCGCGACCTCTATTACCATAACCGAGCTCACCGTTGTGGCGGTCTCCGAGGACGAGGTATACGTCAACAAGACGAGGACTACCGCGGTCGGCGCCGAGGCGGTCGTGAGGGCCGAGCTCGAGGGCAGGTCGGCCTCGGACGTGCAGGCCGTGCTCGAGGCCGGCGCGGACGCGCCCTACCAGCTCGTGGTAACGCTGCTCGACTCGCTCAAGAAGAACGGCGTCGATTCGGTAGGGCTCTCCACGAGGCCCGCCGGCGAGGATTCGCCATGACGGCAGCCCGCGACGAATGGCTTCGCGCCAGGCAACGGAAGCGGGCAGTCGTATCGTGGGCGGCGGCCCTCGGCGCCTACCTCGTCGCCTTCGCCGTCGCCGCCGTCCTGTCGCTATTCTATATCGACGACCTAGCCGACTACTCGGGGCCCATCGTGGTCCGCCTCGGCTCCGCTGACGGCGCCGACGCCGCCCGCCCCGTGCCGGAACAACCGGCGCCGGTATCGCCGGAGACCGCGGCCATCCCCGAGACGAAGCCGGAAAGCCCCGCCCCGATCGTCCCTATTAAGCCGACGCCGACGCCGGCCCCCTCCGTGCCCGCGAAGGCCCCAAAGCCGACGCCTTCCGTGCCTGCGCCGTCCCCTGAGAGCTCGCTCCCCCCGGCCCCGGCTCCCGTGGTGATACGAGGCTCCGAGAGCGGCAACTCGTACGACATGACGTTCATCTCCGGCTCGGGCGTCGTCGGCCGCAGCTTCTACGTCCCGATCTGGCTCTTCATGCCGGTACCCTACGATATACCCGGCTCGCTGTACGACAGGATCCCGGATCAGGCGGGCCTATCGGGTACCGCCGAAGCCCGCAAGAAGGTTTTCGCGTCGCACTACGTCCAAGCCGGCGATACCTGGCGGCTAAAGCGCAACGCTCAACCCGACTACGATATTCGCCCGACCATATGGATAATGCTCGAGGACGCCGGGTACGACGTCAAGAAGGCCGACTATAAGGACGGTAAGAGCCTGAGGCCGGTCGTCGTGCTATTCAAGGTCTCGGCCCCGGGGCCCGACGGGAAGCCCTCCCTAGAGGCGGTCCATATCGAGTCCGGCTCCGGCTACTCCACCATAGACGACGACGTGCTGTACGGCTTCAAGAAGGCGGAATTCTCCAATTCCGGCGCTTCATCCATTTCGGGCAGGTTTACGTATCGTTTCTAGCGCGATTTAGCCTTGCGGCTACGCCCCGGTAGCCCTATCCTAGAGGAGGGGAAGTGAAAAGAGACTATGAAACCGATTATCCTGGCCATGCTCGCGGCCTCTATCGTCGTGAGCGTTTTCCTCGGCGTCTCGGCTTTCCTGCGGGCTAGATCCAAGGGCCGGTATTACTCGCTGGCTACGCTGTTCGCCAGCGCCGCTATCTTCGCCGCGGCCTATACCGCCGAGCTGCTGCAATCGGATCTCGCGGGCGTATTCCTATGCATCCCCGTGGAGTATCTCGGGGTGGCGGGCCTGACGATCTCGATGTTCTTCGTGATACGCGATTTCAAGGGGGCGGAGCAGGCCCCCGCCCGGCTCGCGTGGCTGGTCGCGATAATCCCCGCCTTAACCGTAGCCATAGCGGTCACGGCGCCCGGCAACGAGCTACTGTACATCTCCCCGTCTATCACCGCTCTCGACGGCCTGGCTATCCTCGGCTTCGAGCGCGGCCCCTGGTATTTCGTGCACCTGGCGTACTCGTACGGGATCTTCCTCTACGGTATCGTAGTCTTCGCCAAGGCTATTCGATACGGCAACGCGACGAGGCGGGCCCAGGCGAGATTCATGCTCGCAGGTACCCTCGTGCCCATCGCAGCGAACGCCGTCTACGCCCTGGGGCTATCCCCCGCCTCCATCGACATGACGCCCGTAGCCTTCGCGGTAAGCGGGGCATTCTTCTCGGCCGGGTTCTTCAAGTACCGCCTCTTCGACCTGCGCCATATCGCCCGAGACTCCGTATTCGAGCATATGCGAGAGGCGGCCGTAGTCATAGGCGAAGGCGGGGCCATAGTCGACTATAACAGGGCCGCGGCCGCCCTCTTTCCTATGATCTCCGCGAAGGCGCCCGGGCTCACGTTCGCCGCCCTTAGCGAGAGCCGACCGAGCCTGTTCTCCGCGCTATCCCGCGGAGACGGCCGAGACACCATCGCGCTCGCCGCCGCGAACGGAGACGAACGATTTTTCGAGACGCACCGGTCTCGCGTGCTCGACAAGGACGGGCGCAAGCTCGGCGTGCTGCTCATGCTCCACGACGTCACGGAGCGGGAGCTCCTGCAGGAACGGCTCCGGGAGCTGGCTTCGTTGGACGAGCTGACGCGCATCGCCAACCGCCGGCATTTCTACGAGCTGGCGGGAATAGAGCTGGAGCGAGCGCGGAGGCACGGACGGGCCATAGGCTTCGCGGTCATGGACATGAACGGCTTCAAGGGGATAAACGACCTCTACGGGCACCGGGCGGGAGACGACGCCCTGCGCCTGGCGGCGCGGCTATGCGTCGACGCGCTGCGCTCCTGCGACATCGTAGGCAGGACCGGCGGAGACGAGTTCGCGTTCGTGTTCCCCGAGTGCGACGAGGCGGGCGCGGAGGCGGCGGTGGAGAAGATCCGTCGCGTCGTGAACGCCGCGACGTTCTCCAGCGGCGAGGATACGGTAAGGATTTCCGCGTCCTTCGGCTTCGTAGGCTCGCCCGGGCCAATCCACCTGGACCTGGAGGACCTCCTGTCGACGGCCGACAAGCGCATGTACGCGGATAAGCCCGTCGCCCGCGCGGTCAAGGCGGCCGCGGCCAGGAAGCAGCCCCGCGCATAGGCCCGGCGCTGCCCCCTGGGCCCGGCGCCCCTCGAAGAGGCGCGCCGGGCGACACGGACCGATACTACTTTCCCTGATCCACGAGGCCGCCCTTGCGCGCCTGGGGACGCGTCATGCCTTCCAGCGAGGCCGCGACGATATCGTTCCTGGCGGACGCGACAGCGTTCGGGTGTATGGCCGAGATAGGCTCGCGGTCCCCCCCGGACCCGGTCACGACCGATACGTGGTCGGCGGGATAGCTGCCGAGCGTCGCGGCGAACGGCCCGAACAGCTTCTCGAAGTTATCCAGCACCCACGCCCGCCTGGCCTCGCCGCCCGCGGTCTGCATCGTCTTGAGCGTGACGGCGAGCTGCTCTATCTCCGCCCTGGCCACTTCCCTCCAGCCCGACACCTCGGCCTTGGCCTCGAGGATCGATCGCTCCTTCTCGGCGACGGCGGGAGTGGCTATCTCGGCCTTGTAGCGGTTCTTGAGCATCTCGATATTCTGCTTCTCGGCCTCGAGCTCGGCCTTAATGCCCGAGACCCGGGCGCGGGCGTTCGCCGACTCCTGCTCTACGCCCACCTTCTGCCTCTGGGCTTCCTGGGCCAGGCGGACCCTGACCTCGGCCCTGAGCCGCTCGAGCTCGTTATTGAGGTTCTTCACCTCGGTCTCGGCCCTGCGCGCCTCCGCCTGCTCGGCGCTCGCCGCCTTGGCCTCGGCCTGGGCCTGCCTCGCCTTGGTCTCGGCGTTGGCCGACTGGATACGCTTCAATAGCGCGATATACAGGTCGGGCTCCTCGACGCCGGGCAGGCGATGGTCGTCGACGTCCGCGATGTTCATCGTCGTGATCTCGAGCCCGATGTTCTCCAGGTCGTTCTTGCAGACGTTTATCATCTTGGCGACCAGGATGTCCTTGTCCTTCATCACCTGCTCCGGCGTCATGCTGGCGATGGAGTCGCGCAGGTGCCCCTCGATGATGTCGCCGGCTATCTTGGTCAGGTTGTCCCTGTTCGACGCCAGGTCAAGGATGCGCGTCACGGCGTGGGACCGCCCGGCGTCGTTGCTAGCGATGGCGAACGAGACGGTCGCCTTGACGTTGAGCGGCACTATGCCGGCGGCGATGGCCGAGTCGACGACGACCTCTATCGTGATAGGGGTCAGGTCGAACTTGCTGAAGCGCTGGAGGAGAGGGATTATGAAGGCCCGCCCGCCCGAAAGCGTCCGGAAGCCCTTGGCCCCGCCTGAGCCGGTAACGACGCCCAGCTCGTTGCCGCCCACTATCTTCATGTTGGTGATTAGCTGGATGAGGATCGTCACGCCGACGAGCCCGCCCAGTACCGCTATGAACGCCATCATCGGACGCCTCCTTCAGGAGCGGCGGCGGCCGGTTCCGGCATCGCCAGGGATCGTACGTCGACGCCGAACGCGTCGGAGAACGTGCGCAGGAAGTCCGCGAAGGCCCGCGGCCCGCGGTTGACCGCGCCGGAGAAGCCCTCGTCGTCGTTCATGACGACGAAATTATCCACGGTGCCATTCTCGATAGCAGCCATGTACGCGCTGAAGAGCGCGGGCAGCTTCTGCTGGAGGAACATGACGCTCGAGGCGTCGTCGCCGTAGGCCGCCAGGAGCTCGGCCTTGGACTTGAGGAGCTCGTTCCTCGCGGATTGCCTGATGGAGACGGCCTCGCGGTCGCCCTCGGCCACGATGCGCGCCTCCTCCTCGCGGGCGGCGGCGACGAGCGTCACCGACGACTGGTTCTTGAGCTTCTGGAGCTCGACGAGCTGGGCCTGCACCGACGACTCGCCCGAGTTCCTCGCCTCGGCTATGGACTGGTCCGCGGTCAGCTTCGCGCCCTCGATGAGGCCGGCGGACTCGCGGCGGTATACCTCGAGCTCCTGCCTGGCGGCGATGATAGCCTCGTCGGCCTGGCTCCTGGACACCTCGATGCGCTTGCGCGCGTCGCTCTCGGCCTGGTCGGCTATCGCCCGCAGCCGGGACTCCTCTATCTCGACGGCGCGGCGCTTCTCGGCCAGGGTCTTCTGCGCGAGGTTCGCTATGTAGTTGGACGTGTCCCATATCTTCTGCAGGGATACGGAGACGACCTTCATGCCGAACGACCGCAGGTCCGAGTTGATATCCGCCAGGAGCTCGGCGCGGAACTGGGCCCGCTCCCCGAGGTCGGCGTTCGTCTGGCCGTCGTCGTTATTCACGTCCTCCATGCCTATAGCCTGGAGGGGCGTGGCCTTGTTGAGCGCGCCGCGGAAGTTCCCTACGAGCGTCTGCTGTATCTGCTCGTGGATCTGCTTGACGTCCTTGCCCATCAGGCGTTCCACGGCGCTATAGAGCATAGCCTCGTCGTCGTCGTCGATGCAGACGCAGGCCGTCGCGTCGGCGCCCATGGTGATCCCGTTTGCGCTGTTCACGCCCTCCACGCGGACGCTGATGGGGAAGACGCCGAGGTCAAGCGTCCCGACGGCCTGGAAATACGGCACGACTATCGTCCGGCCGCGATCGACCGCGAAGCCGAAGTCGCGGCCGTGGTGCTTCGTCTTCCTGCCCGTGACCACGAGTATCCTGTCCGGCGACGCTACCCGGATGGTAGCCTTGAGCAGCCCCACGAGGGCGATGAAGGCTACGATGCCCAGCCCCCCGAAGATGAAGCCCTGGGCGTTCGAAAAAAGCTCACGTAGCATACGCGCGTTCCCTCCCCTTATTGAATTACGTACTACGGCGACTCTACCCAATAGCAGTCGTCGTCGAAATCGACTATGCGCACCGCGCTTCCCTTGGGGAATTCCTTCCCCGGCTCCCTAGAGCGTACGTACAGCTCGGTCTCCCTGCCGTAGCGGCGGACTACGGCCTTGCCCATGGCCCCGGCCCCGACGGGCACGATTATGGTCGCCTCGTCCATGATGAATTCCTCGGGCTTTATCGACGAGTCCAGGTCCTTGCGGACGAGCGAGCGGAGCGCGCGGGCCAGCGCGGCTATGAAGACGCCGGCGCCGGCGCTCCACGCGAGGCTCGCCCCCGGTCCGACGCCCGTGAAGACGGCGAACAGTCCCGTGGGCCCCGCCCCGAGCGAGAAATAGACGCCCAGCCTGAGCGCGCCTATGGCCTTGGCGACCAGGCGCGTTCCGGTATCGGCCGAAGCGACGTAGGAGCCTCGCGCTCCGCCATGCTGGGCGACCGCGGTATCGTCGTGCCCGGTAGCCGCGTCGTGGCCGCCGTCCGTTTCACCGCCGGAGTCCGCATCGCCAGCGTCCTCGCCGCCAGCGTCCTCGCCGCCAGAAGCGTCGTCGCCGCTAGAGAAGGCGTCGTCGGATGCCGAGTCCGCCCCGTCGGAAGCGCTGTCGCCGCCGTCGGCTTCAGAGCCGGCGTGCTCGAAGACGCCGAACAGGTCCACGATCGTGACGCCGACGCCGAATACGGCGAGCGCCGAATAGAGAATAAACAGACTATTCATGCTACCTCGTATTATCTACCGTTACACTCGCGACCGCAAGCCCGCGTAGATACGCGCGATGATACTACCCGCCGGCTACGAGCGCGGCGCGTCGATGCTCTCCCGGGCGGGTATCAATAGCGATTCCGATAGGAAATGCAGCCCCGCCGACGCGCTCGTATCGGCGTACGCCCGCGCCAGGATAGGCATGAACCGCCCCCGCCTCAGGGCGCGGCCCCCTAGCCTACGTTTATACTCCATATCCATGCCGAGGTCCCAGACGCGGATCCCGCACGCCGCGAGCATGCATCCCAGCGCCGCCAGCTGCACGGTGCCGGCGCCCGAGACGGTCGTATATCCCGTCAGGCTCGCGTACGAACTCCCTATCAGGTATCCTATCTCGCCCGCGACCAGGTCCTCTCGGCTTTCATCGACCCGCCACAGCTCGGTCGATACGAAAGCGACTCTGCGTATAGCGCGCTGTTCATGGAGGGTAGCGAACGCGCCGACGAGGTCAGGGACGAGCCACTCCGTACCGTGGGCCGAGGCGCACGACGCCAGCACCCTATGGAACGCCCTGTTAAAGCTTATCGAGTAGGCCTTCGATTCTCGCCTGGCCGTCCTCGTGACCCTCACGCCCCTAGGATCGAGGAGGCAACGCTCCATATGCAGCTTTGGCAGGAAGAGATCGCGCGATCCGCCCCCTACCTCCAGGGTAAGCCCCATGGGCATGAACCTGGCCAAGGCGGCCGCCTCGACGGCGTCGGCGTCAATATAAGGAAAGAAGGCGAACTCCTCCTCGCGCTCGGCGGCGATTATCTCCGCGCACTCCAGGAAATCGTCGCCGGGCTCGATACAGGGATAGCTACCGTCTTCCAGGAACATTGGCCCGCCTCCCTCTCCCTCGACGCGATTGGGGATGTCGCCCGCGGGCGGGCGACGCTCCCCCAGCACGAGCCGCCGGTTAGATAGTATACTACGCGGAATGGAAACGATCCTGAGCTATATGAACGGGCGCATCGTCGTCGCTATCGGCGATATCACCGGATTCGAGGGAGACGCCGTCGTGAACGCGGCGAATTCCGCCTTGGCGGGCGGAGGAGGCGTCGACGGCGCCATCCATCGGGCGGCGGAACCCGAGCTCGCCGAAGCGTGCAGGCGCCTCCGAGCCGGCCCCTGGAAGGACGGCCTGCCGGCCGGACGCGCCGCCGCGACGGAGGCGGGAAGGCTCCCGGTACGGGGCGTCATACATACGGTAGGCCCGATATGGCGCGGCGGCGCGTCCGGCGAGGCGGGGCTCCTCGCGTCGGCGTATAGGGAATCGCTGAAGATAGCTACCTGTCGCGGCTGGGGCCGAGTCGCCTTCCCGGCTATATCGACGGGCGTCTACGGATACCCGAAGGCGGCGGCCGCGCTCGTCGCCTTCGGGACGATTTCGGAGTACCTATCGGCCGAATCGGTGCCCGAGACGGCCTGGCTAGTATTCTTCTCCCGCGCAGACGCCGACGCCTTCGCGTCGGCCGTCGCCGGAAGCGGGCCGCACGGCCCCGAGGAGCCCGTATGAGCTCTGCGGTCGCGGTCGGCGCCCTGTCGTTAAGCCGGGAAGAAGCGATCGGGATAGCCTATCGCGCCCGCTTCCCTTCGCCGGGCCCCGGGGGGGAGGCCGCCGATACCGCCTACGGGACCCTCGAGCGGCTCGGCTACGTCCAGATCGATACTATCTCGGTCGTGGAGCGAGCCCACCACCACGTCCTCTGGAGCGGCGACGGCCGGTACCGCCCGCCTTGCCTGCCGGCCCTCGAGGCGGAGCCGAGGCGCGCCTTCGAGTACTGGGCCCACGCCGCGGCGTACCTGCCCATCGGCGACTACCGCTACTGCCTGCCGCGCATGAAGCGCGTCGCGGAGACCGGCCATGATTGGTTCCCGACCGAGCCGCGCGTCGTCCAGGGGGTGCTGGAGAGGATCAGGTCCGAGGGTCCCCTCCGCTCGGCCGACTTCGCCGGGGGAGACGGGCCTCGGGGCCCCTGGTGGGACTGGAAGCCCGCGAAGGCCGCCTTGGAGTTCCTCTTCATGTCGGGGACCCTGCTCGTCGCCTCCAGGCCAGGCTTCCAGAAGCTATACGACCTCGCCGAGCGCGTACTGCCGCCAGGCATAGACGCGCGGTTCCCGAGCGACGAGGAGATGGGCGACTGGTACGTCGACCGGGCTTCCCGGGCCTACGGGATCTTCGCGGAGGCCGACGTCGCCTATTTGCGCAAGGACGGGCTCGCTGGAATAGGGGCAGCGCTCGAGCGGGCGGTCGACTCGGGCCGCCTCGTAAGGGTCGGGGTAGAGGGCGACGAGAAGCGCGCCCAGTGGGCCGCCCCGGCAGCGCTCGAGGCCGCGGCGCCCGGCGAGGCCCCGGGCGGGGGCCTCGGTCCGGACGGACGGCCTGTCCGCATACTGTCGCCGTTCGATAACTACGTCATCGACAGGAAGCGCGCTCGCCGCCTCATCGGGCTCGACTATACGCTGGAATGCTACGTACCGGCGGCGAAGAGGAAATTCGGCTACTTCGCCCTACCGGTCATCTGGAAAGGAAAGCCCGCCGGCCTCCTCGACTGCTCCGCCGACAGGAAGACGCGGACCCTCGTCGTCAAGCGGTCGAGCGCGGCCGCGGGCCCGGATGAACGGGACGAATTCGATTCCGGCCTCGCGGCGGAGCTCGCCTCCTTCGCCTCGTTCAACGGCTGCGACTCGATACGATTCGCCTAGCTATCGGCTCGCGGGATACCGTCGCTTGCGTTATGCTTATGGAATGGCAAAGGACTTCCACCGGAAGATACTGCACTCCGCCTTGCGCGTGGCCGGCATATACGCGGCCGTGTCGTTCGCGTGGATCGCCTTCTCGGACAGAGCGGCGGCCGCGCTCGCGGAGGATTACGCCCATCTCGCGGGCTTCCAGACCGCGAAGGGCTTCTTCTTCGTCGCGGCGACGTCGACGCTGCTGTTCTTCTTCTCGAAGCGCCAGCTCGAGCGGCTCGTCGCGGCCCAATCGGAGCGGGAACGCGACACGACGGCGGCGCTCAAGGAGAAGGACGCCCTACTACGCGAGATAAACCATAGAGTCAAGAACAACCTCCAGGTCATAATCAGCCTCTTGCACCTCCACGGCCGAGAACGGGGCGGCTACATGGAGATTGAGCAGAAGGTCCGGTCCATGGCGCTAGTGCACGAGCTGGTAACGTCGTCTCCCGATATGTCGACGCTATCGGCCAGGAGCTTCGCGGAGCGGCTGGCGGACGCGCTGCAAGGCAGCCTCGCTCCCGGAACGGCCTCGATACGCGGGGACGGGGACGATAGCCGCCTATCCGCCGACGAGGCCGTCCCTATAGGCATAATAATCGCGGAGGCCTGCTCGAACTCGGCGAAGCACGCCGGGGGCGAAGCCCTCAAGCCGGTATCCGTAACGATAACTATACGAGGCGACGGCGACGGCCTCGTCGTGGGCATACGCGACGACGGCAGGGGCTTCCCCGATATCGACGACGAGAGCGGATCGATAAACAAGACAGGAATCGGGCTAACGCTCATGGAAGCGCTAGCGGACCAGCTCAGGGGACGGCTATCCATACGCAACGAATCCGGCGCCGCGGTGGAGCTTCGCGTTCCCCGCGAGCCGCGCTAAGGCGCGACGCGCCTATATCCTCAGCGCGTCCCAATCGGCTAAGACGAGCGCTATCCGTTCCGAGGCCGCGGCGAGCTGGGCGGGGGACGGTGCCTCGGGCAGGCCGTCCACGACCTCGGATACCTTGGCCTGGGCGGCGGTCAGCTGGGAGGACCGGTCTTCGGCTATCCGCGGATTTCGCCTCGCGCGCTTGGCCGAATCCCTCCTCGAGCGCCAGTACGCCTCCCCCGCCGCGGAACCCTCCGCATAGTCGTACGCGTTCCACAGCGGCGTGAATTCTCCGCCGGACAGCAGGATAGGCTTAAAGACATTGGTGCAGGCGTAGGAAGCCCCGGTGAACCAGAGCACGGCCCCGGAGGCCCGGTATTCTACGAGCATAGACGCCGTAGTCGGATTGCCCATAACGTCCCTGTCGTGGTCGCATACGTTGCGCGGCCGGCCGGGCCTCTCCGGGTCGATGGCCGCGTGGGCCCTGAGCACGGCCAAGGCCGAGGCCCTGCCGCCGGCCATGGCCGCCGCGCCGAGCAAGCCCTCGACGGCCCTGCGCCTCGCGTCACCCGCCGAGAACCGGGACAGGAACCTATCCTCGACATAGGCCTTCCACGAGCCCTTCTCGCCCAGGCGACCGGCGTCGGCCTCGTCGAGGCAGGCCATGCGCTCGTTGACCGGCGATATGGACTTCCTCGTATCGGCGTCCAGGCGCTTGTAGTCCTCGAGTATGGAGTACGAGTTCGATACGGCGGTAGGCCCCTGGGCCGGCTTCCAGGCCCAGCGCTTGGCCGCCGTCTCGAGCACGAACGCCCCGTCGGGGCCGGCTATCAGGTAGGAGTTATTATACACCATCCTACCCTTGAAGGCTCCGTTGCCTCCCTGGTCGTAGCGCTCCGTCAGGGCTATCAGCGTCTCGAGCGCCTCCTGGGCCGTCGACGAGGACGCCAGGGCGGCCCTGACGAAGTCCATGCCCAGTATCCCGCCTGGCGCGGCCTTGAAGCGGCTGAACACCGCCTCGTTGCCTATGGCGACCCCTGCCCCGTTCAACCCCATCTCAGCGCCGGGCATCCACGTCGGGCACGAAATAGCCATGGCGTGGCCGGCGTCGTTCAGGTCGAATTCGCGCGGCCCGACCCTAACGCGGTTCGAGGCCTTCCTGGGCGGCACGAGCCGCAAGGCCTGCGGCTCGGCGGCGTTACGGTCGGAGTTCTTGCCGAAGAATACGCCGCTATCGCTAGGCAGGTAGAACGTGTCGCACATCGGGCCCTCCAGGAAGCGTTGATGAGCCGCGCCTGGCGGTATCGCCGGCGCGGCGGAAGCGGACGGCGTATAGGCGGGGCCTATACGGCGGGGAAGGGCGCGGTGTAGTCGAGCGGTATGGTCGGCGTCCGCGCGGCGAGCTCGGCGTTGAGCATGAACAGCCCCTGCTTGTTCTCGCCTATCAGGTCTATCTTCTGGATGATGTCGACGGCGTTCTGCTCCTCCTCGACCTGCTCGTTGACGTACCAGCGCACGAGGTTCTCGGTCGCGTAGTCCTTCTCGGCGAGCGCCAGCTCCAGGAGCTCGCGGATCGAGGCCGTCACGTACTTCTCATGCTCGAGCGTAGCCTCGAATATCTCCTTGACCGTCTTCGCCTTGACGGTCGGGGCGTCAATTTTGTCTATCTTCGGCATGGCCCCCTGGCTCTGGAGGTAGGCGAAGAATTTCATCGCGTGGAACATCTCCTCGTGGTACTGAGTCATCATCCACGTCGCGATGCCCTTATAGCCGTCGTCGCCTAGCTTGGCCGACATGGCCATGTACAGGTAGGCGGAATACATCTCGCGGTTGATCTGAAGGTTGATCCTGTCAACTATTTTCTTGGAAATCATGCGTCTCTCCTCGTTTCGATCGTGCTTAGCGGCCCACGGCCGACTCGGCCAGGCCACGATTGAAATATAGCCCTTACCCGGCGCCAGGGCAAATTCTAACAATGATTAGCCAGATATCCAGCTCGAGTAGTACGAGAGAGGATCGTCGTACGCGACGGGCGCGTCCTCGAGCCTCGTCCAGGCCCCGGGAAGCCCTAAGGAACGCGCGGCCGCCTCGAAATGCCGCATGGCTACGCCGATATCTATCTCCTGGATCCTGACCCCTCGTATGGCGTTGTTATAGCCCCTGTCCTCGTCGAGGAATAGATGGAAAAGAGGGCCGGTCCCCGGGCCCGTGCGTACTATCCTCCAAGGCTGCTTGTTAGAGGCCGAGGGCCCGGACCTGACCGCGCCGAGCGCTCGGGCCCACGGCCCCGCGTCCGCCTCCGAGAGAGGCCGGTCCCAGGTTCCGTCGAAGAACAGCTCTGACCAGCCCTTGCGCTTCTTCGACCCGGCCAGGGCGCGCATGGCCGAGTCTACGAACGACCTGCGCTCCGCCGGGTCGCCCACGGGCGTCACCGCCGGCACGATCTCTCCGTCCCCGAGGCGCAGGGCCGAGGCTACCCCGGCCCTGTCGAAGGTGCCGCCCAGCCAGCACGTGCCTAGCCCCGCGGCGGCCGCGGCGAGCATGACGCCCTCGAGGGCGTATCCGTAGTCCGCGAACGCGAACGGCGCCGACCGGGTCGCCCCGATGACGAAGGCGGGCGCGTTCTTGATCACCCCGTAGGTGCCTATTCGGCCCGACGCGACCTCGCCGACCGCCTCCGGCTCGACGAGGACGAAACGGGGTTGCGTGCCGAAGGGACAGGGCCCCGCTTCGGCCATGGCCCTCTCTAGCAGCCTACGATCCGCGGAGTCGAGGGCGAGCCCGGAATAGGATCGGACCGAGGTCCTGGAGTCTATGGTTTCTATCGCTATGTTCATGATCCTAGTGTACGAAGGCCCGGCCCGCGCGGCAAGGAAAACGGGGGGGCAATCGGTATTGACCGCCCTCGGGGCGGCCGCGCATGATACCGCCCATGGATCTTTTAAGCGACGGCCCGGACGAGGCGGACTACAGGGAGCGATCCGGCGCTCCGCGGAACAGGACCATACGGCTATCGCCCCTCGAGGAGGCCCGGTACGCCGCCATGGCGCGCGATCCGTCGGAGATGACGCCGGCGCCGGACGGCCGGATGAGGCCGGGAGACGCCGTCGACGCGGTCTTCCTCGGGGACTCGTCCGAGATAGGCCCTCTGCTGCCGCCCTCGAGCGTAGACCTCCTCGTCGCCGACCCGCCCTACGACCTTCCCAAGGACTTCGACGGGGAGCGCTTCGCGCCCATGGGCCACGAGGCGTACCTAGAATATACCCGGGCCTGGCTGGGCTCCGTACTCGCCTCGCTCAAGCCGACCGCCTCGGTCTACGTCTGCTCGGACTGGCGCTCCTCCTCGGCCGTCTACCTCGCCCTAGCCGAGCGCCTCGTGGTCAGGAACAGGATCACCTGGAAGCGGGACAAGGGCCGGTCGTCCGCGTCGAACTGGAAGAACGCCTCCGAGGACGTCTGGTTCGCCACGGTCGGCCGCGACTACCGCTTCGACGCGGACGCCGTCCGCCTGCGCAAGCGGGTCGTGGCGCCCTACCGGCGGGACGGCGCACCCAAGGACTGGACCGAGGACGAGACGGGCCGGTGGCGGCTTACCGGAGCCTCTAACCTATGGGAGGACATGACGGTGCCGTTCTGGTCGATGCCCGAGAACACCGACCACCCAACGCAGAAGCCCGAGAAGCTGATCGCCCGCATACTGCTGGCCAGCTCCGCGCCCGGCGACCTGGTCCTCGATCCGTTCCTGGGCTCCGGCACAACCGCGGTCGCCGCGAAGAAGCTCGGGCGCCGCTTCGTCGGCATAGAGCGTTCCCCGTCCTATTGCGCCCTGGCGCTACGGCGCCTGGAGCTAGCCGAGGAGGGAGCGCGCATCCAGGGCTACGAGGGCGGCTCCTTCTCCGAGCGCCAGTCCACTTGACCACCGGACCGCTCCGGCGTATCCTCTCCGCGGTATCGAGAGGGGAGTAGTTGCATCGTCCGGATCAACAGCCGGCGCCCTAAAACGGGTTAGCCTGGTCGGACGGCCGCCGAGGCCTCGCCATGGGCCCGGACGGAAACAAGACCTTTCGCATGCGCCCGTAAACCGGACCCATGCGAAAGGTCTTTTTCATTGTAGCGGCCTCTCGGCCGCGAAGGAGCATCTCTGATGAAATACTTGATACTGGGCCTAGCCGTCGTCATGTACGGCCTCGTCATCGCGTTCCCGCACAAGAAGGCGTGGTTCACGCTCGGCGCGGCCCTCGTCGTGGGGCTGCTCGGCGTCGTTTCGCCCGCTAAGATCTTTGGCGAGCTGATCAACTGGAACGTGCTGCTCATCTACGTAGGCAGCCTCGTGATAGCCGACCTGTTCATCTATTCCAGGGCCCCGGCCCGCCTCGCCGACAAGATCGTCGTCAAGGCCCCGAACCTGGGCTGGGCGGTCGTGTTCATACTGGTCATGACTGGCCTCCTCTCCGCCTTCGTCGAGAACGTCGCGACCCTGCTCGTCATGGCGCCCATCGCGCTGGCGCTGAGCGACAAGATGAAGGTCGACGTACGGTACTTCCTCATGGGCATCGCGGTCATGTCGAACCTCCAGGGCACCGCTACCCTGGTAGGCGACCCGCCCTCGATGATATTCGCGGGCTTCGCCGGCTACTCGTTCAACGACTTCTTCGTCAAGGACGGGAAGCTCTCGGTATTCTTCGCCGTGCAGGCGGGCATGCTGGTAGGCGCCGTATTCTTCTATTTCTTCTACCGCGGGATGAAGAACCAGAAGATGGACCTGCCGGCCGAGCCGGTGAGGACCTGGTTCCCCACGGCGCTCCTCGTCTCGCTCATAGCCGGCCTCGCGGTCATCTCGTTCCTGTTCGAGGGCTTCTCGCTGCTCTCCGGCGGCTACGTCTTCGCGCTCGGCCTCGTCGGGCTCGCCTGGTACCGACTCGTCATGAGGGAGTCGCGCTCGGAGGTCTGGCGGCTCGTCAAGGGCCTGGACTGGGAGACAATCCTATTCCTCGTCGGCATCTTCGTGGTCGTAGGGGCCATCTCGGAGACCGGCCTCCTCGAGGACATGTCCCTCGCCCTCGGCCGATTCGTCGGCGACAGCGTCGCGACCGGCTACATAGTCATAATCGCCGTCTCGGTCCTGCTCTCCGGCTTCATCGACAACGTGCCGTACATCATCGTGATGCTGCCGGTGGCGGCCGAGCTAGCCTCGGGGCTGGGCCTCCGGCCCGAGCTGTACATGTTCGGCCTGCTCATAGGCTCGTGCATCGGCGGCAACCTCACGCCCTTCGGCGCCTCCGCGAACGTCGTCGCGGTAGGCATACTCAAGAAGCGCGGCACGGTGCTCAAGTTTAGCGACTGGGTCAAGGTCGCGGGGCCCTTCACCGTGCTGACGACCGCGGCGGCGGGACTCTTCGTCTGGTTCGTCTGGCGCTAGGGCCGGACCGGCGTCGTCCGAGGCCCTCTCGCGGCGAGAGGGCCTTTTTTTATTCCTAATTGAAATGTATATCGAGGGCGGCGGGCCCGGCGGCTATACTGGCCCTTAAGAGGTGCCGCCATGAGAACAGCCATGCGCCGATACAGGCCGGCCGAAGACTTCATCCGCGTCCGCGACTTCCTCAAGGAGACCTTCTACGCCTTCGGGGAGCCGTTGAACTGGGGAATCGAGCGATGGAACTGGGCTCGCTTCCATCCGAGCGTGTTCAGGGAAGGCGACCCCGCGGGGACGGCTAGGAACATCGAGTTCTTCGAGGGCTCCATAAGGATATGGGAGGACGGGAACGGGGAAATCGCGGGCGTAGTCAACGTGGAATCGCCCGAGCCGGACGGGGAATTCTTCGTGCAGCGAAGGCCCGGCTACGACGCTCTCCTCGACGAGATGCTCGACTACGCGGAGACGCTGCCGAAGCCGGCCGGGGCGGCGCGCTCGATCTACGCCTACGATCGCGACGACGCCCTGCTAGCCGCGCTCGGCGGGCGGGGATTCGTCGCGAACCCCGAGCGCTCTTCCTGCTGGGCCGATCTAGCCATCGGGACGGCGCCCTCCGCCAGCCTCCCCGAAGGCTTCGGCCTCGCGTCGATGGCCGAGGACATGGACCCCGCGGAGCGGTGCAAGGTCCAGGGACTCGGATTCGGCCATGCGGACCCGCGGGAATGGATGAGCGTCGCCGAGTACGCGGAGGTCAGGAAGGCTCCCGATTACCGGCCGGAGCTCGACCTCGCGACGGTCTCTCCGGGCGGCGAGTACGCGTCGTGCTGCATCGTGTGGCTCGACGACCGCAATCGCGCGGCCTTCCTCGAACCCGTGTGCACGCGCCCCGAGTACCGACGGATGGGACTGGGCCGGGCCGTGGTGATGGAAGGACTGCGCAGGGCCTCGGGTCTCGGCGCGGAGCGGGCCTTCGTAGGCTCGAAGCAGGACTTCTATCGGCGCATAGGCTTCTCGATGAGCCTCCGCTCGCGGGCGTGGGAGAAGGCGTAGGACGGGACGGCCGCCCGGGATCGCTCCCGAGCGGCCGTTATACGTACCGGCCGGCAGGAAGGCCGGCCGGTACGCCGGTTAGCCGGCGGCCTTTACGGCCCGCAGCTCCTCGACCAGGGCGGGGACCAGCTTGTTCACGTCCGTGACGATGCCGATGTCGGAGTACTCGAAGATGGGCGCGCCCGCGTTCTTGTTGACGGCCACTATGAACTCGGAGTCCTCCATGCCGGCTATATGCTGGATCATGCCGGAGATGCCGCAGGCGATGTAGACGTCGGGCCTGACCGTCTTGCCGGTCTGGCCGACCTGCCTGTCCTGGCCTACCCAGCCCGCGTCGACGACGGCGCGGGAGGCCGAGACGAGCCCGCCCAGCTCGGCGGCGACGCCGTTTAGCTTCTCGAAATTCTCCGGGGTCCCGAGTCCGCGCCCGCCGGAGACGAGCACGGAAGCCTCCTCTATGCTCTTCTTGGCGGCCTTCTCGACGACGGCCTCGAGGATCTCGACGTTCTTGTCGGCGGCCTCGATCTTGAGCCCGAGGCGCTTGACCGTACCGGTCCTGGAATCGTCGCGCTCCAGCTTGCGCATGACGCCGGGGCGCACCGTGGACATCTGGGGACGATGCTCCGGGCAGATGATGGTAGCCATGATGTTGCCGCCGAAGGCCGGCCTGGTCATAAGGAGGTTGCGCGTGCCGTCCTCGACCTCGAGGCCGGTGCAGTCGGCCGTCAGGCCCGTCCTCACGCGGGCGGAGACGCGGGGCGCCAGGTCGCGCCCGATGGTCGTGGCTCCGGTGAAGACTATTCCGGGCTTGCGCGTCTCTATGGCGAGCGTCATGGCCTTGGCGTAGGGCTCGGTCATATAGACGGCGAGGGCGGGGTCGTCGGCGATCAGCACCTCGTCGGCGCCCTGGGCTATCAGGTCCTTCGCCTGCGCGTCGGTGACGCCGGACCCGACGAGGAGTGCCACCAGGGGCTCTCCGAGCGTGTCGGCGATGCGGCGCCCGACGCCAAGGAGCTCGTACGCTATCTTCTGGACCTGGCCCGAGCGCTGCTCGGCGAAGACCATCACGCCCTTGTATTCGGATATGTTCATTTCGTTTACTCCTGTATGCCGCTCGCCTTAGATGACGAACTTCTCTTTGAGCGCCTCGACGATTATCCTGGCGCCTTCCTTGGGATCGACCTCGTAGACCTTGCCGGCCGACTTGGCGCCCTTGGTGAAGGATTTCTTGACCCGGGTAGGCGAGCCCTTGAGGCCTATGTTCGCCTCGTCGACCACGATGTCGGCGAGGCCCCATACCTGGACGTCCTTCTTGTACGCGTCGAATATGCCGGCGACCGACATGTAGCGCGGGCTGTTCATGTCCTTGAGGGTCGTAAGGAGGCAGGGCAGCTTGACCTTGATCCGCTGGTATCCGTCCTCGAACGTCCTCTTGACGACGACCGAGTCCCCGGCCAGCTCCAGCTCGCTGACGTAGCTGACCTGGGGCAGGCTCAGGTGCTCCGCTATCTGGGGCCCGACCTGGGCGGTATCGCCGTCGATGGCCTGGCGGCCGCAGATGATTAGGTCGAAGCCGAGCTTCCTGAGGGCGGCCGCTATTGTCGTCGACGTGGCCCAGGTGTCTGCCCCGCCGAAGGCGCGGTCAGACAGGAGCACGGCCTCGTCGGCTCCCATCGCCAGGGCCTCGCGCAGCGCGAGGTCGGCCTGGGGCGGCCCCATGGACAGGACGGTCACCTTGGCGCCGACCCTCTCCTTGAGCACGAGGGCGGCCTCGAGCCCGCTCTTGTCGTCGGGGTTGATGATGCTCGGGATGCCTTCCCGTATCAGGGTCCCGGTGACGGGGTCGATCTTGACCTCCGTGGTATCGGGGACCTGCTTCATGCACACTACTATGTTCATCGCGTTCGTTCCTTCTCTATGCCGGCCGGGCCGGTTACTTCAGCATCGTCGCCGAGATGACCATGCGCTGGACCTCGGAGGTGCCCTCGTATATCTCGGTGATCTTGGCGTCGCGCATCATGCGCTCCACCGGGTACTCGCGGGTGTAGCCGTAGCCGCCGTGGAGCTGAACGGCCTTCGTGGTCACCTCCATGGCGGTCTCGGAGGCGAACAGCTTCGCGGTCGCCGCCTCTACCGAGTAGGGGAGCCTAGCGTCCTTGTTGCACGCGGCCTTGTAGACTAAGAGCCTCGCGGCGTCGGTCTTGGCCTGCATGTCGGCGAGCTGGAACTGGGTGTTCTGGAACTGGGCTATGCTCTTCCCGAACTGCTTGCGCTCCTTGACGTAGGCCACGGTCTCGTCGATCGCGCCCTGGGCGAGGCCGAGGGCCTGCGCCGCTATGCCTATGCGCCCGCCGTCCAGCGTCTTCATCGCTATGCCGAAGCCGCCGCCCTCCTTCCCGAGGAGGTTGGCCGCGGGCACCTTGACGTTCTCGAAGATGAGCTCGCAGGTCGAGGAGCCGCGTATGCCCATCTTCTCTTCCTTCTTGCCTATGGAGAAGCCGGGCATGTCGCTCTCGACTATGAACGCGGAGATGCCGCGCGTTCCCTTGGAGCGGTCGGTCATCGCGAAGACTATATAGACGTCGGCGTAGCCGGCGTTGGTGATGAACAGCTTGGAGCCGTTGAGGACGTAGTGGTCTCCGTCGAGCACGGCGGTCGTCTGCTGGCCGGCGGCGTCGGTTCCCGCGTTGGGCTCGGTAAGCCCGAAGGCCCCGAGCTTCTCCCCCCTGGCGAGGGCGGGCAGGTACTTCTGCTTCTGCTCGGGCGTGCCGTACTCGTAGATGGGCGCGGCGCAGAGCGAGGTGTGGGCGGAAAGTATCACGCCCGTAGTCCCGCATACCTTCGACATGGCCTCTACGGCCATGACGTAGCCTAGGTTATCGCCGCCGGCCCCGCCCACTTCCTTGGGGAAGGGCATGCCCATCATGCCGAAGCGCGCCATCTTCTTGACGGTCTCGACGGGGAAGGCCTCCTTCTCGTCGACTTCCTTCGCGAGCGGCTTGACCTCCGTCTCCGCGAAGTCCTTGAGCATCGTCTGGAGCAGCGAATGCTCCTTGTCAGTCTGAAAATCCATTGGTATCCTCTAATTTCGAGTCGTTGGGCTCGTGGTTGATTTCTGGATAGCCGCGCCCCCCACGGACGCGGCTATCCGCTTCTATTTCGAGTAGTCGAAGAAACCCTTGCCCGATTTCCTTCCGAGCAGGCCGGCGCGCGCCATCTTCCGCAGTAGCGGATGCGGACGGTACTTAGGGTCGCCGAATTCCGAGTAGAGCGTCTCCATGATGGCGAGGTTGACGTCGTTGCCTATCAGGTCCGCCAGGGCGAGCGGCCCTATCGGGTGGTTGGCGCCCAGCTTCATAGCCTCGTCGATGTCCTTGGCGCTCGCCACCCCGTCGGCGAGTATGCCGATGGCCTCGTTGATCATGGGGACGAGGATCCTGTTGACCACGAAGCCGGGGGCCTCGTTCACCTCGACGGGAGTCTTGCCCAGCTTGGCGCACAGATCCGTGATGGTCGCCTTCGTCTCCTCGGAGGTCGCGAGGCCCTTTATTACCTCTACGAGCCTCATCATCGGTACCGGGTTGAAGAAGTGCATGCCTATCACCTTGTCGGGCCTGCCGGTCGCGGCGGCGATCTCGGTGATGGACAGCGACGACGTGTTGGTCGCGAGTATGGCCCCGGGCTTGCACACGGAGTCCAGCTCGGCGAAGACCTTCTTCTTGATGGCCATGTTCTCTACGGCGGCCTCCACGACGAGGTCGACGCCTGCGGCCAGGCCGATGTCGGTCGTGCCGGTCACCCGGCCGAGCGCGGCCTTCTTCTCGTCCTCGGTCATGCCGCCCTTGGCAGCTATGCGGTCGAGGCTCTTGCCTATGCCAGCGAGGCCCTTGTCGACGTAGGCCTGCTCCAGGTCCCTGACTATCACCTCGAAACCGGACTGGGCGAACGCCTGGGCGATCCCCGAGCCCATGGTCCCGGCTCCTAGTACCATTACCTTCATTTCGCTCCTCCTTGGCTCGACGATCGGGCCTATTTTCCTACGAAGGACGCGGGCCTCTTCTCGATGAAGGCGCCCATGCCCTCCTTCTGGTCGGCGCTAGCGAAGCATAGGCCGAAGAGATTCTGTTCCAGCTCCATTCCCGTCTCGATGTCCGTCTCCAGGCCGCGGTTCACGGCGGCCTTGGCGTAGGCGACGGCTCCAGAGGCGTTCTTGCCTATCTTCGCCGCTAGCGCCCTGCACGCCGGCAGGAGCTCCTCGGGCGGGACGACCTTGGATACGAGGCCGATGGCGAGCGCCTCGTCCGCCTTTATCATGTCGCCGGTGAAAATAAGCTCCTTGGCCTTTGACGCGCCTACGATACGAGGCAGGCGCTGCGTGCCGGAGAAGCCTGGAATAATGCCTAGCCCGACCTCGGGCTGGCCGAACTTAGCCTTGTCGCTGGCTATCCTGATATCGCAGGCCATGGCCAGCTCGCAGCCGCCGCCGAGCGCGAACCCGTTGACGGCGGCTATCACCGGTATGCGGAACCGCTCGATGCGCCTGAAGACGCGCGACCCGAGGACCCCGAAGGCCCTGCCCTCCTCCGCGCTCATGCCGCGCATCTCGGCGATATCGGCCCCGGCCACGAAGGCCTTGCCCTCGCCCGTCAGTATGACGGCGTCGACGCCTGACGACGACTCGATCTGGTCGAGCGCCTCGTCCAGTTCCTCGAGCACGGCCCGGGACAGCGCGTTAAGCGCCTGCGGGCGATTTATCGTGACGAGCGCTATCCGCTCCTCCACGACGACGACGAAATTCTCGAATGCCATCCATGCCTCCGTGCCTCGGGTATCGGCCCTCCCGAATGTAATTCCGGATCGTTGCCATTGTCAAGCTTTTTATATCGATACTATGTATCTTATTAGAGCGCTTTCTTCCTCTGCTTATCCTTCGGCACGACGCAGGTACCCGTCGCCCTGCAGACGACGACGGGCTCGGAGAGGAGGTCGGCGGCGGAGTCGCTTAGGTCCTTCCTGGGGGCTATCACCTTCCTGGCCTCGAAGCTCATCTTGCGCGAGGAGTTGCCTACGTTGACGATCTCGCCGGAGGCCTCGATGTAATCGCCCGCGAATACGGGTGCGAGGAACTCGACCTTCTCGTAGCCCGCGAACAGCCCTTCGTCGCCGTCGTTACGGATGAGCAGCTCGGTAGCCACGTCGCCGAACAGCTGCAGCATCTTCGCGCCGTCCACGAGCTCGCCGCCGTAATGCGCGTCGTGCGCGCCCATCCTCAACCTGATCATCGCCTGTACCATAGGTCTACCTCCTTGATTACTAGTCGACGACTAGAATAACCCAGATTCCTGAAACAGGATACTGTACTCGTGAATCACCTCTCACCACTACGGGCGAGAAGGAACGAGGATGGTCGCTTCGCCGTCTACCACGATTTTCTCGCCCACCGAGCAGGTCGTCTTGAACGTGACGAATTTCTTCTCCGGAACCTTTCCGACGACCTCGACGCGAGCGGCGACGGTATCGCCGATGCGTACGGGAGCCTTGAACTTAAGCGCCTGCGAGACGTAGATGCATCCGGGGCCGGGCATCCTCATGCCTAGGACGGTGGAGATGAAGGCGGCGGAGAGCATTCCGTGCGCGATGCGCCCCTTGAACATGGTCGTCTTGGCGAACTCCTCGTTCACGTGGACCGGATTGAAATCCCCGGAAAGGCCGGCGAAGGCCGCGATGTCGGCCTCGGTGACGGTCTTCGCGAAGGAGGCGGACATGCCCGCCTCGAGCTCTTCGAAGAAATAGCCGTGCAGATCGTCGCTCATGCATGACTCCTTACTAGTGACTGGATACCGGGCTCCGACGGCTCGGTCGTATTGCGGCGCGACTGTCTTTTAGAGGAGCTGCGTCGTGTTTTTTTTGTGCCCGATTCGAGCGAAGGGTCGATTCGTGCGCGGAACGATACGAAAGGACGATATCGCCGAAGATGACATTTGTCAAGCAATAAATATCTATATGAACCAAATGTCATGTTAAAGAAAAAACGCTCCGCACTTGCCGAAGGTCTCGTATTCGGCGATATTATAGGATTAGGATCGTAGCCCTTACGCCGAACGGGTACGGGGACGGGACGCCGCATCGGGTCCGATACGAAGCCGATCATGGAGGGAAGAATGACCGCATACCAAGGCCAGCCCAAGGACGACCGATACCGGGGCATCGAATCAGTCAGGCAAGACGCTATAGACAGGCTAACCGCGGCCTTCGCGTCGGACGCGATAACCATGGACGAGTACGAGCGACGCGCGACGGCCGCGACGGCCGCGACGAGGATAGAAGAGCTGGAACGGCTTTCCTTCGACCTCCCGGCCGTCAAGGGCGCCGAAGGCCGCCGCGAGCGCGGAAGGGCCCAGGAGCCCCGGACCGGAGCGAGGAACCGTACCGACAACTCGCTGGTCGGGGCCGCGCCCATGACGACGGGGTGCGTGATGGGCGACAGGAACCTTACCGGGAACTGGCTATCCAGCGATCGCGTGTCCTCGTTCACCGTCATGGGCTCGACCAAGCTCGACCTGCGGGACGCCGACCTGCCCCCCGGGCCTATCCGCATCGAGGCGTTCACCCTGATGGGGGAGACGAAGGTCATCGTGCCCAGGGGCCTCCCCGTCCGCCTCAACGCCTTCGCCTTCATGGGCGAGAGCCGGGCCGGCCGCGAGGTCGACCAGCAGATACTGGGCGCTCCCACCTGGGTAGAGATATCGGGCTTCGCGATGATGGGATCGGTGACCGTCCGCGCGATGGATTAGCGTACGAGCGCTATACGAGAAAAGCCGCCTCTCGGGGCGGCTTTCCTATTAGTATCGTATCGGGCTGGTCGGGCGTCGGCTATATCTTGTCGATCAGCATCGAGCACTTGCCGGACGGGATGGGAAGCGTCTTCTTCTTCTTTCCTATGACGTTAATCGTGAAGTAGTACAGCTTCTCGGATTCCATATGGATCTCCCAGCCGCGGCCGCTCTTATTCGACAGGATAGTCACCATGTTACGCTTGAGGCTCAGGTTCTCGATGCCCATGATCTCGAGGTTGGGGATGATCCAGTCGACGGTCTTGCGCGGCAGGGACACGGATAGGCCCACGATGTTCTCTATCATCAGCGCGACGGTCGCGAGGCCGGAGAAGCCCAGGTACTGCGCCCGCGGCCAATCCGCCCTATCGGGCCAGATCGCCTTGCCCTCGTTCTGCGGCTGGTACGCCTCCCAGAGCGTCTGCCTATGCTCGCCGTTCTGATGGGCCGAATCAAGCATGAAGTACAGGTGGCGGATGGCGCAGTCGCGCGCCAGCTCCCACTGGTTATACTTCTCGAGCCCCTTGATCACCATGTAGGTAAACTGCGGGAGTACCGCTCCCTTGTAGCCGAGGCCGCGCTTATCGTAATGCTCGCAGTCAACCGCCAGCGACGGGAAGGGGTTCTCCGTTCCGAACGTCGCGGGATCGGTCAGGTGGGCGATGATGGCCTCGGCCCTCTCCTCGTTAGGTATCTCCGCGAGCAGGGGCCAGAAGCCGCCGATGGTCTTATTGCGGACCTGGCGCTCGGCCGCGTCGACGTCGTAGTAGAAGCCGTCGTCGGCGTTCCACATGAAGTTGTTAATCCTGGTCTTCAGGGAGAAGTAATTGCGCTTGTACTGGAAGCCGATTTCCTTGTCGTTGAGGATATCGCCTAGCGCCGACATGTAGAGCGCGTTCACGGCCATCGCCGCGTTGAAATCCACGAGGTAGCAGGCGCCGTCCCTGGGCGAGTTAGCCATCCCGGTAGCGGCGACGGGTACCTCGAAGAGGCCGTTCGGGCGCTTGAAGGTCGCCTCGAGCCACGCGTAGTAGCGCTGGAGGACGGGCATGACCTCCTTGACGCGCTTCTTATTGGCGCTCTTGTGGTAGAGGTTGTACTCAGCCCACGCGAACAAGGGCAGGCTCACTCCCTCGGGGTTCTCCGGGGGCAAGACGGCGGCGCCGGAGTCTATCTCGTACATCCAGCGTATCGCGCCGTTCTCCTCCTGCTTGGAGTACAGGGCGTCGAGCCCGTTGGACGCGGAATATATCCTATTGGAATAGACGAGGAAGAACGAGGCGAACGATTGCTCGAGCTGATCGAGCCTACGCTCGGGAGGATAGAAGAAGAACTTCCCGCCCCCGATGCCGCTGTCGGTACCGGAGTTTGTCCAATAATCCGCTATCCACGCCCAGGTTCGGTCATAGATATCGACGAAGTCTTGGTCGTAGAAGTGTATTCGCGGAAAATCCCGTTTATTCAAGGGTAAAACTCCCGATATCGCCTTTGCGTAATTAGTCAAGAAACGCAAAGCATTTCAAGTCTTTTCAAGAGAAATGAAAAAAGAGGCAGAGATAGAATATAATCGCCGCGTGTCCTTTTGTCAAATTATTCTATACCGAATTTTACGTAATTCTAACGGCAGCGTCGATAAAAGCCGCGGCCCCCACTTGAGCCCCGGAGCCTTCCTGCCGATAATCTGGCTGATGATCATTACGCTGTACAAACCGGGTGCCGACGGCTCCATAAGGTACTATACCATCCACGACAGGCAGCCGCTCCTCACGGCGCGCTTCGCCCTTACCGTAGCGTGGCGCGCCGGCGAGGGCCGGGAGCGCGAGAAGATATACGGTTTCGAGACCCTGTCAGAGGTGGATACGAAGGTTCGCCAGGTATTCAAGCGTAAGGTCAAGGACGGCTACCGGCTCCTCTACTCGTTCGTGCGGGAACGGCCCCTCGCCGAGGCCACGGCAGAGGCGCGGCGCATTTCGGGGGCCTAAGGCCTCGATAGCCCGGCCCGCCCGGTCCATTTCCCGCTCAGTCCTTATCGAGCCCCGGCGGCTGCAGCCGCTCCATATTGATAAGCTCCTCGGCCAGCTTCCTCACGTTCTCCCTGAGCTTGAAAATGCAGTCGGTAATCAGCGCGTCGCCCTTGGCGACGTCCTCGGCGAAGGCGCGGCAGGTCGGCGCGCCGCACGAGCCGCAATCGAGCCCGGGAAGGGTCTCGCCTATCAGCTCGGTCTCCTCGAGCAGTATCATCGCCTTGAGCATATCGGGCGCCAGCCGCAGTCCCGAGCGCGCCTTCACCGGTTCCTCGAACCCGAGCCCTATGCCGGGCGCCCCGCCCTGGATCTCGCCGACGGGGTTCCGCCGGTCCGTCCCCTCGCCGGACCGACGCTCCAGCGCCTTGAGCCTGGCTCGCGCGATATAGGGGTTCTCCACCGTCAACGGACCGCCGACGCAGCCCGCCGGGCAGGCCAGGGCCTCGATGAACGCGACGTCCTTCAGCTTGCCGTTCTCCAAGGCCTCGAAGACGCCGATGACGTCGGCGATACCGGACACGCTTATAGCCCTCGGCACGCCCACGGCGTCGCTCTCGCCGTCGATGTGGGCCCAGGCCACGCCTCGTCCGCTCGCCCTGGCGATAGGCCGCTCCTCGACGCCGGGCAGCGCGTTCCGCAGGGGCAGATAGATATCCTTGATGGAGATGACGCCGTCCACGGCCGACTCCGACAAGCCCTGCGGGACCCTGGAGACCGTCACCTTGCCCGCGCACGGGGAGATGAAGAACACGCCGACGTCGGCCCGCCCCGGATACAGCCGCTCCTTGACGATCCTGGCGGCGGCCTCCATCGGCGAGATCACGGGAGCGAGCCTGTCGAGGAGGCTAGGGAACCTGACCTGCAGGAGCTTGACCACGGCGGGGCAGGCCGACGATATCCACGGGCCGCCGTCGCCGGCGGCGGCGATCCATCCGGCCGTCTCGCTCGCCACCGCCTCCGCGGCCTCGGCTACCTCGAAGACGTCGGTGAAGCCCAGGTCCAGGAGCCCGCAGAGGATTCGGTCGACGGAGAAACGCTCGTCGAACTGGCCGTACAGGGTCGGGGCGGGCAGGGCCACGCGCACGGCGAAGCGCTCGATGGCCGAGAGCGGGTCCGAGACGGCTTTCTTAGCGTTATTGGGGCAGGTCCGAATGCACTCGCCGCAATCGATGCAGCGCTCGTCTATGATGTAGGCCCTGCCCTTCCTGACCCGGATGGCCTCGGTAGGGCAGAAGCGTATGCACGTCGTGCAGCCCTTGCACTTGGCGGGATCGAGCGTGACGGAATGGAAGCTGGGGCCGTTCAAGCCTCGGCCCCCCCCGCGGCGCCGAAGGCGACGACGATGGTGACCTTCGTTCCCCTGCCGACCTCCGACTCGATGCGGAGCTCGTCGGCGTTGCGCTTCATGTTGGGCAGGCCCATGCCCGCCCCGAAGCCCATCTCGCGTATCCACTCGGGGGCCGTCGAGTAGCCCTCCTGCATGGCCAGGTCGAGGTCGGGGATGCCGGGGCCGGAATCCTCCATGACGACGACCACTCGCTCGGGGCTCAGCTCCGCGGTGGCCACGCCCCCGCCGCCGTGTATGACCATGTTGATCTCCGCCTCGTACATCGAGACGGCGGCGCGCTTGATGGCCCCGGGATCAACCCCGAGCCGGCCGAGCGCGCGCTTGACCTCGGCGCTCGCCTTGCCCGCGAGGGATAGATCGTCGCCGGGCACGTCGTAACGGAGCTTCATCCCGGCCTATCGCGGCTCGCGCGTCCCGCCGCCGCGGAGGCCGGCCTCGTAGAGACGGCCGCAGGCCAGGAACATCGAGTATCTCGTGGCGATGACGGCCATGCCGTTCCGCTCCGCCTCGGCGACCATGTCCTTGGGCGGCGTCTTGCCCCTGACGTAGACCACGACGCGGATATCCATAAGGTCCGCGGTGCGAATGGACTGCGGGTTCACGAGCCCGGTGAGGAGGACGACGTTCTCCTTCACGAAGGCCATGACGTCGCTCATGAGGTCCGCCCCGCACGCGGCTTGGATATCAACGTCGAGCAAGCCCTCGCCGGTAAGCAGGACCCCGTCGAGCGTGGTGACGATATCGCGAACCTTCATCCAGATCCCCCCATCGGCGCCGGATCGGCGCCCGCCCCAGTCTAGCACGTCGCTAGCCGCGCGGACAAGCTAAACCGGGCCGGGCCGGCTATGCGCCGGCGGGCCCCCGCGCCTTGCCCGCGTAACGCTCATTACGCGCTAAAGCCCGCGCGCCGTACGCCGATAGCTATTAGTGTAGGCCCGCCGGGGGACGGATGCGAAGCGAACGCGCGATCGCCGAACGCCGTTCCCGGGCGAGACTATTCGGTTCACGTTCACGGGTGCGGCCCGGAGCAGCGTACCGGAGATATCGTCACATGCATTTCGGCAAGGATGCCGAGGCGGCCGTAGGCCGTCGCTTCTATGGAAAGGAGATCAGGTTATGATCATCAATCACAACCTTAGTGCGATGTTCGCCAATCGCTCTCTAGGGGTCACGAACGGCAGCGTCGAGAAGAATATGGAGAAGCTCGCCTCCGGACTGCGGATCAACCGCGCCGGCGACGACGCTTCAGGACTCGCGGTATCGGAGAAGATGCGGTCGCAGATCCGGGGCTTGAATCAGGCCTCGAAGAACGCGGCCAACGGCATCTCGTTCATCCAGAGCACGGAAGGCTACCTCCAGGAGACGCAGGACATAATCCAGCGCCTCCGCGAGCTCGCTGTGCAGTCCTCCAACGGCATCTATACCGCCGAGGACCGCATGCAGATCCAGGTGGAAGTCTCCCAGCTCGTCGATGAGATAGACCGCATCGCGAGCCACGCCCAGTTCAACGGCATGAACGTCCTCACCGGACGTTTCGCCCGCGAAGGCGGCGAGAATATCGTCACCGGCTCGATGTGGTTCCACATCGGCGCCAACATGGACCAGCGGGAACGCGTCTACATAGGCACGATGACCGCCAAGGCCCTCGGCGTAAAGAACGTCGGAGACGATACCGTCCTGTCATTGGCCAGCCCGGACAATGCCAACAGGTCCATCGGGACGCTCGACGCGGCCCTCAAGCAGGTAAACAAGCAGCGCGCAGACCTGGGAGCCTACCAGAACAGGCTCGAGCACGCGGTTCGCGGCATCGACATCGGCGCGGAGAACCTCCAAGCCGCCGAGAGCCGCATCCGCGACGCGGATATGGCCACGGAGATGGTCGAGTTCACCAAGAACCAGATCCTCTCGCAGGCCGGCAACGCCATGCTCGCCCAGGCCAACCAGAAGACCCAGCAGGTCCTTCAGCTCCTCCAGTAGGCCGTGGCCGCGCGGACGTGACGGGGACCGCCCTCCTGGAGGGCGGTCCCTCCTTTTATCCCCCGGCTTGAATCGCGGCAACGGCGCGCATATAATGCCGACGCAATGGAAGCCAGATCCAGCGACGTCCGCGAGGCCATACTCGAGCGCGTCTTCCCGGAGCTCCGATACGGGGGCGACCCGGACATAGAACGCTACTTCGACCTACGGGCAGCCGGCAGGATGCTCGACGCCCTGGCTATCTATAGGTCGCGCCTCAGGCCGAGGTATCCCGACGACGAGAAGCGCATAGTCCTCCTCAAGCTCTACAGGACCAGGTCCCCCGCCTTCCCGGACTTCCTCCGCGGGCTCCTCCACGAGCGCGCCGACGAGATAGTCGATAGGCTCAAGGCTAATATAGACGCCGTGGTGGCGCCCCTCTCCGGCGTGCCGATGAGGGATACCTACGCCGTGCTCAAGGCCGTCGAGCGCGTCGCCCGGCTCCTTCCCGACGACTCCGACGAGGCCCGCCGCATGGCCTGGACCTACGCCGACTACGCCAAGCTGCTCGGCCACCGCAAGGCGGAGACTGAGCGCGCCGCCTTCCTCCTCAGCGAATTCTACGACCAGGCGTCCATAGACGAGGACGCGCCCGCCGACTTCATAGCGGCCAGCCTGGCCGAGGAGGAGTCCAAGAGCCGCCGGGCGCGGGAGGACGAGAAGAAGAATTTCTTCGACCTCGCCAAGATAGAATTCGACGAATCCGACGTCAGGCGCATCGAGATACCCGCGGGGATAGAGCGCGACGAGGACATCGTCCTGGCGTACTGCCACAAGTACTGGCTACGCGCCGACGACCCCGCCTTCGAGCGCATCGTCTGGCTCTATTCGAAGAAGTACGGGACGAAGAACTACGAGGTGCTCAAGGCCATCAAGACCGGGCGCGCCAAGAGGTACCAGGACGACGATATACTGACGATGGTAGGTACGACCATCGCGACGCGCTACAGCTATACGGTGCAAGGCGATATCTACATGCAGGTCGCGTGGCGCAGGATCAAGGCCGGCCTATACGGCCAGGTCTCGCAGGCCGCCTCGGCGCAGGCGGCCTCAGCGCGGGCCGTGGCCGCTCAGGCAGTCTCCGAGGCGGCGCGACCAGCTCAGGCTCGCACGCCCGCGAGCGCGCCTGAGCCTACCCGCGCGCCTTCGCCTAGACGCGCGCCCTCGCCTAGGCGCGCCGCCGCTCCGATTACGCCGGCTAGACCCGCGACGGCGAAGCCTAAGCCCCGGGATGGATCGGGACCGGGCCCGCGGCGGCTATCGCTAGCGCCGAAGTCCTCGCCGCTAGCCTACGAGACGCGTAAGGATAAACGGCGCGAGGAGCGCGTTCCGGAGCTGCGCGCCGCCGGATCGATCAGCGACAGGATCAAGCGCCTCTCGGGAAGGGCCTACGACGTCTATAAAGAGATATTCCTGTCGAGGGTCAGGGCCCATATCAGGGCCGAGCTGCAAAAGAACCGGGTGAAGCACGGCGGAGTATTCCGCGACGATCCCAACCGGGCCGAGAACGTCGTATACGACTTCATGGAGCGCAATTACGCCAACGCGTACATGGACTGGTCCACGTCCGAGCATAGGTCCACAGTGCGGGAGCTGGGCTTCGAGCTCGAGAGCCTCGACGGCATCATCGAGGCCTGCTATAGGAAGATCGAGGCCTAGAGGGCCACGCGGCCGCGGAACGATCGGGCCAAGGTCAGCTTGTCAGCGTACTCGAGGTCTCCGCCCACTGGAATCCCCGTCGCGAGCCTCGTGACACGGGCGCCGGTTCCTTCAAGGACCTTCTTCACGTACAAGGCGGTGGTATCGCCCTCGACCGTCGGGTTGGTGGCTATGACCACCTCGGCCGCTCCCAGGTCGCTCACCCTCGCGACGAGCCGGTCCAGCCTCAGCGCTTCGGGGCCGATGCCGTCCAGGGGCGATATGAGGGCGCCCAGGACGTGGTACAGCCCGCGATACTCCCTTGAAGCCTCGATGGTAAGCACGTCCTGGGCCTGTTCCACGACGCAGATCAGGCCTCGGTCGCGCACGGGCGAGCTGCAGACGTCGCAGGGCTCGTCCTCGGTATAGGAACCGCAGATCGAGCAGAACCTCACCCTGTCCTTCAGCGCGCCGATGCGCTCCGAGAGCAGGGCGACGTATTGGTCGTCGGACTTGAGGATATGGAAGGCTATCCGCGCGGCGCTCTTCCGGCCTATCCCGGGTAGCCGCGAGAGGATGCCGACGAGCTCCTCGAGCGCCTTCAAGCGTTGAACCCCGGAATCGACCCCATCGACCTCGCGACGTCGGCCTGCATGGCCTCCTTCACGCGATAGGCGGCGTCGTTATGCGCGGCCTTGATCAAGTCCTGGAGCATCGCGGGGTCGTTTGGATCTATCGCCTCGGGCGCTATCTCGACGCTCAACAGGTCCATGGCCCCGTTCAGCGTCATCTTGACCATGCCGCCGCCCGCCGAGCCCACGGCGCTCAATGAGGCCATCCTCGCCTGAGCCTCCAACGCCTGCTTCTGCAACGCCTGGGGATCCTTCAGCATCTTCATCACGTCGTTCAAGTCCATTATTCGCTCCGTTCAGCGTCGGCGGCGTAGCCGCCGCTGGATTCCGCTCGATCGTCGGCTCGGCGAGCCTCTCCGACGCGCCTGCCCCTGAAAACCTTCTCGACGATGCCGACCGGGTCGGCCGGCCCGTCGTCCCCGTCGTCGGGATCGTCCCCGTCGTCGTTCTTGGGCGCGGGGGCCTGGCGAGGCGCCGCCTCGGCGGCCCTCGGCTCTATCCTCAGCGACCGCCCGGATATCTCGAGTATCTTCTTGGCCAGCAGCCCCGCGTCGGCGAGCACCGCGCCGGCGTCGTACCCGTTCTGGCAGGGAATGACGAGCTTCTCGCCTTCTATCGACCATCGGCCCGAGCGCTCCAGGCAGGTGGACAGGACGACGCGGTTCTTGCCGACCGCCCCGAGCGCCGCGGACCTGAGCGCCGAGAGGTCTAGCTCGTCGGGACCCTCTACGCCGGCGGCTATGGCCCGCGCGGTCTCGCCCGCGGGAACGGCGGGCTCCGAGGCGGGCTCGGCCTCGCCAGCCGCGCCCATAGCGGCGGCCATCCCGGCTCCCGTCCCGACGCCTTCTCGCGAGACGACGGGCTCGGGCCGTTCCGCCTGGCTCGAGGGAACCTCCCCGGAGGCCTGCCTCAGAGCGGCCCCGACGGAAGCTGCGCCAGGGGCTCGCCCGTCCGCGATGGCGGACTTCATAGCCCGTATGGTCCTCGAGAGCTCCGCGGGGGACACGTAATCGCGTATGGCGCACAGCCTTGAGACGGCTAGCTCCAGTTCCCATCGCGGATTGACGCTATAGCGCATATCCCGGTACAGGTCGAAGAGTCCGGCTATCATACGCTCAAGCCTAGGCGCGTCGAGGCCCGAGACGAGCTCGGGCGGGAATGACGAGAGAGCCGCGCCCAACAAGGCCTCCTTCTCCACGCCGCTCGCTATGAAGAGGAGCGAGCGGGCGTACGACACGGCGTCCGAGGCGAACTGCTCCACGGAGACCCCGGAACCCAGGATAGCGTCCAGCGTCTCCAGCGCGCCTTTCCTGTCCCCGGCCACGCAGAGGCCCATGAGCGCGCCCATCCGCTCGCTGCCGACCAGGCCAAGCTTATCCCGTATCTTCGCCGCGGTGATGCGCCCCTCGGAGAACGAGGCCACCTGGTCGAAGAGCGTATAGGCGTCGCGCATCGACCCCGTAGCCTCGCGGGCTATCCACAGGAGCGCGTCGTCGTCAGCCTCTATGCCGAGGTCGGCCGCGGCGCTCCGCAGGAGATCGCGGATCACGTCGAGCGCGAACAGCCTGAAGTTGAACTGCTGGCACCTGCTCTTGATGGTAGCCGGGACCTTGTGCAGCTCCGTCGTCGCGAACATGAAGACGATATAGGGCGGCGGCTCCTCTATAGTCTTAAGGAGCGCGTTGAAGGCGCTATTCGAGAGCATATGCACTTCGTCGATTATATATATCTTGTACTTGGACGAGTTAGGGGGGAACAGCACCTCGTCCTTGATTTGCCTGACGTTCTCGACGGACGTATTAGAGGCTCCGTCTATCTCGATCACGTCGAGGGACGAGCCCCGGGCTATCGAGACGCACGAGTCGCAGACGCCGCAGGGCTTATCGGTAGGCCCGCGCTCGCAGTTGAGCGACCTGGCTAGGATCCTCGCCGTACTCGTCTTACCGCAGCCGCGAGGGCCCGAGAACAGGTAGGCGTGGGCTATCCGGCCGCTCGCAATCGATGCTCGGAGCGTCGTGGACACGAAGTCCTGCCCTGCCAGATCGTCGAATGTCTGGGGGCGCTTGCGCGTGGCTGTTATCTCGTAGGGCATGCCGGGCAGGATAGCACGGAGGATTGCGCGAGGCAAGACTACTAAGAAAACCTCGAGCGCTCGTAGCCAGGCTGACTACGGCACAACGCCCCTCCGCTTACCGTTGCTTCCTTCCGGACCTGGCGGAGTTAGGCGGCGGGCGCTAGCGTAGGGCCTGGCTACCAGCGCTCGAAGCGAGGGACTCGTTTCGAATCCCCCTCTCTTAACGGAAACGATAACGGCTGCCTGATTTTATCATCGGTAGCCGTGAATTACGACGGAGAGAGGGGGATTCGGTCTCCTCGCGCGCGTCCTACGCGCTTCGTCGACCCGCCTCGTCCCTCTTCCGGCGCCATCCTGGCGCCTCTTCCTCCCGTTGGTCGGCGAGGGACTCG